>Ga0180909_121_pt1 | contig 28023 bp, 28 predicted proteins | sample Deesub1362A_J573_FD_124296 | JGI IMG/M metagenome (GOLD analysis project Ga0180909, IMG submission 124296) | Dehalococcoides sp. JdFR-54 | reverse complement strand
CCGCCGTTGTGGCTGGCTCGATGGGGTGGTGCTTCGCTTCAGCGCCGGGGTCAACGGCTTCACCGGTGGTGTCCTCACCCGCCTGGACGTGCTGGATATCTTCCCCACGGTGAAGATATGCACCGCCTATCAAGCCGAGGGCAGCAAGATAGAGCGTTTCCCCAGCAGCCTATCCCTACTGGAGAGATGCCAACCGGTCTATGAGGAGCTCCCCGGCTGGGAGGCCCCCACCGACCACGTCCGCCGCTTTGAGGACCTGCCCCCCCAGGCCCAGGCCTATGTGAGACGGATAGAAGAACTGATGGGGTGCCCCATCAGCATCGTCTCAGTGGGCCCCCGCCGCGAGCAGACCATCAGGGTGAGGCCGATACTGTAGACAGCCAGGTCTATCGGGGCAGGTCTATCTGGTAGTTCTTGAGAGTGGCCTCGATAAAGGCCGCCGTTTTCTCATCAGGCTCGGTGAGGGGCAGGCGGGGCTTGCCCACGGAAAAGCCCACTTTATTCAGGGCATACTTGAGGGGGATGGGGTTGGTGACCACGAACAGGGCATTGACCAGAGGCAGCAAGCGGCGGTGGATGGCAGCAGCCTCCTCCATCCTCCCGGCCACGGTTAAGTCTATCATCTCCTTGATCTGCTCCCCCACCAGGTGGGAGGCCACACTGATAACCCCATAGCCCCCCAAGGCCATGATGGGGAAAGTATCGCTGTCGTTGCCGCTGTAGACCAGAAACCCAGGGGCAGTGCCGTCGAGGATCTTGCTCACCTGGTCTAAGTTGGCGCTGGCCTCCTTCACCGCCACAATATTGTCGATCTGGCTCAGCTTGACCACGGTTTCCACCGCCAGGTTGGTGATGGTGCGGGAGGGCACATTGTAGAGGATGCAGGGCAAACTGGTGGCAGCGGCAACAGCCTTGAAGTGCTGGTAAAGGCCCTCCTGAGCCGGCTTGTTGTAATAGGGCACCACCAGAAGACAGGCATCCACCCCTATCCTCTCGGCCTCCTTGGTAAGCTCACAGCTCTCTTGGGTGTTATAGTTCCCGGTACCGGCGATCACTGCGCCCCGGCCAGCTACCGCCGACTTAATCTCGTCGAAGAGGCGCAGCTTCTCCTCGGTGCTCAGGGTAGGTGACTCGCCGGTAGTCCCCGAGACCACCAACCCCTGGCTACCGGAATCCAGAAGGGCCAGGGCTAGCTTCCTGGCCTGGGCATAGTCCACCTTTCCCTCGTCATCGAAAGGGGTTGCCATGGCTGTGATCAACCGACCAAGCTCCCTCATGACTGTCACCTTCCTCCTTTCACCCAGTCTCGCTGGATCATTTCCTCAGCGATCTGGACAGCATTCAGCGCCGCCCCCTTGCGCAGGTTGTCAGCCACTATCCACATCACCAAGCCATTGGCGTGGGAGGCATCACGGCGGATACGGCCGACAAAGACCTCATCGGTGCCGGCGGCTGCCCAGGGCTGGGGGTAGAGGCTGATGGCGGGGTCGTCCAAGACCTTGACCCCGGGGGCTCTGGCCAGTATCTCCCGGGCCTCGTCGGGGGCCATGGGATGGGTGAACTCGATTTGCACCACCTCGCTGTGCCCTATATACACCGGCACCCTGACACAGGTAGCCGAGATGAGCATATCCTCGGCGTGCATTATCTTCCTGGTCTCCTCCACCAGCTTCCACTCCTCCTTGGTATAGCCGTTGTCCAGGAAGACATCTATTTCGGGGAGCAGATTGAAAGCGATCTGGTGGGGATAGACATGGGGTATGGCATTATGGCCCTCCAGGATGAGCTTGGTCTGATTGGTGAGCTCCTCCATGGCTGCAGCCCCGGTGCCGGAGACGGATTGGTAGGTGGCCACAGTCAATCGCTTGATGGGATTGACCTTATGTAAAGGATTTAGGGCCACCACCATCTGGATGGTGGAGCAGTTGGGGTTGGCGATGATTCCCTTATGCCCCTTGATATCCTCGACGTTGACCTCAGGCACCACCAGGGGCACATCGGGGTCCATGCGCCAGGCGGCGCTGTTGTCCACCACCACCGCCCCCGATTGGGCGGCAATGGGCGAGAAATGCAGGCTGACCTCGGAGCCCGCGGAGAACAGGGCGATGTCCACCCTTTCAAAGGACTGGGCACTGGTCTCCTTGACCTCGATCTCCTGGTGATTGACGAACATCCTCTTCCCCGCCGAGCGGTCGGAGGCAAAGAGCTGAACCGAGGCCATGGGGAACCGGCGTTGCTCCAGCACCTTGATGAATTCCTGCCCCACCAACCCGGTAGCACCCACTATGGCCAGGTGGTACCCCCTCATCCCCGCCCCCTAGAGGCCAAGCAATTTTTCCAAGCCATGGATCAGCCCCTTGTGCTTGACCACCTCTTTGATGGCCAGGATCACCCCAGGCAGATAGCATTCCCGGCTTATAGCGTCGTGGCGCAGGCTCAAGGTCTGTCCCGGGGCGCCCAATATCACCTCCTGGTGCGCCTGGAGGCCGGGCAGCCGCACGCTATGGATGGCCACCCCCTCCACCTCCCCACCCCGGGTGCCGCTGAGCGTCTCCTTCTGGGCCTTGGCATAGAGGAAGGCCTTCCCCCGGGCTTGGGCCATGAGCCGAGCTGTGGTCAGAGCTGTCCCCGAGGGGGCATCTGCCTTCTGGTGGTGGTGTAGCTCCGTGATCTCGGCGTAGTCGAAGTACCTGGCCGCTATCTGGGCCAGATGCATGAGCACCACCGCCCCCAGGGCGAAATTAGGGGCCACCACAGTCCCGATATCGTTCTCCATGGTCAGGCGCTGGATCTCGGCTATGTCTTGGGGCAGGAGCCCAGTGGTGCCGATAACCAGGTTGACCTTGTGTCTGGCCGCCACCGGCACCGCCGCCATGGTGGCTGAGGCCAGGCTAAAATCGACCATTACATCGGGGTGACACTGGGATAGCAAGGAGTCCAGATCAGCGCTGAAGGGAACCTGACCCGAGCCATCGGGGAGGGGCAGAGAGCCTGTGGTCACCTCTTTCTCCGCGGCCCCCACCACCTCCAGGTCTGGCTCCCGGCACACCCCTGCCAGGACCACTTGACCCATTCGTCCCCCGGCTCCGTGAACCACCACCCGGATGGGCGCCACGGCTACCGCCTCCGCTCAAACTGACTTCGGGGCCCAAAGCCACCCCGCCCCCTATCCTCAGGGCGGCCATAGCGGGGCTTGCCCCCCTCCCGGCCGGGTGGGGGGCGGCGCCGGGGCGATTCCTCCCGCCGCGGGGAAGGCCGGCCACCCCGATGAGTATCCCTCACCCGGGCACCGCCTACCTGAGCCAGGTCCTCAAAGACAGCCCGTCGGGACAGGTTTATCCGCCCCAGGCGGTCTATCTCGATGACCTTGACCATTATCTCGTCGCCCACCTTGACCACATCCTCAACCCGGGGCACCCGGTAATCGGCCAGCTCGCTGATGTGCACCATCCCCTCCTTGCCGGGGATGATCTCCACCATGGCCCCGAAACTGAGGATGCGGCTGACCCTGCCGGTGTAGACATTGCCCACCTCTACCTCTTGGGTCAGCCCCTGGATGGCCCTGATGGCCTGCTGGGCTGACTCCTCGCTGGTGGCGCCGATGATCACCGTGCCGTCGTTCTCGATATCTATGGTGGCCTTGGTCTCCTCGGTTATGGACCTTATGGTGCGACCCCCAAGCCCAATGATATTGCCGATTTTGTCCGGGTCTACGGTTATCCGGTACATGCGTGGCGCATAGGGGCTCAGCTCCTCACGGCTGGCGGCGATAGTCTCCTGCATTATATCCAGGATCTGGAGGCGGGCCTCTCGGGCCTGAGATATTGCCTTCTCTATGATCTCGAAGCTCACGCCCTTTATCTTGATGTCCATCTGGATGGCGGTAATGCCCTGTCTGGTGCCAGCCACCTTGAAGTCCATATCGCCATAGGCATCCTCAAAGCCCTCGATATCGGTGAGAACCGCATACTCCCCGGCCTCGCCGGTCACCAGACCGATGGCTATGCCTGCCACTGGCGACTTGATGGGGACGCCAGCATCCATTAGGGAGAGCGAGGCGCCGCAGGTGCTGGCCATGGAGGTGCTGCCGCTGGAGCTGAGCACCTCTGAGACCAAACGCAGGGTATAGGGGAAGCTCGTCTCATCGGGGATGACCGGCTCCAGGGCACGCTCCACCAGAGCCCCATGTCCTATCTCCCGCCTCCCCGGGGAGCCCAGGCGCTTCACCTCGCCGGTGGAGAAGGGGGGGAAGTTATAGTGGTGCATAAAGCGTTTGGTCTCCTCGGGGCTGATGCTGTCAAGGCGCTGCTCCTCGGCCAGGGAACCCAGGGTGGTGATGGTGAGCACCTGGGTCTGGCCCCGGCTGAAGAGGCCTGAGCCGTGGGTACGGGGGAGGAGGCCTACCTCGCAGCTAATGGGGCGAAGCTCGGTAAAGGCTCGACCACCGGGCCGAAGTCCCTGCTTCAGGATGCTGTCTCGCACCCTGCTCTTGAGCTCCGCCTCGAAAGCGGAGTTTATCTCCGAGGCCGGATAGCTCTCCCCTAGCTTTGCCAGGAGCTGACTCTCTATATCATTGAGGAGCTGGCGCCTATCAGCCTTGTCCTGCCAACCCAAGCCTCTGCCCAGATATTCATCGAAGACCGCCGAAACCTGAGCCCGGAGCTCGGGGTCGGGTTGGGGGCTATCTACCGACCATTTGGGCTTGCCGCAGGAAGCCTGTAGCTCCTCCTGGAGCCTGATTATGGGCTGATTCTCCTGGTGACCCAGCTTGATAGCCTCCAGGGCCACATCCTCCGAGACCTCTCTGGCCTCGCCCTCCACCATAACCACCGCCTGCCTGGTGCTGGCCACCACTATATCCAAGAGGCTATGGGTCAGCTGGGTGAAGGTGGGGTTGACCACAAATTGGCCATCGATGTAGCCGATGCGGGTGGCTGCCACCGGCCCCTCAAAGGGGATATCCGAGATGGTCAGGGCCGCCGATGCCCCGATGACAGCCAGGATATCAGGGCTATTCTCCTGATCCGCCGAAAGGACGGTGACCACCACCTGGATATCATTGCTCAGCCCCTTGGGGAAGAGGGGACGGAGCGGGCGGTCGGTGAGCCGAGCCGCCAGGGTAGCCGCCTGAGTAGGGCGCCCCTCCCTTCGGATAAATCCGCCTGGGATCTTGCCGGCGGCGTAAAGCCTCTCCTCATAGTCCACGGTAAGGGCCAGGAAGTCCGTCCCCTCCCTGGGCTCCTGGCTGGCGCAGGCAGTAACCAGCACCACGGTGTCGCCATAGCGCACTGTCACCGCCCCATTGGCCTGCTCCGCGAGTTTACCGGTCTCGATCACCAGTTGGGCTGCCCCCACACTACATGCCGAGTTCAAAACCATCTGACGTGCCCTTTCTGCTACTTCCGCAGCCCCAGACGGGTGACAAGCGAGTTGTAGCGCTGTGTATCCTTCTTGTTGAGGTAGCTTAACAGCCTGCGCCGCTGCCCTACCATCTTGAGCAAGCCCCGACGCGAGTGATGGTCATGCTGGTGGACCTTGAGATGCTCCGTGAGCTGCCTTATCCTCTCGGTGAGGAGGGCTACCTGCACCTCAGTGGAGCCAGTGTCCCCCTGGTGCACCCCGAAGCCGGAAATCAGGCCCTCCTTTTGCTCCTTGGTCAACATCCCCGTTTAACTCCCTCTCTCATCGCCTAAAGGCTGATTGTCACGCATTTTAACCTGTATTAGCGACCCATTATAGCACAAGTCAAAATTCGGTGCAAAGAGAAAACATGGGCTTGAGGGCGGCCGCTATCCCCGCTGCCCGGCTATCAAACTAAGTTTGAGCCGCTGTCTCGGCAACCACCTCGCCCTTGGTGAACACCAGGCCCTTATCCCCAGCATCCACCACCACCTCATCGCCCTCCTTGAACTCGCCGCGGAGGATCAGCTTGGAGAGGGGGTTCTCCACCTGGCGCTGAATGGTGCGGCGCAGGGGTCGGGCACCGAAGGTGGGGTCGTAGCCCTCCTTGGCCAGCCACTCCCGGGCCGAGTCCGTCAGCCTCACCGCGATATCCCGCTCCCCCAGCCGCTTCTCCACCTCCCGCATCATCAAGTCCACGATCTGCTTCAGCTCCTCCTGGGTGAGGGGCTGGAAGATGAGGATCTCGTCGATGCGGTTCAGGAACTCGGGGCGGAAGGTCTGCTTCAGGGCGCTCTCGATGGCAGTGCGCAGCCGCTGCTGGTCTCCTTCCCTCTGGCCCACCTGAAACCCCACCGAGGGCCTGCCGAACTCCTGGGTGCCCAGGTTGCTGGTCATGATGACCACCGTATTCCTGAAGTCCACGGTGCGGCCATGGCCGTCGGTGAGCCGGCCGTCCTCCAGTATCTGGAGCAGGGCGTTGAACACCTCGGGATGGGCCTTCTCCACCTCGTCGAAGAGGATGACCCGATAGGGGCGGCGCCGCACTGCCTCGGTGAGCTGGCCGCCCTCCTCATAGCCTACATAGCCGGGAGGGGCGCCGATGAGCCGGGATACGGTGTGCTTCTCCATATACTCGGACATATCCAGGCGCACCATGGCCTCCTCGTCGTCGAAGAGAAATTGGGCCAGGGCCCGGGCCAGTTCCGTCTTGCCTACCCCGGTGGGGCCGAGGAAGATGAAGCTGCCGATGGGCCGCTTGGGGTCTTTCAGCCCGGCACGACTCCGCCTTATGGCATCAGAGATGGCGGAGATGGCCTGTTCCTGGCCGATGACCCTTTGGTGCAACCTCTCCTCCATGTGGAGGAGCTTCTCTGTCTCCCCTTCCAGCATGCGGGAGACCGGGATGCCTGTCCACTTGGAGACCAGCTCGGCGATGTCCTCCGCGTCCACCTCCTGCTTGATCTGCTTCTCTTGCAACCAACGGCTCCGGGCCTGCTCGAACTCCGCCTGAAGGCGCAGCCGCTCGGTCTTTATCTGGGCAGCATGCTCATACTCCTGACGCTGGGAGGCGGCCTCCTCCTCGTTGGCCAACTGCTGGAGGCGTTGCTCCAGCTGTCTCACCTGGGGAGGGGCGCTCTGGGCATCGATGTGGTGCTTGGAGGCCGCCTCATCCATCAGGTCGATGGCCTTATCGGGCAGGAAGCGCTCCGTGAGGTAGCGCTGGCTGAGCCGGGCGGCGGCTTCCAGGGCCGAATCGCTGATCTTTATCTTGTGGTGGGCCTCATACTTGGGGCGCAATCCCCTCAGCATCTCGATGGTGGCTTCCACGCTGGGCTCCTCGATGAACACGGGCTGAAGCCTCCGCTCCAGGGCCTTGTCCTTCTCCACATGCTCCCGGTACTCGTCCAGGGTGGTGGCGCCCACACAACGCAATTCCCCCCGGGCCAGGGCCGGCTTGAGCATATTGCTGGCATCGATGGCCCCCTCAGCGGCCCCAGCGCCAACCACAGTATGGATCTCGTCGATGAACAGGATGATCTCCCCCTGGGCATTCCTGACCTCGTCCAGCACCGCCTTGAGGCGCTCCTCGAACTCGCCCCGGAACTTGCTCCCCGCCACCAGCGAGCCCATATCCAGGGCGATCATGCGCTTCCCCTTGATGGAATCGGGGACCTCGCCGGCGGCGATGCGTTGGGCCAGGCCCTCAGCGATGGCGGTTTTACCCACCCCAGCCTCGCCGATGATGACCGGGTTATTCTTGGTGCGCCTGGTGAGGACCTGCATCACCCTTTTTATCTCCTCGTCCCGGCCGATGACCGGGTCCAGCTTGCCCTGCCTGGCCAATTCGGTGAGGTCACGGCCATACTTCTCCAGGGAGCGATACTTGGTCTCCGCCCGGGGGTCGGTAACGCGCTGGCCGCCGCGGATGGCCTGGAGTGCCCGATATAGCCCCTCCTGGTCGACGCCGAACTCCCCCAGGATGCGGGCTGACTCCCCACCCCGCTCCGTGGCGATGGCGATAAGCAGGTGCTCGGTGCCCACAAATTCGTCCCTGAGCCGGTCGGCCTCGGCGGAGGCCGCCTCCAGCATCCTGGCGATGCGGGGTGTGGGGTAAATCTGGGCCCCGGGGTAGGCCACGGTGGGGGTCCGGGCCAGGGCCTGCTCCACCCTCTGCTGCACCGCCTGGGCATCGACACCCAGCTCCTTGAGTATATCCGCAGTGAGGCCGCCCTGGTGCTGGAGGAGGGCCAGCATTACATGCTCCACATCCCACTGGCTGTGGCGATACCGCCTCACCAGCTCCTGAGAGGCCGCCAGCACTTCCTGGGCTTGCTCGGTAAACTTCTCCGGTCTCATTTTTTTCTCCTTAAAGGTATTGCCGTAAGCCCCGCGGGCTCTAGTCCTTCCCCTCGCCCTCGAGCCCGGCCTGGAGCCGCTTGACCTCCTGTTCCAGGGCGATGATGCGCTCGGTGAGGCGCAAGATCACCTCCACCCCGGCCAGATTGACCCCTAGCTCGTCCATCAGGTTCTTGATCTGGCGCAGCCTCTCTATGTCGCGCAGGGAGTAGAGCCTGATCTTGCCCTGGGAGCGCGAGGGCTCGATGAGGCCTGCCCGCTCATAATAGCGCAGGGTTTGGGCATGGACACCTACCATCCTGGCCGCCACGCTTATCACATAGCAGGGCTCAGTCTCATCGAATCTCATTTATGTCACCTCACTGGCTTTGGCCAGCCCGGAGGGCCCGCAATTGTTCAAAGAGCTCCCTCTCCTTGGGGCTGAGGTTGGTGGGCAGGACCACCCTTACCTTGGCATAGAGGTCGCCGCTGGAGGCGCTGCCCAGTTTGGGCATCCCCTGCCCTGCCAGGCGAAACACCTGCCCGTTCTGGGTCTCCGCCGGGATCTTCAGGGCCACCTTTTTGCCCTTCAAAGTGGGCACCTCCACCTCCCCACCCAGCATGGCCACCGTCAAGGGCACTGGGACCTCGGTATGGAGGTCGCTATTCTTCCGCTCGTAGGTGGCATGGGGCCTTACCGATATCACCAGGTAGAGGTCCCCGCTGGGTCCGCCGGCATAGCCCTCGCCCCCCCTGCCAGCCACCCTCACCCGGGAGCCCTGGTCCACGCCCGGGGGTATTCTCACCTCCAGGCGCTGGTGCTTGCCCCGGCTATCCCGGAGCTCGATGGTGCGGGAGGTGCCCCAGTAGGCCTCCTCCAGGCTGATCTCCACCGTATATTCCAGGTCTCGGCCCTTTCGAGGACGACGGGCCACCCGGCCCCCCAGGCCAGAAAAGAGGTCGCTCAGGACATCTTCCAGACCGCCCCCTATCCCCAGGTCGCCGAAGTCGAAGGCGGTGGCCCCAGGGCCATGACCGAACCCCCAGGCAAAGGGGCCATGCTTGTCGGCCTGGGCGAATTGGTCGGCATACTGCCACTTATCGCCGAACTGGTCATACTTGCGGCGCTTCTCCGGGTCTGAGAGCACCTCATAGGCCTGGTTTATCTCCTTGAATTTGGCCTCGGCCGTCTTGTCCCCGGGGTTGATGTCAGGGTGATACTTGCGGGCCAGCCTACGGTAGGCCTGCTTGATCTCCCTCTCCGAAGCGCCACGGCTGACGCCGAGCAGCTCATAATAATCCCTAGCCATGTCAACACCTCAACCACTTTATATTATAATGCATGGCATAAATTTTGTCAATATTTATATAAAAGACTTGACAAAAAGATGTTAAGATGCTATATTAAATGGTGGAGAGGCTGAGAAGCAGCCCAATTTATAGGAAAGGAGGTAACAAGATGAGCCTCATTCGTTGGGAGCCCTTCCCTGAGTTGCTGAGCCTGCGCCAGGCCATGGACAGGCTTTTTGAGGAGAGCTTCGTCAGGCCGTCGCGGCTCCTCAGCACCTTTGGCGAGGCGGCTCAACCCGCCCTGGATATGTACCAGACCGAGAAGGAGGTGGTGGTCAAGGCGGCCCTGCCCGGGGTCAAGCCCGAAGAGGTGGACATCACCATCACCGGCGATACCCTGACCATCAAGGGCGAGGCCAAGGCTGAGGAGGAGGTGAGGCGGGAGGATTACTTCTACAAGGAGCGCCGCTACGGGGCCTTCTCCCGCTCGGTGGCGCTGCCCGGAGCCTTGAAGACCGAAGAGGCGGAGGCTCACTTCGAGGACGGCATCCTGACCATAACCCTGCCCAAGGCGGAGGAGGCCAAGCCCAAGCAGATCAAGGTGACCACCAAGAGGCTGGCAGAGGGCAAGTAAAGCACCGGGGCAATCCCACCCTTTCGGGCATGGGGGGCTAGGCTCGAGCCTAGCCCCCTATCTAGTCCCCCTGAAAAACCCCGTTTTTCAGGGGGTTATCTTCTTGCCAGCTTGGGCCGAAGACCAGTTCCAAGAAGTTTTTAAGGATGCGGGCGGTGGCCCCCCAGATGGTGTGCCCCCGGTAGGTGTAGAAATACACGGGGCGCGTCTCCCCGCTCTCAAACGACCGATATTCCTGGCGGAAGATGCCTCGGCCTCGCAGCGCCCCTATAGGTACCTCCAGCAGCTCCTCGATCTCGCAGGGGTCGAGCTGGAAGGGGTAGGGGTAGGGGATGCGGGCCACAAAGGGGCTTATGATGAAGCCCGTAGTATAGGTGCTCTGCTGGTCGAGCTGGCCCAGCAGCTCCACATCCCCGGGGTTGAGCCCTATCTCCTCCTGGGCCTCCCTGAGGGCCGTCTCCACAAGTGTCCGGTCGGCCTCGTCCTGCATGCCCCCCGGGAAGGAGATCTCCCCCCTGTGGTGGGCCACCTTGTGGGTCCGTCTGGTGAACAGAAGGTGGGCCTCACCACCCTTGTCGAAGACGGGGACCAGCACTGCTGCCTGAACCAGCTTGGGCTCGGTGACCGGGACGGTCTTATGCTCAGCCAGGATGCGCCTTATCCGGGCGATCAAATCGGGGGCACTGTGGTCAGACACGGTCAGACTTCCCCCGAGGCCATGAGCTCCCGCCATAGCTTCTCTACCTGGGCCTTGACCTCAGCCAATGGCGCCCCGGTATCTATAACCCTATTGCCACGCCGGGCCTTCTCCTCCGGGGACATCTGGTGGCCCAGGCGCTCCCTAACCTCCGACTCGCTGAGGCCGCTGCGGCGGCGTAGCCTTTCCACCACCTTTTCCTGCGGGGCATAGGTGACCCAGACCTCGTCCACCAGAGGAGTCCAGTGGGCCTCGAAGAGGAGGGGGGTATCCATCACCACCACCCTCACCCCCTCCTCCTCGAGGCGGGCTAGCTTCTCCTGGGCCAGACGGTACATCCGGGGATGCATTATCCGGTTCAGCCTCTCTATAGCCTGGGCATCGCCGAACACCTTCTGGGCCAGCCTGGCCCGGTCGATCTCGCCGTCGGGCTTCAATATCTCCGAGCCAAAGGCTGTCACCACCTCCTGCCAAGCCTCAGTGTGGGGAGAAAGGGCCTCATGGCCTAGCCTATCCACATCGATGACGACGGCGCCCAGCTCAGCCAGCATCTGAGAAACCGTGCTCTTGCCGCTGCCGATGCCTCCGGTGAGACCAATGACAATCATATCCCTTGGGCAAGTGTAACAACTGGGGAGGGGCCAGTCAAGGCAGGGGGCCCAGGTTTTATCGGCGACTGCACAGTGTTATAATTTAGGCAAGGGGAGAACCGACTATGCGGGAAGCCATGCTCTACGAGAAGCTGCCCGGCTCTCAGGTGCGCTGCCACGTGTGTCAGTGGCGCTGCGTCATCGCGCCGGGCCGGCTCGGGGTGTGCCGCAGGCGCCGCAATAATGACGGTGTCCTCCATGTCCTGAACTATGCCCAGGTCTCTTCAGTGGCCGCCGACCCCATCGAAAAGAAGCCCCTGTTTCACTATCGGCCCGGCAGCCTTGTCTTCTCCTTGGGGGGCTGGGGCTGCAACTTCCATTGCATCCACTGCCAGAACTGGGAGATATCCTGTAGCGAGCCCTGGGAGGGGCGGGGGGCACGGCAGCTCCTGCCGGAGGCGGAGATAGAGCTAACCCAGCGCTACCGCTGCCAGGGGGTGGCCTGGACCTATAACGAGCCCGGCATCTGGCTTGAGTATACCCTGGACTCAGCCAGGCTGGCCAAGGAGAAGGGCCTGTATACGGTCTATGTCACCAATGGCTTCTCCACCCCGGAGGCCCTGGATGTGATGGGCCCCTACCTGGATGTGTGGCGGGTGGATATCAAGGGCTTCTCCGACCAGCTCTATCGCTCCCTGGCTAAGGTACAGCGCTGGCGGGGCATCCTGGAGGTGGCGGAGCGGGCCTTCCACCATTGGAATATGCACCTGGAGGTGGTCACCAACATCATCCCCACCCTGAACGACGACGAGGAACAGCTCAAGGGCATCGCCGCCTGGATCCGGGACAAGCTGAGCGAGCTGGTTCCCTGGCACGTGACCCGCTTCCACCCCATGCATCGCCTAAAGCATCTCCCCCCCACCCCAGTCGCCACCCTGGAGCATGCCTATAAGCTGGGCAAGGAGTCCGGGCTCCGCTTCGTCTATTTGGGCAATGTCCCCGGCCACCCCTCGGAAAGCACCCTCTGTTACTCCTGCGGCCAGGTCAAGGTGGAGCGCTACGGCTATCAGGCCAGGCTGAAAGGGGTTACCGACTCCAAGTGCGCCCACTGCGGGGCGGAACTCTATATGAAGACAGGTTCTCCCGTGTAGTAGGGATACCTTTGGGAGGTGAGGTATGGCCGGAGTGGTCTTCGGTTGTGTGGTTCCCCACCCTCCCCTGCTCATCCCCGATGTGGGCCGGGGCCAGGAGCAGGCCATCGGCAATACCATAGCTGCCATGGAGGGGCTGGCCCGGCGGCTGGAGGCCAGTCGCCCCCAGACAGCGGTCATCATCAGCCCCCACGGCCAGAGCCACCCCAATGCCATGGGGGTGGTCACCGCCAGGGCGTCTTCAGGCAACATGCGGGCCTGGGGCTCCCGGGAGCCCGAATTGCATTTCGACAATGACCTAGTGCTGGTAGATGCCCTCCAGGAGGAGTCGAAGGCGGCGGGCATACCCCTCAAGTCTATCGGGGAGCGAGGCTATGAGCTGGACCACGGGGTAATGGTGCCCATCCATTTCCTGGCCAAGGCCCTCACGGACGTGCCCCTGGTGCCCCTCACCTTTGCCTGGCTGCCCCTGAGCAGCCACTTCGCCTTCGGTCAGGCGTTGGCCCGGGCTGCCCAGAGGGCGGGTAAGGATGTGGCCATCATCGCCTCGGGCGACCTCTCCCACCGCCTCACCCCCAGCGCCCCGGCCGGCTACGACCCCCAGGGACAGGTCTTCGACGAGAAGCTGGTGGAGGCGCTGAGGCGGTTCGACAGCCAGGCCGTGCTCAATTTGGACCCCCAGCTCATCGACCGGGCCGGCGAGTGCGGGCTGAGGTCCGTGGTGATCCTCTTGGGGGCAATGCAGGGCCTGAAGGTGAAGCCAGATATCATGTCCTATGAGGGCCACTTCGGGGTGGGCTACCTGGTGGCCGCCTTTGAGGTGGAGAGCGACCCCGCTGGCAAGCTGCATCCCCTGGTGCAACTGGCCAAGGATACTGTGGAGAGCTTCGTCAGGGAGCGCAAGACACCCCCACCCCCGGCTCACCCCACCCCTGAGATGCAGGAGCGGGCCGGGGTGTTCGTCTCCATCAAGAGCCGGGGGCAGCTCCGCGGCTGCATCGGCACCTTCGAGCCCACCAAGCCCAACGTGGCCGAGGAGATAATCGCCAATGCTGTAAGCTCCGCCACCCGCGACCCCAGGTTTTTCCCCATCGGCCCCGAGGAGCTGGGCGACCTGGAGTACAGCGTGGACGTGCTCACCAGGCCCGAGCCGGTGGCCGGCCCTGAGCAACTGGACCCCAAGCGCTACGGGGTGATTGTGGAGAGCGGGGGGCGGCGGGGGCTGCTCCTGCCCGACCTGGAGGGGGTGGACAGCGTGGATATGCAGATTGCCATCTGCCGCCAGAAGGCGGGCATTGGCCCCGAGGAGCCGCTGAAGCTCTACCGCTTTGAGGTGAGAAGGTATAAATGAATGAAGCTATATATAAGCAACCCCTGGTTTTGTTTCTCGGTGCTGGGGCTTCTTCCCCTCTGGGGAAGAAAACGACAGTCCAGTTCTATGAATGGCTGCTTTGGTCTCGGCCGGAAATTGACTTTAACCTTCTTATGTCCATTGCCAACTCTGTTCAGCCCAGCGAGGAGGTGGGTAAGAAACCCGATGTAGAGGCTATCTTGGACCACTTGGAAAAAGTCATAGAAGGTGCAGAAATACTCACGAAGCTTGGTCACCACATAAAATTTAGTTTATACAAGCAAGAGGACTATACCAAGCTTCGTGACCAAATCAAAGACCTGGTGGTTGAGCATTATTCGGAAATAGACGTACCGAGTGCTTTTGGACTTTATTCTCCATTATTGGACTTAGCGAGGGAGCGACCATTGCCTATATTCACCACCAACTACGACCTAGCTATAGAAAAGGCATCGATAGAGCTCCAGCTAATAGACGGCTTCAGCAAACCCCTAGTAGGGCCGATACCCCAGTGGTCACCGCTTGCTTATAACAATTATAAACCCGCCCAGGCAGGTGTTATATTCTTTAAACTCCATGGCTCCGTTGACTGGCTGCGCACTCCTACAGGGGCAATACAGAGAGTAGAAGGTCAAAGAAGAGACCCCGGCGGGATGCCAACAATCATTGCCTATCCCTCTCGGTTCAAAAGGGAAATCCACGAGGAGCCTTTTAGGACAAACTACGACTATCTTATTGCCTGCTTGCTGCATGCCAGGGTCTGTGCTGTAATAGGGTCCTCTTTCCGAGACCAGGAGGTTGTTGAGGAATTTCGCCAGGCCCTAGAGCTAAATAAAGACCTAGAGTTAATCATAATCGACTGTAATGCTGAGACGATTAAATCGCAACTGCGAGGTAAGCTTGGCTTTGAACCAAAAATCGAACCCATAAAGCAAAAATTCAATAAAGAAAGTGCCCCAGCTCTCGCCGATATGATAAGAGCCAAGGTGAGCTAAGTGGACCTCTTTGAGCATTACGGCCAGGACATCACCGCCAGGGAGGCGCCCCTGGCCGCCCGCATGCGCCCCCGCAACTTCGATGAATTCGTGGGCCAGGAGCACCTGGTGGGGGAGGGGCGGGNGCTGCGCCGGGCCATCGAGGCCGACCAGCTCCCCTCCATCATCTTCTGGGGGCCGCCCGGCTCGGGCAAGACCACCCTGGCCTATGTCATCGCCAACATCACCCACTCCCACTTCAGCCCCATAAGCGCCGTCAGCGCTGGGGTGGCCGACCTCCGCCGCATCGTGGACGAGGCCCGGGAGCGGCGCAGCCTCTACCAGCGACGCACCATCCTGTTCATCGACGAGATCCACCGCTTCAACAAGGCCCAGCAGGACGCCATACTCCCCTATGTCGAGAACGGCACCATCACCCTCATCGGCGCCACCACCGAAAACCCCTCCTTTGAAGTGATATCCCCGCTGCTCTCCCGGTGCCGCGTCTTTGTCCTCAAGGCCCTGGAAGATGAACAAGTCAGAATCATCGTAGACAGGGCTCTAAATGACCAAGAGCGCGGTCTAAAGGAGTATAACCTCCAGGTCGAAAAAGAGGCTTTGGACCACCTTGTCGTTATGTCAAATGGCGATGCCCGGGTGGCCTTAAATGCCCTGGAGATGGCCACCTTCGCCACCCCGCCCGATGCCCAGGGCCAGCGCCATATCGGCCTGGCCACCATCGAGGATGCCCTCCAGCACCGGGCCCTCCTCTACGACCGCGCCGGCGACCAGCACTACGATACCATCTCGGCCCTGATCAAGTCGGTGCGCGGCTCCGACCCCGATGCCGGGCTGTATTGGCTGGCCAGGATGCTGGAGGCGGGGGAAGACCCCCTGTTTATAGCCCGCAGGCTGGTCATCCTGGCCGCTGAAGATGTGGGCATGGCCGACCCCCCGGCTCTGACAGTGGCAGTGGCCGCCCAGCAGGCTGTTCACTTCGTTGGCATGCCCGAGGGGTTCCTGCCCCTGGCCGAGGCCGTTGTCTACCTGGCCACCGCCCCCAAGAGCAATTCCGTATACAAGGCCTACTCCCAGGCCAGGGAGGACGTAAAGCTGGGCCCCAACGAGCCGATCCCCCTCCACCTCCGCAATCCGGTGACCCGCCTCATGCGGGAAAGGGGCTACGGCAAGGGGTATAAATATGACCACAGCTTCCCTGGCCACTTCGCCGGCCAGGAGCACCTCCCCCGCTCCCTCAAGGGCAGGCGCTACTACCACCCCAGCGACCAGGGCTTTGAAAAGGAGATCGAGGCCCGGCTGCGGCGGTGGTGGGGCCGCGATAAGGAGGCATAATGTCTGAGTCAACTTTCTGGGAGACTGGCATAGTCCATATTGGGCCTCACAAATGGACCTACCGGGGCTATGATAGCATCGACCTGCTGGGGCGCATCAGCTTCGGCACCATGATCTACCTGCTGCTCAAGGGGGAGCTACCCCCCAACCCCAAGCTCGGCAAGCTCATGGATGCCATCCTCATCTCCATGTGCGACTATGGCCCCCTGGCCCCCAGCGTGGCCGCCACCAGATATGCCGCCTCGGGCCGCCCCGACCATCCTGCGGCCATGGCCGCAGGATTGCTCGCCGTGGGCGATGCCCACGGCGGGGCTATGGGCGCCACCATGGAGCTCCTGTACCAGGGCGTAGCCAGAGCCAAAGCCACGGGGAGGAGCCTGGACGAAATCGCCAAGGAGATCGTCGAGGAGCACAAGGCGCAAAAGAAATACATCCCCGGCTATGGCAGCCCCTCCGAGCTGGGCGCCGCAGACCCTAACCCGGCCGTGGCCAAGCGACTGGCAGAGCTGGCCCGTAAGGCCGGCGTCTCCGGGGAATACTTGGAGCTGGCCGAGGCCATCCAGCGACATATAGCCAAGGCGGTTATCAACCTTGATGGGGCCAATGCCGCCCTATGCTGCGAGCTGGGCTTGGACCCCAGGCTGGGCAAGGCCATCTTCTGCCTGTCGCGCATGGCTGGGCTGGCCGCCGAGGCCCATGAGGAGTTCACCCGCGTGCCCCCCTTCCGCCAAACCCCCTATAAGGATGTCCATTACGATGGCCCCCCTATGAGGCAACTACCGCCGGCATTTCAAGAAGAGGAAATATAGGGCCAAATTCGGGCAATATCCCAAAAAGGAGACCGTTGACTCCCCTGTCCTAATTTGTTACAATTGATAGTTGAAAATTGTTTTCAACAAACAGCTATGCATTCGCAAAAGAAGCTAAGCAAGCAATTGCGCCGTCACGGCTATCGCCTCACCCAGCAGCGCCGCGCTATCTTGCAGGCCCTCGCCCAGAGCCATGAATACTTGACCTCGGCTGACATCCTGGATCGGGCCAAAGCCCTGGGCTTTGACCTGGGCCTGACCACTGTTTACCGCACTATGGACGCCCTGGCCGACCTGGGCCTAGTGAAGCGGATACACCTCGAGGACGGCTGTCATCGCTATGCCCTGGCCAGCCAGGGGCACCGTCACTATGTCGTTTGCCCCGATTGCAGCCGGACGGTGGAGTTCGAGGGCTGCGATTTGGGCTTCCTCTTCCAGCAGGTGAGCCAGAGCACGGGCTTTGCCATCCAGGATCACTGGCTGGAGCTTTTCGGCAGGTGTCCACAATGTCAGGGGGTCGGCTAAGAGGCATTTGGGGCGGATTAGGGGGACTCCTGCTGGCGACCGCCCTCATGCTGACCAGTTGCTCAACAGGGGGCGATGGCTCGGACAGGGTTAAAGTGGTGGTCAGCATACTGCCCCTGGCGGAATTCGTGGAGAACGTAGGACGGGAAAAAGTGAGTGTTACCGTCATGGTGCCCCCCGGGGCCAGCCCCCACACCTACGAGCCCAGCCCCAGCCAGCTGGTGGAGGTGAGCCAGGCCAGGATGTTCGTCAAAGCTGGCTCGGGTGTGGGGTTCGAGCTGGCCTGGATGGACAAGATTATAGGGGTCAATAAAAGGATGCTGGTGGTCGATTCCTCCCGAGGCATCGGGCTCAGGAAAATGGAGCCGCACCATGGCCGGGCCCGTGACCCGCACATCTGGCTCTCCCCCCTGAATGCCAGGATCATGGTACAGAATATCTGCGAGGGCCTCATCCAGGTTGACCCGGGTAATAAAGACCGCTACCTCCAGAACAAAGAGGGGTATATTCGGAAGCTAGAGGCCCTGGATAAAGACATTCGGGAGGGCCTCTCCGGCATTGAAAGCAGGCGCTTCATGGTCTTCCATCCCGCCTGGGGCTATTTCGCCGCCGAGTATGACCTAATACAGATGCCCATTGAGATCGAGGGCAAAGAGCCAAGCCCCCAGGACATGGCCAAATTGATAAAGCAGGCTAAGGAGAATGGTATTAAGGCGGTCTTTGCCTCGCCCCAATTCAATCCCCAGAGCGCCCAAGCCATCGCCCGTGAGATCGGCGGCCGGGTGGTATTGATAGACCCGCTGGCCAAGGACTATATAGCAAACCTGCGCCTGGTTCTCAGCAAGCTTGTCCAAGCGATGAGATAGATATGGCTTCCCCGGAGGTTGTAAGGCTGGAGGATGTGTGGGTGGACTATGATGGTCTGCTCGCACTGGAGGGGGTCAACCTGTCCATAAGACAGGATGACTTCTTGGGGATAATCGGGCCCAACGGAGGGGGCAAGACCACCCTGCTCAAGGTCATCCTGGGGCTGATAAAGCCCAGCCGAGGGCAGGTCTGGGTCCTGGGAGACGCTCCGGAGCGGAGCCGAAGGCTTATCGGCTATGTACCCCAATATAGACACTTCGACCCGGACTTCCCCATAAGCGTCTGGGATGTGGTGCTCATGGGGTGCTATGGCAGGGCGGGACTCCTCGGCAGATACAGTAGGCAGGATAAAAAGAAAGCCATGGATGCCCTGGAGACGGTGGAGATGCTGGATCGCCGGGACCGCCAAATAGGCAGGTTGTCAATGGGGGAGCAACAGAGGGCCTTCATTGCCAGGGCCCTGGTCGCCGAGCCCAGGCTGCTGCTCCTGGACGAGCCCACTGCCAGCATCGATGCCCCGATGCAAACCGAATTCTACGAACTCCTGGCCAGCTTGAAGCGGAGGATGGCTATAGTCCTAGTCTCCCACGATATCAGCGCCGTTTCCATCTATGTGGACAAGATCGCCTGCCTCAACCGCAGGCTTTTCTACCACGACTCCAAAGAGCTAACCGCCCAAGACTTGGAGGCCGCATACCGCTGCCCGGTGCAGATGATAGCCCACGGCGTCCCCCACCGCGTATTGCCGGAGCACCAGGGACAATGATAGAGGCGCTCCACTACGAATTCATGAGGAATGCCCTCTATGCAGGGCTGCTGGCCTCGGTGGCTTGTGGCCTGGTGGGGGTCTATGTGGTGGTGAAGAGGGTGGTCTTCATTAGCGGCGGCATCGCCCATGCCTCCTTCGGCGGCATCGGCATAGGCTACTTCCTGGGCCTAAACCCCATTTTGGGGGCGATGGTGTTCAGCCTCGCCTCCGCTTTGGGCATGGGCTGGGTCAGCAAAAAAACCCGATTGCCCGAGGACACCGCCATCGGCATCCTCTGGGCACTGGGGATGGCGCTGGGGATAATCTTCATCAGCCTGGCCCCGGGCTATTCGCCAGACCTTTTCAGTTACCTCTTCGGGAGCATCCTGACAGTATCCCTCCCCGACCTGATACTCATGCTCATCTTGGACGCCATCATTGTGGCCGTGGTACTGGCCCTCTATAAGGCGTTCTTGGCCCTGTCCTTCGATGAAGAGTTCGGCACAGTGGTTGGGGTGCCCGCCCTCCCCTTATATCTCCTCCTGCTCTGCCTGGTCGCCTTGACGGTGGTGGTCTTAATCAGGGTGGTAGGCATCATCCTGGTCATAGCCCTGCTCACCCTGCCCGCAGCCATAGCCAGGCAATTCAGCCACAGCCTTGGCAAGATGATGGCTCTCGCCGTCATCATAGGAGCGGCGTTTACCATGAGCGGCCTCTGGCTCTCCTATGAGCTGGACCTGGCCTCCGGTGCCACTATCATCCTGGTGGCTGGAGGCACCTTCCTGCTCTCCATCCTTTACAAAAATATAGTCCGACGGCGAACCCAGGCCCGTGCCTGAGCGGCGATGGGCTCGCCCTTGGTCTTTTGCCGGCCCAGCCTTTCTGCTATAATCGGCCCGACCACAATAATGACCCCGGAGGTTTCCCATGGACTTCAAATTCACCGAGGAACAGGCCATGTTCCAGCAGGCCATACGAGACTTCTGCTCCAAGGAGATCGCCCCCTTAGTGGACGAGGCGGAGGCCCGGGAGCGCTTCCCCGTGGAGCTCTTCCCCAGGGCAGCCAAGTACGGCTACTTATGCATCAGGGCCCCCCAGGAGCTGGGCGGGGCAGGCATGGACAAGGTCTCGGAGTGCATCTGGAATGAAGAGGTGGCCCGGGTCAGCCTGGGTATCGCCGAGTCGCTGTATATCGGCGCCTCCTTTGTCACCCCCCATATCTGGGAGAACGGCACCGAGGCCCAAAAACAAAAGTATGTGGTGCCCTCCATTAGGGGGGAGAAGATCAGCGCCTTCGGCCTCACCGAGCCCCAGGGCGGCTCCAACCCGGCTGCCAACGAGTCCACCGCCATAAGAAAGGGCGATAAATACATCCTCAATGGGAGTAAGATTTTCATCACCAATGGCTCCATCGCCGATTTCATAATGGTCTTCGCCTACACTGATAAGAGCAAGGGGCCCCGCGAAGGGATGAGCTCCTTTATCGTGGAGAGGGGGATGCCCGGCTTTACCTCCAAGAAGATGAGCAAGGCGGGCTCCAAGGCCTCAGACGAGGCCGAGCTTTATTTCGATGATGTGGAACTCCCCCTTGAGTACCTGGTGGGCGAGGAGGGGAAGGGCTACCGCTATGCCCTGTGGCTGGTGGGCATAAATCGCATCAGCCATGCCGCCCGGGGGCTAGGGGTTTCCCAGTGTGCCTTCGAAGCTGCCCTGGACTACGCTAAACAGCGGGTGGTCTGGGGCCAGCCTATCGGCAAGAACCAGGCCCTGAGCTTCAGATTGGGGGAAATGGCCATCGCCATAGAGTCGACCCGCCAGCTCGTCTACAAGGCCGCCTGGCTCCATGACCAGGAGGACCAAAGCTGGCCCCAGTTTGCCGCTATGGCTAAATATCTGGCGGCCCAGACCGCTGCCCGAACCGCCGACCTGGCGATACAGGTCTACGGGGTTATGGCCTGATGATGGACTCCCCCATCCAGCGTTACTGGCGAGATGCCCGCTTCCTGGCCATCACTGAGGGCACCCAGGAGATCCTGCAACTGGTTATAACTCGGGGCCTGGGGCTGTAGACCCCGCCTATTCGGCCAGGGCCTTGATGACCCCGGGGCGGCGCAACTTGCGCAGGGCGTCGATCTCGATCTGGCGGATTCGCTCCCTGGTCAGATGGAACTCCTTGCCCACCTCTTCCAGGGTATGGGGGCGGCCATCGGCCAGGCCAAAGCGTAGCTCCAGAATCCTCTGCTCCTTGGGGGAAAGGGAGGTTAATGCCTTATTCACCTGCTCCCGGAGCAGCCTCTCAGCCACCACATCCTCGGGGGAGATGGTCTGCTCGTCGGGCACGAAGTCGCCCAGCTCGCTGGTCTCCTCATCGCCCACGGGCTGCTCCAGGGATAGGGGCACCTGGGCAAAGGCCCTATGGATCTCCTCCACCTTGCTTACGGGAACCCCCATGGCCCGAGCGATATCCTCCGTGGTCACCTCTCGACCATATTCCTGGAAGAGTCGCCACCGGGTCTGGAGGTAGCGATTGATGGAGTCTATCATGTGAACCGGCACCCTGATGGTCCGGGCCTGGTAGGCCATGGCCCGGGTAATGGCCTGACGAATCCACCAGGTGGCATAGGTGCTAAACTTGTAGCCGCGGCGGTAATCGAATTTCTGTACCGCCCGCATCAGCCCCAGGTTGCCTTCCTGCACCAGGTCCAACAGGGGCATACCCCGGGCGGCATACTTACGGGCAATGCTCACCACCAGGCGCAGGTTAGACTCCACAAAGTGGCGCTCGGCCTCGGTGGCCTGCTCCTTGATACGCTTCAAGTGCTCCTCGAGCTCCGCCTCATAGGGTGCCAGGGCCTCGGCCAGCTCCGCCTCCGAGGTCACGCAGGAGGGCTGCCAGCCTTTCTCCTTTAGAATGTCCCAGACCCGCGACGGCAGAATACGCTGGGCCACGGATATGTCCCGGGCAGCCTGCTCAGTGGTGGCCTCCTCGCCCAATACCCTGACCAACTGCAATACCACCTCCAGCGCCCCGGGTTTGACCCTGTGCTCGTCTGCATACTCCTTCTCCAACCGGGCGAGGAAGCGCCCATTCTCCATAGCCATGCCCAGGCGCTGCTCTTCCTCGGCGGTAAGCAGGCGAGTGCCGCCGATTTCCTTGAGATAACTGCAAACGGTATCATCAGCCTGGGTTTCCTCCGATTCCTCGGCAAAAGCCTCTACCTGGTCGGGCTCCCCCGGCCAGTCCCCAGGCTCCAAGGCCATCTCGTCAAAGTCCTCCGGATCCAGGAGGACATCGCTGTCCCCTCTATATGTCACCATCACCATATCACCTGCCTTTTACCCAAGCTGCCTATATCCCTTTCTCTCACCCTAATCTACGACCTGGACACGCCTGTAAGTCAACATTATCCAAGTCGATCACCGCCCCAGCCCCTCCAGAGGATAAAATAGGGGAGCCAGGCTCCCCTCGCTATCCCGGATGGCGGGCTATGGGCTTTGAGCCTGACACACTACATCAGCTCACTCCACTTGAAGCTGATGGTTCAAACTTACTCAGCTCGTCTCCCATCATCTCGACAGCTGCTTCTCATTTACCCAGCATATACTAGCACATATGTGCGCCTTTGTCAATACCCGTCCCACCCTTCTTTCGGTAAAAAGGTCGGCCTCCCTTGAAAATGGCCGCCGACTATGAAATAATCACAAATCGTCGCCGGAAATCAGATCCTTAAGCCGCCTATGCGACTGGTCACCAAGAAACTCTATTGCCCTAATTGCAAAAGGCTGGTCAAGGCCCGGGAGCAACGGGAAAACAATAATATCGCCGCCTATTGCTGCGCCTGCGGCAAGCGCCTTTATCGGTGGGACGGCATCAGTTGGAAATAGGCCCACGCCAGCCCCTTGACTATAACCCGAGGGCAGGCTAAACTAAATCCAGGGGTAAAAGATGCCGCTCTATGAATATGTTTGCCCCAGTTGCCAATTGAACTTCGAGCGGCTGCGACCCATGAGTGGCGCCGACGATACCCCATGCCCCCGCTGTCATGAGGTAGCGCGGCGCAAGTTGTCCACCTTCGCCTCTTTCTCCAAGAGCGCCGAGGGCGATATCGCCCCCATATCTGGCTCTGGAAGTGCCTGTAATTCCTGTAGCGCCAGTAGCTGCGCCACCTGTGGCCTCTAGCGCCGGGCCTTTCTCATAATCGCCAGCGCTGCCCCCCCAACCATTATCGCCTCTGCGAGCACTGCCCCCGCCACAAACAGGGCAGCATCGCGGAAGAATGCTTCAGGAAAGAGGTTCACCAGGGCCGCATCCTCGGGGAGCAGCCAGTATTCGTTGGCGAAGCTTACCTGGTGAAAGCTCAGAAAAAACCGATCAAAGCCCAAGAGCATGGCTAGCCCCAGGGCCAGCATCAGGACCAGGGTGACCCCACTGCCCCAAAGCGCCATACGAGCCAGGTGAGACCAGAGGCGGCGTCTCTTCCACACCCCCAGCCCGACGATGAAGGCACCCAGATAGCTTGAGGCCCCCCACATCACCCTGTAATCAAGTTGTATCAACTGCTGGACATCCCTGAGATGAATGACCTCCCTCTGGCTAAACAGGGCAACCTGCTTCCCCCCCGATTCCACTGTTATTTGTATCGCCTCCTCCCCGGAGTTGAAATAGCGGATGAGCTCCCGAGCCACAGCATCGAGCTGTGCCCTCTCCAGGTCTGTCTTCTGGTATTTATCGAAGCCATAGCGATACAGGCTGAGGCTATTCACCGCCCCGCCCAGGCTGACGCTGAGGAAGAAGGCGGGCAGGGCGAGAACGAACAAAAGCCCTGCCACTCTGAGAGGCCATCTCATATTCCGCCCCCAACCCAATGGGGCAATCATAGCTGCCCCAGCTTCGCATTGTCAAGCTGGGCCCGGGATGCTATAATCGGACATCCGCCGAAGGAAAGGGCTTTGTCTCAGACTAACGCTCTCCCACCTCAGGACCTGGGTAAATTCCAGACCCTGGTAGACATTATGGCCAGGCTGCGCCACCCCCTGGCAGGCTGCCCCTGGGACCTGAGGCAAACCCACCACAGCCTCCGCCCCAACTTCTTGGAGGAGTGCTACGAGGTTCTGGAGGCCCTGGATGAGGAAGACCCCCAAAAGCTGTGCCAGGAGCTGGGCGACCTCCTGATGCAGATCGTGTTCCATATGCAGATAGCCGCCGAAGCCGGCGAGTTTACCGCGGAGGACGTCCTCCAGGCCATCAACTCCAAGCTCATCCACCGCCACCCCCACATTTTCGGCCAGGCCCAGGCCAAGGATGCCGACCAAGTAGTCCATCGCTGGCAGGCCCTGAAGCAGGAGGAGCGGGGAGATGGGGTCTCCCTCTTGGATGGCATCCCCCGCTCCCTGCCCGCCCTGGCCTCAAGCCAGACCCTCCAGCACCGGGCAGCCCAGGTGGGCTTCGACTGGGAGATGGCCGAGGACATTATCGACAAGGTGGCGGAGGAGGTGAGGGAAGTCAAAGAAGCCCCCACCAGGGAGCGCCAGGGCCGAGAGTTCGGTGACCTCCTGTTCGCCTTGGCCAATCTGGGACGGCGCCTGGGCATCGACCTGGAGGGGGCGCTTCGGCAGGCCAATGAGCGCTTCCGCCGTCGCTTCGCCTATATGGAAGAGCTATGCCGACAGCGTGGCTTGGCCCTGGAGAGCCTACCTCTGCCCGAGCAGGATAAGCTCTGGGAGGAGGCCAAACAAAATATAGCCGACTAAGCCCGGCTTCATAGCCCAAGAGGTCTTCGCAGATTCCAAACTTAAGCCCGGAAAACCTTCCAGTAGCGAGACAGGGTAGCCTTTCTCTCCTCGAGCAGCTTTTCCACCCTCTGGGTGATGTGGGCCGGCTCGGGACCTGGTATCCCATAAGGGTCATCTACCTCATAGCCCTCATAACCGACCAGCTCGGCAGTTACCTTGCAGGAGCCGTTAACCGCCACCCCCAAGTCGTAGCCACCCCCCAGCTCCACCACCAGCCTACCCCCGCACACCTCCTCGGAAACCTCGGAGATCAACCTGGCGATCCTAGAATAGCAGCTCAGGTCTATTCCCATATCGGTCAGCGGGTCAGCGAAGTGGGTATCGCCATTGATGATGGCCAGGATAAGTTGGGGGGCGAATTCCCGGGCCAGGGGCGGGAAAATTTGCTCCAGGACCCGCATATAGCTCTGGGTCTGGGTACCGGGGGGCAGGGGCACATTGACATTGTAGCCCCGCCCGGCACCCTCCCCCACCTCATCGGCGTGTCCCATCCATCCCGGGTAGAGGGTGCGGGGATCCTGGTGCAACGAGATATATAGCACCGAGGGGTCAGCATAGAAGATATCCTGGATGCCATTACCGTGGTGGCAGTCGCAATCCATGATGAGCGCCCGCTGCAAATAGCCCTGGCTTTGCAGGGCCTTTATCACTATAGCCTCCTGGTTGAAATAGCAGAAGCCAAAGGTAATATGCTGGTGACGGCGCATGGCGTGATGTCCCCCGAAGGCCAACATCTGAACGGCGCGGTCATACTGGCCTTCCATGATGGACTTGGCTCCGTAGAGAAGTCCCCCCGCCTGGAGCCTGGCCCGCTCATAGGTGCCTACCGGCACCGGGGTGTCACCATCCAGCAGCCCACCCCGGGCGCTGAGTTCCTTAATGCGTTCCAAGAGCGAGCGGTCGTGGACGGCCAGTATCTCATCCTCGCCAACCGCATCTGGGGGGTCAACAACCTCTATGCCGGCGTGATCAATAAGGCCATCCTCCCGGAGCTTGGCCAGATAGCGGGGCAGCCGCTCTTGGAGCAGAGGGTGGCCGGCGCCAAAGCTATGCTCAACTACAGCCGGCTGATAGATGAGGCACAGCCGCTTCATAAATATGGCCCTCATCCTTCAGGGACAGGCGCCTCCGGGCCGCCCCGGCAAGCCCAGGGCCCTGCACCCGAACCATGTCCCGGTGGAAGATATGGCCGAAATGATGGAGGAGCCTATCCTTGACCCTGCTCAGGTCAGGCAGGGGAGACACCAACTCCTTCACAGAGACGACGCTGTCCCTGCCCAGGCCACAGGGGTCGATAAGCTCGAAATGGCTCATGTCCGGATCGATGTTCAGGGCGAAGCCATGGTAGCTCACCCAGCGTCGCACCGCTATGCCTATAGCGGCTATCTTCGCCTCCCCCACCCACACCCCCGGAACGCCCCGTTGCCTGTGGGCCCGGATGCCAAAGTCCCCCAGGGTCAGCATAATCACCTCCTCAATATCATGGAGGTAGCGGTGAAGGTCTTTCCCCTGGAGTCTCAGGTCTATAATGGGGTAGCCCACCAACTGGCCGGGGCCGTGGTAGGTGGCCTTGCCTCCCCGCTCAGTGGCGAATACAGGTATGCCCCAAGGCTGGAGCTGTATCTGGGCAGCCGCGATGTCGGAAGGTTTGGCGGAGGCGCCCAGGGTGACCACCGGGGGATGCTGGAGCACCAGCAGACAATCCTCGATAGCCTGCTCCTGCCTGGCCCGCACCAGCTCATGCTGCAAGCCCAGTGACTCCAGGTAGTTCACCAGGCCCAGCTCAAAGACCAGACACCGCCTTAGTGACACTGGTGTTTCCCTCCATTCACGGGCTCAGGGGGCCGAGGCAAGCCAGGAAGGCATCGGGGAGGTCGTCTTATGTCAACTGAACAAGGCAATTGCTCAACGAATGGGTCGCCAAATAAGTCGATGGCATGGTCTGGGGGATTGCGAGGCGAACTAGGCCACTAGTTTCCCAAATATATATCTGAATAGCTGATAGAATCCAGAGAGGATAATCCCCGATAGAAAGGCAGCACAAATTCCAAACACCACGGCTATCACCAGACCCGAGGGTATCCGGCTCGCCGCAATGATGTCCAGATTCCTCACCGCCAGGCCTACAAATATTCCGGGCACGCATGCCAATAGCGTGATTATGCTGTATCTTATCTGCCTTTCCATCCTTGCCTCCTTGAACTCCTTCTAGCGCTTTGGCCGCCCTTTGCCAAAGCAGGTTGGCAAATTATTGTGTCCATCTTACCCCACGGAATAACATCAGTCAACCCCTTAAAGGCCATAAACAATCGGGGCGGGCGGACTCGAACCACTGACCTCGCTTTATATGCTGCGGAAAAAATTCAGGGCTGAAAATATAGCTGCTGATATCGCCCCCACTGCGCCTGTTACTTGAACAACACAAAGCCACAATGGGACACGAAGTTTTCTAACCTCGTCAGCCAATCGTTCAGTCTCTGATTTTCCATTTAAGTGAAGGCCCATAATCCCGCTTCCTTCCCTAATAAACTGGTCGGGGCGGGCGGACTTGAACCGCCGACCTCAGCGTCCCGAACGCTGCGCGCTACCCAACTGCGCTACGCCCCGTTGCCAACATTATATCCGACCCGTGCCGTTCTAGCAAGCCGAATACCTTGAATTGAATTAGGGCCACTGCTATACTGTTGGCGCCGTGCCACCACAAAGGGTCGTCCTCAGGGTTCCGGCCACCACGGCCAATCTGGGCCCGGGCTTCGATTGCCTGGGAATGGCTCTGAACATCTATAATCGGGTGACGGTGGCCAAAAGCCAGGCCTTCCGCTTGCACATCGCCGGGGAGGGGGCCGATAAGCTTCCCTCAAGCCAGGATAATCCCATCTGCCGGGCCATCGCCAAGGCGTATGAGGAGGCAGGAGAGCCACTGCCCCCCCTGAGCATATCCTGTCACAACAACATACCCCTGAAAAGGGGGCTGGGCAGCAGCGCCGCGGCCATTGTGGCGGG
>Ga0180909_114_pt1 | contig 32282 bp, 32 predicted proteins | sample Deesub1362A_J573_FD_124296 | JGI IMG/M metagenome (GOLD analysis project Ga0180909, IMG submission 124296) | Dehalococcoides sp. JdFR-54 | reverse complement strand
GGGCGAAGCCCTCGGCCAGCCGGCCGAGGGCTTCGCCCCGCTCTGCTTCGGACAAGCGCCCCAGGTTAAAGGTTATAAAACTATCCCTGGGCTCGATAGCCAGCCCAGGGAGTAGCGCCTTGACATAACCTATCAGCTCGTCCAGACGCAGGGTGCGGGCGGTGGGCTCGGCGTAAAGATAGGCATTAACCCTGCTCACGGCTGTTCACCGCCCCCTGCGTCCGGAACGACTAGGCGATGCCCACCTTGGCCAGCATCTCCAGGGCTACCTCAGCGGCCCGCTTGCCGGAGAGGAGCATGGCGCCAAAGGTGGGGCCCATCCGGGGCAGGCCGTAGACGGTGGACACCGCCATCCCGGAGACGATGAGGCCGGGATGGACCTCCCCGGTGTGCTCCACCACCAGGTCCTCCGACTGCTCCACCCACATGGCCCCGAAGCCCACGGTCTTCAGCAGGCCGCGCTGCTCCAGCTTCTTGGCCACACAGGCATCGTGGCCGGTGGCATCGATGACCACCTTGCACTCCAAGGCTATGGGGTCAACACAGGTGATCTCCCGGGGCAGGGCGGAGATGGGTGTCCAGTTGATGACCACCCCGGCCACTCGATTGCCCTCCCGGAGCACGATATCGTCGAAGATGGTCATATTGGCGAATTTGACCCCGACATCGCAGGCAGCCCCGATGAGCTTGGAGCAGGCATGGGGGCCATCGGCCACATAGAGGCCCTCGTTGGCCTCCTGGTAGGGCACTCCTATCTCCTCCAGCACCTTCTGGGCCGGGGCTCTCAGGGTCACCTTATTCATGAGGTAGCCACCGATCCAGAAGCCGCCCCCCAGATAGTTGTTGCGCTCCACGATAAGCACCTTGAGCCCACTGCGGGCCAGGTCTCGCCCGGCGGCCAGCCCGCTGGGGCCTCCGCCCACGATGATGACATCGCTAGAGGCATACTCCTCGAACTGGCGCAGGAAGCTGGTTACGATGGCCCTGGTGACCTCTTGTTCGCTGACATGGTGAAATAGTGGCATAGGCCTCGGTCTCCTTTCTCCACCTAGCATTTAGTGGTCGATATGCCCAGGTATTTCTCCATAAGCTCCATAGCGCAATATTTGCCGCACATGCTACAGGCGGCCCCCCTGGTGGGGTGCTTGGCATGTCCTCGCTGGGCCCGCTCAGGGTCCAGCGACAGCTTTACCTGCCTCTCCCAGTCCAGCCTTTTGCGGGCCTGGGACATCTCCCGGTCCCGTTCCATAGCGCCCTTCACACCCTTGACGATATCGGCAGCATGGCCGGCGATGCGGGCCGCAATCNCCCCTTGGCGCACATCCTCGGGGTCGGGCAGGGAGAGGTGCTCTGAGGGGGTAACATAGCACAGGTAGTCGGCGCCGGCGGCGGCGGCGATGGCCCCGCCGATGGCGCCGGTAATGTGGTCATAGCCCGGGGCGATGTCGGTGACCAGGGGGCCCAGCACATAGAAGGGCGCCCCCTTGCAGGTGGTCTTCTCCAGCAGCACATTGGCCGCCACCTGGTCCAGGGGCAGATGCCCCGGCCCCTCCACCATAACCTGAACCCCCGCCTCCCGGGCACGCTCCACCAGCTCTCCCAGGATGAGTACCTCCCCCAGTTGGGGCCGGTCGGTGGCATCAGCCAGGCAGCCTGGCCGCATGCCGTCACCCAGGCTCAGGGTGACATCATAGCGACGGGCTATCTCCAGGAGGCGGTCATATTGCTCATAAAGGGGATTCTCCCGCTCATTGTGCAGGATCCAACCGATGAGGAAGCTGCCACCCCGGGAGACCACATCAGTGACCCGCCTCTGGTTCCTGAGCCGTTCCAGGGCAGCCTGGGTGACCCCGCAGTGCACGGTGATGAAGTCCACCCCATCCTGAGCATGTTCCTCGATGGTATGGAAAAGGTCATCGGCGGTCATTTCGACTATGGCACCCCGGGCCGCAATGGCCTGGATGGCGGCCTGATACACGGGCACGGTGCCCAGAGGGACGGGGCAGGCAGCAATGAGGGCCCGACGAATGGCGCTGATGTCGCCGCCGGTGCTCAGGTCCATCACGGTATCGGTGCCCGCCTCCAGGGCCACCCTGAGCTTCCCCAGCTCAGTGTTGACATCGCCGAAGTCCGAGGAGGCGCCCAGGTTAGCGTTCACCTTGGTGCGCAGGCCTTTGCCGATGGCCAAGGGGTCGAGCCCCTGATGATGGACATTGGCGGGCAGCACGATAGTGCCCTCAGCTATCCCCTGGCGCAGGAGCTGGGGATCAAACCCCTCCCGCTCCGCCGCCCGCTGCATCTGGGGGGTGAGAATACCCTTTCGGGCTGCCTCCAGTTGGGTCATAACGCCTCCACAAAAACAAACCGAGGGCCTCGGTTAACAGCGTGGGCTCTCGGTATAGCTACTGCCGCTTCCCTACGCTCGCATTACCGAGATCAGGTTCCAGGGGTCGTCCGCAGTCTTCGGACTCTCAGCCTTGAGCTCCCCCGCGGCCAACTATTCAGTTTCAATTATAACTATAACACACGGCGGGCCTGAAAGCAAGCGGGCATATGGCGAATTTAGCCCCTCAACCTTGACGGGTGATGACCGCCAAACTATAATGAAGCAAACAGGGACTAGGCTTATCGTTGAATAGAGGGACACCGATGCGGTTGGCTGAGGTATACTCGAATGATGCAGATGTAGTCCTCTATCATGGCGATTGCCTCGCGCTTCTGAACCAAATCCCGCCAAGCTCGGTTCAACTCGTAGTAACATCGCCGCCTTACAATATAGGTAAAAGCTACGAGCAGAAGCGAATCCTTGATGAGTATCTTACCGAGCAAGCCCAAGTTATCTCTCGATGCGTTGAATTATTAAAGGACGGTGGCAGCATTTGTTGGGAGGTTGGGAATCATATTGTGGGCAGCCAGGAAGTTCTTCCCCTTGATATCGCTTTATATCCCATATTTGCATCTCACGATCTAAAGCTACGCAACCGTATTATTTGGCATTTTGAGCATGGACTACACTGCTCAAAGAGATTCTCGGGACGTTATGAAACCATCCTTTGGTTTACAAAAGGAGATAGATACGTATTCAACCTTGACCCAGTTCGAGTGCCCCAAAAATACCCAGGGAAGAAATATTTTAAAGGGCCGAAGGTAGGGAAGTATTCGTCTCATCCCCTTGGCAAGAACCCTGGTGACCTCTGGATTATCCCAAATGTAAAACACAGACATATTGAGAAGACGATCCACCCTTGTCAATTCCCTGTGGAACTAGTGGAGCGGCTCGTGCTAGCGCTTACACACGAAGGCGACCTTGTTCTTGATCCTTATATAGGAGTGGGAAGTACCGCTGTCGCGGCGTTAATGCACGGAAGAAGAGCTGCCGGTGCGGACATTGTAGGGGAGTACATAGAGATTGCTAAACAGAGGGTGACCTTGGCAGCGGCGGGTTTATTAAAAACGCGGCCAATGAATCGACCAATTTATGTGCCGCCTAAAACTTCTGTGCTAATAAGACGGGAAGGCGAGGTTTCTCCACCATCTAAGAAACCTGGTCACACTTCTAGCCTCAACATTCAGTTACCATTAGGTTCAAGCAAATGAGAAAGGTATATGAATATTCCCATCTTGGTGGAATGCACATCCTTCGCCTGGATTATCCTGCTATTGAGCGAGAGATAGATGATGTTATCTCCCGAGTCCAGGTTACCAGAAAGACAAAGATTAGTCGCGAGAAAACCATGCCCGGCAGACTGCTATATTCTCCAACTGAACTTAATCGGAATTTCACCGCAGAATTTCGGGCTAGGGGGTTCAAAGAACTAAGGGACACCTTCACCATCTCTATACCGAGGTATCCTGCGCAAATTAAGGGAGCCTTCAAGCAAATCGACTTTGTAAAAGATCGTGTATTAGTTGAGGTGCAATTTGGGAAGTACGCTTTTATGTTCTATGATATGGCCAAGTTTCAATATTTCTTTAATGAAAACAAGGCGGATGTGGGCGTTGAGATAGTTCCATGCCATGGTATGCATACGCAAATGTCTACTGGTGTCTCATACGGCGAGCAATTAGTGTACGATATTGAACGCCTGAAGCGCAATTTCCCAGCCGTACCTGTGAAGGTGATCCTTATTGATGTCTAGGTAAGGCCCTTTTCCCCTTTGCTTAAGTTTGCGTTAGCTTTCCTAATACACTAACCTCGATATTTATTTTATAGGATAGTCATCAGAGGAATCGGAATATTTTGGTCGAGGCGGACGGAAAGGTGCAAGGCCCCCAACTCGGCGTTACCCGCTGCGGGAGCAAGGAGTTCCGCTGGGGGGAACGCACCTATGTCATGGGCATCATCAATGTCACCCCAGACTCCTTCTCCGGCGATGGTGTGGGCTACGATGTGTCCAGGGCCCTGGGACAGGCCCAGCGCTTTGTGGAGGAGGGGGCCGATATTATAGATGTCGGCGGCGAGTCCACCCGCCCCGGCCACACCCCCATCCCCGCTGAGGAAGAATTGAGACGGGTGATGCCGGTGCTGGAGAGGTTGGCAGGGCAGATCCCGGTGCCCATCAGCATAGATACCTATAAGTGGGAGGTGGCCCGCTGCGCCCTTGAGGCGGGGGCGAATATGATCAATGATGTCTGGGGGCTGAAGCGGGACCCAAGGCTGGCGGAGCTGGCAGCGGAATGGGGGGTGCCCCTGGTGCTGATGCACAACCAAGAGGGGACTGCCTACACAGACCTGCTCCCCGATGTCCTGGCCAGCCTGCGGCATAGCCTAGACCAGGCCCTGGAGGCGGGTGTTCCCCGGGATAATATCATAATCGACCCCGGCATCGGCTTCGGCAAGACCCTAGAGCACAACCTGGAGATAATGCACCGCCTCTCCGAATTCAGGTCCCTGGGCCGTCCCATCCTCCTGGGCACCTCCCGCAAATCGATGATCGGCCGGGTGCTGGACCTCCCCCCCGAGGAGAGGGTGGAAGGGACAGCGGCCACCGTGGCCTTGGGCATCGCCGCCGGGGTGGACATGGTCAGGGTGCATGATGTCAAGGCCATGGTGCGGGTGTGCCGCATGACGGACGCCATTGTCCGGGGCCACTGGGGTAGAGGATGCCTACGGCCTATCTAGCCCTGGGCTCCAATCTGGGAGGCCGCGAGGCAAACCTGAGGCGCGCCTTAAAGCTTCTGGCGGAACAGGTCACGATGGACGGGGTTTCCTGCCTCTATGAGACCGAGCCGGTGGGCTACCCAGAACAGCCTCGCTTCCTCAATGCGGTCTGTCGCATCATCACCGAGCTGGCCCCTGGGGAACTTCTGTCCTTGGCCAGGGGGATCGAGGCGCGGCTGGGGCGGCGGCCCAGCTTCCGCAACGCCCCCCGACCCATAGATATAGATATCCTCCTCTACGACGATTTAGTGATGGACGACCCGGAGCTAACTGTTCCCCACCCCCGCCTCCAGGAGAGGGCCTTTGTGCTGGTTCCCCTGGCAGAGCTGGCGCCAGATGTGGTGCACCCCACCCTGGGCGCTAAGATCGAGGAGCTGGCCCAGCGAGTTGGCAGCCAGGGCGTGACTCTCTACAAGAAAGATTGGTGTCTTTTTGACTCGGGAGTGCATCTCCCTAGCAGGGAAACTAAGTAGTTCTAGTCGAGGAGAAGGAATGTATCAGGTATCTGTGGAGCAGCACTTCGATGCCGCCCATTACCTACGGGGTTATAAGGGCAAGTGCGAGACCGTCCATGGGCACCGCTTCAAGGTGGTGGTCACCGTAAGTCGACAGGGCCTGGACCAGATAGACCTGGCCTACGACTTCGTGGAGCTGAAGGGCAAGCTGAAGCAGATACTGGACCGCTTCGACCACAGCCTGCTCAATGAGGTGCCCCCCTTCGACAAGATCAACGCCTCCTCGGAGAACATCGCCTCAACCATCTATAAGGAGCTGGCCGAGAAGCTGAGGGGTGAGCCGGTGAGACTGGCGGCGGTGGAGGTGTGGGAGTCGCCGGAAAACAGGGTAACTTATAGCCCTTAGCATACGGAAGACATCCCCAGGAGCTATAATAAGTTGCTAAGACCTATGGAGTGGAAATCGGGCAAGCTCCGACTCCTGGACCAGACCAGGCTCCCCGAGGCAGAGGTTTACCTGGAACTGGAGGACTACCGAGAGGTGGCCTCGGCCATCAGGGAGATGCGGGTGCGGGGGGCACCGGCCATCGGGCTGGCCGCCGCCTATGGGCTGGTGCTGGGGGCCCAGAAGCTGCAAACCCCGAATAGACAGGAATTTCTGAGCGAGCTCGCCCAGGTCAAAGAAGAGCTCTCGGCCACCCGGCCCACGGCGGTGAACCTTTTCTGGGCATTGGAACGGCTGTGGCAGGTGGCAGAGGGCGAACCAGACCCCTCCAGCCTCAAGGCCCGACTCCTGGAGGAGGCCCGGTGCCTGGAGGTTGAGGAGGTGGCGGCGGAGCAGCGCTTGGGCGAATATGGTGCCCAGCTCATCCCCGATGGGGCTACAGTCCTCACCCACTGCCATACCGGCTCCCTGGCTACCGGGGGCTATGGCACCGCCCTGGGCATCATCCGCGTGGCCCACGAGCGGGGCAAGAGGGTCAAGGTTATTGCCGACGAGACCCGCCCTCGCCTCCAGGGGGCGCGCCTCACCGCCTGGGAGCTAAAGCGACTGGGCATCCCGGTGATGGTCATCGTGGACGGGGCCGCCGGCTCCTTCCTGAGCCGGGGACTTATCGACTGCGTCGTGGTGGGCGCCGATAGGGTGGCCGCCAACGGCGATACCGCCAACAAGATCGGCACCTACTCCCTGGCGGTGCTGGCTATGGAGAACGGCGTCCCCTTTTATGTGGCAGCGCCCTGGAGCAGCATCGACCTCTCCCTGCCCTCCGGCTCAGAAATACCCGTGGAGGAGCGCCCCGAGGACGAGATAACCCATATACGGGGGCAGCGCCTCCTTCCCCAGGGGGTGGGGGTGGCCAACCCCGCCTTCGACATCACCCCCCATCAGTACATAACGGCCATCATCACCGAGAGGGGCGTGGTCAGGGAGCCCTATGTGACCAAGCTGAAGGAACTTATCAGCGGCTAGGAGGACACCACTATGACTGAAGCACAGATAGGGATCATCGGCGGCACTGGACTCTATCAGATGGAGGGCATCAGCGATGTCAGGGAGGTCAGGGTCAATACCCCCTTCGGCCAGCCCAGCGACGCCATCATCCTGGGCACCCTGGAGGGCAAACGCCTGGCCTTCCTCCCCCGACACGGCCGGGGCCACCTCATCAACCCCACCCAGGTCCCCTACCGGGCCAACTTCTATGCCCTGAAGTCCCTGGGGGTGGAGCGCATCATCGCCATCAACTCGGCGGGCAGCTTCCAAGAGGAGCTCGCCCCCGGCCACCTGGTGGTCCCCGATCAGGTCATCGACCGCACCCGCACCCGGGAGAGCACTTTCTTCGACCGCAAGGGCCTGGTGGTGCATATCCCCTTTGCCGAGCCCTTCTGCCCCGTGCTCCGAGAGGTGCTGTGCCGGGCTGCCCAGCAGGCCGGGGCCAAAGTGCATGATGGGGGTACCTTTATTGCTATGGAGGGCCCCCAGTTTTCCACCAGGGCCGAATCGCGTCTCTACCGCTCCTGGGGGGCCAGCATCATCGGCATGACCGTCTTCCCCGAGGCCAGGCTGGCCCGGGAGGCCGAGATGTGCTACGCCAGCCTGGCCAGCGTCTCCGACTACGATAGCTGGCACGAGGAGTACGAGCCGGTCACCGCCGAGACCATCCTGGCGGTGCTCCGGCAGAATGTGGAGGTCTCCAAGCGCATCATCCGCATCGCACTGGGCCTCATCCCCGAAGAGCGCCGCTGCCTCTGCCCTGAGGCGCTGAAGACAGCCATAGCCACCTCCCCCAAGGACATCCCGCCCCAGCTCAAGAGGGACCTGGCCCTGTTGATCGGGAAATATGTCGGCTGAGGGCATCTGTTAAGCCATGCGGGTTCGTCTTTCCACCGCTGAGGGCAAGGAGGTAGAGTATGACCCCGCCAGGGGAGGCCTGGAGCCCTGGCCGGAGATGCCTTGCCTGCGCTGTGGCCTGTGCTGCACCCGGTGGCAGCCCGAGATAGACGCCGATGAGCTGAAATTCCTGGCTCAGGGATTAGGCCTCCACCTGGAGGCGGTGCGCAGACAATATGTGCAAGAGCATCCCTACAAACCAGGCATTTATTTCATTAAGAGGCAGTCGGGGGCCTGCATCTTTTTGAGCCGCCAGGGGGACCTGGCCGCCTGCACCGTTCACCCCTTCCGTCCCCAGGCCTGTCGCGATTGGACACCCAGCCCTTTTCGCCCCGAGTGCCGGGAGGGTCTGAGACGTCGCTGGCAGACTGATAAATTAGTAGGTATAGAGGAGCTCTCGCTCAGCCACGATGAACTGGCAAACCTCTACCGCTCCTTGAGATCTTCCTAGGGGAGACGAGTGGTGTACAAGAAAAGGCGGGTGGCGCTTCTGAAACATCGGCGCAAGCGCCAGAAACTGAAGGCGAGGCGAAAGGCCGAGCGTCAGGCGTCCAAAGGCTGAGGATGTTCCGTCCCGAGAAGCGGGCCCTTCTGCTCAGCGGCGGCCCCGGGGTGGGCAAGACCACCATCATTAAGGAGGCAGTGGCCCACGTGGGCGGGGCGGCGGGGGGCTTCTACACCGAGGAGATCCGGGAGCAAGGGGTGAGGCAGGGTTTCCGCCTGGTAACGCTGGCCGGGGAAGTGGCCACCCTGGCCCATATCTCCATCGGCGGGGCTTACCGGGTGAGCAGATACGGGGTGGACGTGGAGGGCCTGGAGCGGGTGGGAGTAACCGCCCTCAGAGAGGCTATCCGCAGCTCTGAGCTGGTGGTGGTGGATGAGATCGGCAAGATGGAGCTATTCTCCTCGGCTTTCCGGGAGGCGGTGCTGGAGGCCCTGGAGGGGGGCAAGAGATTGCTGGGCACTATAATGTCCAAGCCCCACCCCTGGGCCGACCGGCTCAAGCGCCGCCCCGAGGTGGAGGTGGTCATGGTGACCAGGGAGAATAGGGGCCGAGTGCTGGAATCGGTGACAGGATGGCTGGGCCAACTGGCTGGGGGTGCCTCTTTCCAAAATCCTTAAAAGCCCCGCTCTGCCGCCTGATAAGCTAACCTGATGGCGCTCTTGATGGCCGGGGCCTGGCTGCGGCCGTGGGCCACGATGACATTGCCCCTGACCCCCAGCAACGGCGCCCCCCCGAACTCGCTGTAGTCCACGGCCCGGCGGAAGAGACGCAGGGCCGACTGAAAGCGCTTCCGCTTGCCCAGGGCCTGGCTCACCTGCTGCACCATGACCTCGGCAAAGCCCTCAGCCCCCTTTATCACCACGTTCCCGGTAAAACCGTCGGTGACGATGACCTCGGCCTTATCCCTGAGGATGTCCTTCGCCTCCACATTGCCCACGAAGTTGAGCCCGGCTTCCTTGAGCAGCGGGTGGGCCTCCCTTACCAGGCGGTTGCCCTTGATCTCCTCCTCGCCGGTGCTGAGGAGGCCGATGCGGGGCCGCGCTATGCCCAGGACCTTTTCCATATAAACACTGCCCATATGGGCGAACTGCACCAGATAGGAGGGGCGACAGTCCACAGTGGCGCCCACGTCCAGGACCAGCACCGGCCGCTCCTGGGGGGTGGGGTAGAGGACACACAACGCCGGGCGCTCTATGTCCTCCTCACGACCCAGGATGAACAGCGAGGCTGCCACCACTGCCCCACTGTGCCCCGCGGAGACGAAGGCCGAGGCCTTGCCCTGCTGGAGGAGGCTGATGCCCACCACGATGGAGGAGTCCGGCTTGGCCTGCACCGCCTGGGTGGGTTGTTCGTGGAAGCCTATGACCTGGGGGGCGTGAACCACGGGGAGCTGGCCTTTGAGCTCGGCCAGCAGGGGCTCCAAGACGGCCTGCTGGCCCACCAGCACCATGGGTATCCCCTCCCTGGCCGCCGCCACCGCCCCCTTGACCACCTCCTCAGGGGCATAGTCTCCCCCCATAGCATCCACAGCGATGGGCAACAACGATGAACCCTTAACTGGTTGAGGTCCTCTCCCAGAGGTCACAGCGACCACCCCAGCGGGCCAGGACCTTGCCATTGAGGGAGAGCTGGGCGATCTCGCATAGATTGGGGCAGGCCTTGCACTCGAAGGAAGAGGTATGATACTGGATCTGGCTGACTTGGAAGCCCTGGAAGCGGCTGGGCTCCCCGGTGGCGCTCATCTCCTCGTGCACCAGTAGAGCTACCCCAATGGCGCCCATCACCTCATGATGGGGGGGCACCACTACCTGGGTCTCCAGGCTCTCCTCCAGGGCGCGCACGATGCCCTGGTTGAAGGCCACGCCCCCCTGAAACACCACCGGGGGCAGCAGCTCCTTGCCCAGGGCCACATTGTTGAGGTAGTTGCGCACCAGGGCCTGACACAGCCCATAGAGGATGTCCTCAGTGCGGTGCCCCATCTGCTGCTTGTGAACCATATCCGACTCGGCGAAGACGGTGCAGCGCCCGGCAATGCGCACCGGTGTCCGACTCTCCAAGGCCCGGGGCCCGAATTCCTCGATACTGATGCCCAGGCGCAAGGCCTGGTGGTCCAGAAAGCTGCCAGTGCCGGCAGCGCATACGGTGTTCATGCCAAAGTCGGTGACCACCCCCTGGCGGATGATGATCACCTTGCTGTCCTGGCCGCCGATCTCCACCACCGTCTGCACCTGGGGGAGGATGTGAAGGGCGGCCACGGCGTGGCTGGTTATCTCGTTCTTGACCAGGTCGGCGCCCACGATAACGCCAGCCAGATACCGGGCGCTGCCGGTAGTGCCCACCCCCGCGATCTCCATCCCGGGGGGAAGGCGGCGGGCTATCTCCGCCAGCCCCTGCTGCACCATGGCGATAGGCTTGCCCTGGGTGCGCAGGTAGAGGGTGTCCACCAGCTCGTCCCGCTCATCCAGCAGGGCGAATTTGGTGGTCACCGAGCCCACATCTATGCCCAGGTAGACCTTCATATAGCCGCCTTCTCCCTGGCCTTGCGCCGCCTCCTGATGAGATCGACGAAGGCCTCCAATCGGGTGAGCATCCCCGGCTTGCCCATCTGCTCATCACAGATCAGGGTGAGCACCGGGACATCCTCCTTGGTGGTGGGCATGATGTTTTCGGCGATGATCTCGGGCATACAGGTGAAGGGGGCCAGGTGGATGAGGCCGTCATAGTCCTGGGCGTGGAGCACCTTCTCCCCCACCGACTCCCAGCCATCGCCGCCTACATCCCGCTTCAGATAAGGGAGGGCCGCCCGGTGCACCCTCTGCTTCTCGTTCATGCCCAGGGGGTTGAGGAAGAAGCTGAACTTGGTCCAGTCAGAAAGGTACAGATTGCGATGCACCTCACAGCCCAGCTTGCCCAGCTCTATCTCCACATCCAGGTTGGAGAACGGCTCCAGCACCACGTAGAATTCCCCCATCACCATTACCTTTAAGGGCTGGATGTTGGGGTTGCGGGGCACCTGGGCCAGCTTCTCCAGGTAATATTTCCTGATCTCCCTCAGGGAGTGGGGGCGTTTGGCCTCGGCGATGGCGGTGATAGCCTGGCGCAAGATGCGGCTGGCAGCCCCCTTCTCCCGCTCCACGGCCCGCACTCTGTTCACCTCACGCTCTATATCGTCTATCACACTGTATTTCTTTAGGCCCAAGAGCACCGCCGGTATGATCTTGGCCCAGCTAGCACCCCCCGTGATAAACTTAAATATGTGGAGCAGGCCCAGGAACTTCTTCTCCGAGACGCCCAAGGGGATCATCTTAAATTTGTAACCCAAGTCCTGAAGGATCTGTTTCTGCAACAGGTGGTAGCGGCCCAGCCGACAGGTGCCCGTGCCGGCGGCCATGAGCAGGGTATCCGCCCCCGCCTCCAGGGCCTCTATGAAATTGCCCAGGGTGAGCTTGAAGGGTAAGCATAGGCCCTCCGGGGAATACTTCACCCCTAAAGACAGGGTGCGCCGGCTGGTGGGGGGTGGCGGCACCGACTCCACCCCCAGCTCCTCAAGGGTCCCCTTTAAGCCTACCCATAGGTGCGCCAGATGAGGGGCGGTTACCCGCATGCTGTAACCTGCCTCCGTCTTTGAATCATGTCCAGGAATGCCTCCAGCCTGGTGACCAGCCCCGCCTCGGCAGTATGCTCATCCAGCATCAGGGACATAAAGGAGCAGCCCCGCAGCTTCTTGGCCCGGCGTTCCACCATCTCGAACATCAGGGAGTCGGGGCCGCAGCCGAAGGCGGCCACCCCGATGACCCCGGCCACCTGGTTCTCCAGATAGTAACCCCCAGCCCCCACCACCTCCGCCTCATAGGTCCAGTAGGCCTGGCCCACGATCTGGGCCATAGCCTCATCCAGTCCGGCCTGGGGCACCATTTCCGGCGTGTATACTTTTACCCCGCCCCTGTCCAAACGCTCCAGCAGCCGGTGGTTAACAAAGCTGTCATAGACGAGGTAGGGATGCCCGATGACTGCCAGGGATAGATGGTAGCCCCTGGTTTCATCCCTAATGGACTGCCCCTCCAACACCTGAAGGGGGGTTAGCCCCTGGGAGCGCATCCTGGCCACATAGTCCTGATGGGCCTGCCAGGCAGACTGGGCAGCCCTCTTGACCTTGAGAGGGTTACAGCTGAAGCGGCGCCCCAGGCTATAAATAGCCTGGTATAGGGCCCGCTTACCTTGGTCAACGTCGATCTCCACCTCCAGTATGGGCGGGGATTCGGGGACTACCGCCCGAGTCAGGTCGGGCAGACCCAGGAATTTGGAGCAGTTGTGCACCTTATAGGCCATGCTCCTGATAGCGGGAACGAATACGTAGTCGCAAGCCCCGATCAGGGAGACCACATGGCCGCAGAAGACCTTTACCGGCAGGCAGGTCTCAGCCACCGCCCGAGACACCCCCTCAGCCAGGGTAGCCCGGTTGGTGGGAGGTGATACTACCACCTGGGCCCCCAGCTCCTGAAAGAAGGTAAGCCACATGGGATAATACTGATAATAAAGCAGGGCCCGGGGGATGCCTATGGTAACCATCCCGGCTCCTCAGTTTCCCTTAAGCGTAGGCCTATTATATCACCAAAGCTGGCAAAGTCAACGAGGTTGGGGGAGTTGACTGCCCAAAAAGGAGCGCTGGCCGCGGAGAAATTCGGCTATTTCCAGAGGCCGCTTCCCCTCCAACTGCACCCGGCGCAGGCCCAGAACGCCCTCCCCAGTGACCACCCCCGCCGGGGGCTGGCCAGCCCCCAGGGCGACCACCCTCCCCACCTCCCCACCCCCGCCAGGCAAGGGGATAGCCTCTAGGATCTTGAGCCGCCTGCCCCGCCACCAGGTATAGCTGCCCGGCCAGGGCTGGAACGCCCGAACCTGCCGCCAGAGCTGAGGGGCGGGGAGGTGCCAGTCCATTTCCCCGGCCTCCTTAGCGATGAGCTGGGAATAGGTCGCCTTGGCTTCGTCCTGAGGCTGGGTTGCCAGCTCACCCCGCTGCCAACGGGGCAGAACCTCGGAAAGGAGCCCAGCCCCCAATCCAGCCAGGCGCATGGTGAGGCTGCCCGTAGTGTCCTCATCCCGGATGGACAACTGCCGCTGGGCGAGGACGGGCCCGGTATCCAGGCCGCTGTCCATAAGCATTATGGATACCCCGGTCACCTCATCGCCGGCCAGGATGGCGGCGGCCACCGGGGAGGGGCCGCGGTGTCGGGGCAGGAGAGAGGGATGCACATTGAGGCAGCCCAAGGGGGGGACATCCAGCACCGCCTGGGGCAACAACAGTCCATAGGCGGCCAGGACAATGGCCTCGGGCTGGAGCTGGGCCAGGCGCTCCACCTCCTGAGGCGGCCGCAACGAGGTGGGTTGCGCTACCCGCAGGCCCCGCTCCACAGCCAGCCTCTTTACGGGCGACTGAGTCAGTCGTTGGCCCCGGCCGGCAGCCGCTTCGGGACGGGTATAGACCGCCACCACCTCGTGGCCGTCTTGGAGGAGTCGCTCCAGGATGGGCACCGCGAACTCGGGGGTGCCCAGAAAGATCAAACGCACTTTGTGCCTCCGCGCCCATTGTAGCATCGGAAAATTGGCGGCTCAAGCTGAGCCCAAGAAATCGTGAGAAAGAGAGCGCCTGGGTGCCCCCTCAAAGACGGGGTGCCGGCATTGTTTGCCCCCGAATAACCCTCAGAGACCTTGCCCCTAGCCTGACCCCGTGTTAGCCTAGATTCTGAGCTTTTATTCCCCCGCCCAATTCCCCAGGGACGATTTATCTTATTCAAATTCCAAGTGCCGCGCCCGCGGCCCAAGGGGATATTTTGGCAAGGGAGGCCAAATATATCCTGTAAGTTATCTCAATTGGTGGGGAGGGATTTCTTTTGCCAAAACCTGGAGCCGAGGAGGCAGCGGTGCGTTCTGCCGGAGATATCTGGCTGAGTGCCCTGGGGGAGCTTCAAATTCAGGTCACCAAACCCAATTTCCAGACCTGGCTCAAGGACACCGTGGGCCTTAGCTTTGACCATGGCCGCTTTGTGGTGGGTGTGCCCACCGTTTTCGTCGCCGAGTGGCTGGAGAAAAGATGGCGATCCATGATAAAAAAGACCCTTATGGGCATCACTGGCCAGGAATTGGAGGTTCAGTTCGTTGTCCACCCCAGTTCCCAGGATTCAAGCTCTCCAACCCCCCCGGCGACCACCGACCCAGCCCCGTCCAGCGATGGGCGATGGCCTTACCCGGCCCCTCGATTAAATCCCAAGTATACCTTCGAGTCCTTCATTGTAGGCAGCTGCAACCGCCTGGCCCATGCTGCCGCCCTGGGGGTGGCCGAGAACCCCGGAGGCAACTATAACCCCTTGTTCATCTACGGGGGCGTGGGACTGGGCAAGACCCACCTCCTTCACGCCATCGGACACGTAGCCTTGGCCAAGCATCTCCAGCTCCTCTATGTAAGTGCCGAGCAGTTCACCAATGAGTTCATCAGTTCCATCCAGCAGAGAAAGACCGAGGACTTCCGGGCCAAGTATCGCAGTGCCGATATGCTCCTCATGGACGATATTCATTTCATCAGCGGCAAGGAGCAGACCCAGGAGGGCTTTTTCCACACCTTCAACGACCTCCACAACTCCAATCGCCAGATAGTCATCACCAGCGACCGCCCCCCCAAATCTATGCCCCTCCTAGAAGACAGGCTGCGCTCCCGCTTTGAATGGGGGCTCATCGCCGACATCCAGCCACCGGACTGGGAGACCCGGCTGGCCATCCTCCGCGCCAAGGCCGAGCAGCAAACCGTGATTATCGACGAGGCGGTGCTGGAGCTCATTGCCCGCCGAGTCCAGCAAAATATCAGGGAGTTGGAGGGCTGTCTGAACCGGGTGGTAGCCTACTCCCAGCTTACCCACACCATACCCACCCCCGAGCTGGCCGCCCAGGTGCTGGAAGATATAGTGGCCAAGCAAAGGCGCTCCACCATAACCCCAGGCCTGATTCTAGAGAAGGTGGCCGAGTACTTTCGCCTTTCCAGCGCCGCCCTCAAGGGCAAAAGGCGAGATCAGCCCACAGCCCTGGCCCGCCAAATCGCCATGTACCTCATCCGCGAGGAAACCTCCATCCCCCTGGCCGAAATCGGCCAGGAACTGGGGGGACGGGATCACTCCACAGTCCTCCACGGCTGCGAGAAGATTGCCGCGGAGATAAACACCAATCCGGGGCTGCGCCGGGATGTCCTCGAGATCAGGGCTATGCTCTACCCCAGAGAGGAACGCCTGTAGGCAAGGGAATCGACATAACGATTGTGGATAATCTACCCCCTTTTGTGGACAACTCCGCCTTTTTGTGGATAACCTTCTGCCTTTAACAAGGTTGTCTTTTCCCTGTTAACCCCGATTTCTGCAAAACCTCATCGTTTATTATGTATTTGTTATAATTGAATGAAATAAATATTGGCAGTCTTTCAGAATATGTAAACAAAAATGGTTGACATCGTCGATATAGTGGTTCGCGCGGGCAATGGCGGGAATGGTGTGGTCAGCTTTCGGCGGGAGAAGTTTGTGCCCCTTGGTGGGCCGGATGGCGGCGATGGCGGCAAGGGTGGGGATGTGGTCTTGGAGGCTAAGGCCGGGCTACGCACCCTGAAGGAATTTACCCGAAGGCGCCTCTTTCAGGCAGAGCGGGGGCAGCATGGCCAAGGGCAGAGAAAACACGGTCGTAACGGGGCTGACCTGGTTATAGGGGTGCCCTTGGGCACTCAGGTATGGGCCTGGGAGAATGGGGAGAGGCGGTTTTTGGCCGACCTCAAGGCACCGGCGCAGAGGGTAGTGGTGGCCAGGGGGGGTCGGGGCGGCTTGGGCAATGCCCGCTTCGTAAGCGCCACCAACCAGGCACCTCGCCTTGCCCAGAAGGGAGAGCCTGGGGAGGAGCGACGACTTACCCTGGAGCTAAAGCTCATTGCCGATGTGGGCATCATTGGCTACCCCAATGTGGGCAAGTCGACCCTGCTGGCCAGGGCATCGGCAGCTCGGCCCAGGATTGCTGACTTTCCCTTCACCACTACTGAACCCGTCCTCGGAGTGGTGGAGGCGGGCTATCAAAGCTTTGTCTTGGCGGAAATACCGGGCCTTATCGAGCAGGCCCATCTGGGGAGGGGGCTAGGCCACGACTTTCTACGCCATTCTGAGCGTACCCACCTCCTCATTCACCTCTTGGATGGCTCCACCAGCGACCCCCAGAGGGACTTCGACAATGTGAATAGAGAGTTGGCCCTTTACAGCCCTGAGCTGGCCCAGAAGCCGCAGCTAGTGGCGGTGAACAAGATCGACCTTGCGGAGGTTCGGGAGCGGCTGCCCCAACTGGAGCAGGGGCTGGCTTGCCTGAAACGACCTCTATTCTTTATCTCGGCTGCCACCGGGGAAGGGGTGGCGGAGCTCATGGCGGAGGCGGCCCGAGCCCTGGGGCAACTGCCACCTCCCCGGCCCTCGCCCTCGGAATTCGTATTTCATCCCCAGCCGGCAGATGCCAGGGTGTCGGTGACCAAGGAGAGGGGGGTATTCGTGGTGTCGGTGCCCCGGCTGGAGCGCATCGTGGCCGGCACCGATATGAGCTTGCCCGAGGCCAAGGGCTACCTGAGGCGACAGCTGGAGAGGATGGGGGTAAACACCATCCTGCGGCGGGAGGGGGCAAAGCCAGGCGATAGGGTGCGCCTGGGCGAGCTGGAATGGGAGTTCGAGGCATGAGGCAAATCGGCGTTCTGGGCGGTACCTTTGACCCGGTGCATTACGGGCATCTGGCTATAGCTGAAGAGGCCCGGGTGCAGCTGGGCCTGGACGAGGTGCTCTTTGTCCCGGCGGACAAGCCCTACTTCAAGCTCGACTGGAAGATCACCCCCGCCCGCCACCGCTTGGCCATGCTCAGATTGGCTATTCAGGACAACCCCTACTTCAAGGTATCCACCATCGAGACCGACCGGCCAGGCGTCTCCTACACGGTAGATACCTTGCAAGAGCTGCGACACCAGTACGGTGGCGAGGTGGAGATCTACTTCATCCTGGGCTGGGACGCCGTAGACGACTTCCCCAACTGGCATGAGCCGGGTCGGATTGTGGAGCTGGCCCACCTAGTGGCGGCGGCCCGCCCTGGCTACCACCCCGATTTCTCCGGGCTGGAGGCAGCCATTCCCCAGGCCGCGGGCCAGATCATCCCCCTGGAATTGCCCGTGCTGGGGGTCAGCTCCACGGAGATACGAAGGCGGGTGAGACAGGGACAGTCCATCCGTTACCTGGTCCCGGAGGCGGTGGAGAGGTATATTAAAGAGAAGCGCCTTTATAGATGATTTCCAGGAGGCAATAAATGGATTTGAAAGCTCTAGGCAAAGGTCTCGGCCCGCTAATCGGCCTCATGGTCATCTCCCTTTCCCTGGCTGCCTCTTGCGCCTCCGCCCCTGAGGGAGGGTGGGTGATACAAAAGCCGGGCTATCCATTGCGGGATGTCAGCTTCGTGGATGCCAGAACTGGCTGGGCGGTTGGGGAGAACGGGGTTATCTATCATACCAGCGATGGGGGGGCTACCTGGGACTGGCAACAGAGTGGCACCCTGAAAGACCTGTACGGGGTTTGGTTTATAGATAGGAATCGGGGATGGATTGTGGGGGAGGGGGGCACCATCCTCAAGACCAACGATGGGGGGCAAGTGTGGCAGCCGGTGCCCGGGGCCACCGCTGCTGACCTGTATAGTATCACCTTTTATGGCTCCCTTAAGGGCTGGGCGGTGGGCGAGGGGGGCACCATTTTGCATACCTCCGATGGCGGCAGGTCGTGGCAGCGCCAAGAGATCGCCACCACCGAAGACCTCTTCGATGTGAGTTTCGCCACCGGCAACTACGGCTGGGTGGTGGGAGAGGGGGGTACTAGCCACCATACCGCCAATGGCGGGACCTCCTGGGTGCTCCAGGGCTATCCCTCGTGGTGGTCCTTGAGGGGGGTGGACTTTGTGGATGTCCACACCGGCTGGGTGGTGGGCATGGGCGGGGCCATCGCCCACACCGACGATGGCGGGTTCACTTGGACCCTCCAAACCACCAAAACCCGGGCCGAACTATGGGGGGTTGACTTCATCGATAGCCAGAATGGATGGGCGGTGGGGGCCGGGGGCACTATCCTCCACACCACTGATGGCGGCAAATCCTGGTCCCAGGAGCCTGTCCTGGCCGAGGCCGTGCTATATAGCGTTTTCTCCCTGGATGAGGGGCACGCCTGGGCAGTGGGCGAGTATAGTACCGTCCTCCACTACCGGCTGGAAACGGGGGAGTGAGCTGCTCCTCAACTCCCCTTTCGGCCTGTGGCCCGCTCCTGATAAGCGAAGGCGGAGCTCATGATCTCATCTATGTTCAGTAGCTCCCCCACGGTGGCCCCGGCCCTGAGCTTGTCTTGGAGGACGTGCTCCGTCTCCAGTATCTGGGTGGCCCGTTTCAGTACCGCCTCGGCCTCCTCTTGATGCACCACCACGACCCCGTTGAGGTCCACGAGGATGATGTCGCCGGGGTTGACCTCCACCCCACCGCACTGGATGGGCACATTGACCCGCCCATACCCCGATGTGGAACCCGCATTGGGCACCACGGCGCGGCACAGCACCGGGAATCTTGACTCCCTGAGCTCCTCGATGTCTCTGGTGGCGCCGTCGATGATGATCGCCTGCACCCCCCGATTTCTGCACGAGATTGACAGGTTCTCGCCGAAGAAGGCGGTGTCTCGGGAGCTGCGGGCATCGACGACCACGATGTCCCCGGGCTGGGCGATGTCCACGGCCTTGATGACTGGGGCCACGTCGGCGGCCATGGTCTTGGCGGTGATGGCCACCCCCACCAGCCTTATGCCGTCGATTATTGGCTTGATGTCCGAGGTCATGGCATTAAAGCCCCCCATGGCATCGGCCACGGCGCAGGCCGGGGAGTTATATTTGAGGAGCGCCCGGAAGCCCTCGACCAGCTCCTGGGCTGGGCGCTTTATCTGGGTATTCACCTTCATAACCATTTCGGCTACCTCCTCGGTTTAATCGGCCTTGGCCTGCTTCTCTCGGAAGGCGCGGAGGCGGGGCACTGCCTCCGGCGTGATGAAGTCACCACTGACCTGGCCCTGACGGGTGAACCAGTCGACCCTGGAGCCGGTGGCCCAGTCGCACTTCAGCCCCCGGTTTATCTGGGCCTTGATGAGCCTGAGGGAGGCGGCGCTCTGGGAGAGGAGCCGATCCACCACCTCCTGGGTGGCTGCCTCTAGCTGGTCGTTGGGGACCACCTTGTAGACGAGGCCGAACTCCAGGGCCTCCCGGGCGCTGAGGCGGCGGCTGAGGAAGAAGAGCTGCTTGGCCCGGTGGATGCCCACCAGGCGGGGCAGCGTCTGGGCCTCGTCGAAGCCGGGCACGATGCCCCAGCGGGCATGGGTATCCTGGAATTGGGCATCCTCGGCGGCGATGATGATGTCGCAGATGTAGGCCAGCCAGAAGCCGCCGGTGATGGCATAGCCCTGCACCGCCGCCACCACCGGCTTGTCCATGGTCTCTATCAGTTCTAGGATATATAGCCCCTGACGCATCTTTTCGACGAATATCTCATCGGCGCCCCCCTCGATGAGCTGCCCCATATCCTTGAGGTCCAGGCCGGTGCAAAAGCTGGTGCCGGCCCCCCTGAGCACCACCACCCTGATGCTGCGGTCGGCGCGCAGGTCTTTGAAGGCGGCGATGAGCTCAGTGAGGGACTGGGCGGTGAGGGAGTTGAGGGCGTGGGGGCGGTTGAGGGTGATGGTGGCCACGGCATCCTTTTTCTCGAGCAGGATGGTCTCAAACTGCATAGGCACCTCCTTTCCTTGGGTAGAGGATACACCAAAAGGGGGAGGTTGGGAAGAGGAGACAAGTGGAAAATGGGCGTTATGTAAAGCTTGACAAAAGCGGGGGGAAGCCGATTATGGGTTGTAACCCATCAATCGCGCTGCCAGTACTCTAACCATCGCTCGTAAGGCTCGGGCATCGCCACAGTTGTCCGCTCCCAACGAATGGGGATCTTTTGCGCCCCCTTGTCACGCAGCATAGCTCGGAGGGCTTGTCGTGATATCTCCACGCCCCTTGGGTTGGTGCCTTGTCTGGGCACTGATAGGTAGCAGTCCTTCCCCAGTTCTTGGAAGAGGGTCGTCTGTACCGCCTTCGGTATAAAGAATAAGCCACCCTCGTTGTCCCATTTTATCTGTGCCAGCAAAATATCCGACCTAGGTTCATACCACTGCACAAACCTCTTAACGCTATCCCAGTCTACTGTCCAAACTACCTTGACACCTCCGCTGCCTGTTATAGTCTTAACGGAAAGGGGCTCTCCGAATATGATGACGTCAACCTCAGGGGTGGTAATGGGGACATTTGTACAGACATTCTCCGCACCAAAGCGATAGACGAGAAGGGCTATCAGAATCTGCTCACGCTTGGAGCCTACCTCCATTCCCACCTTGCCCGCCCGACGGCTCTCCGCCTCAGCCAATTGGAAGAGAAACGGTAGCTTGCGCTGGACCTTTGCAACAATATTGGGGTCGTTGAAAAGCGACATAAGAAGGCTACTCATTGGTGGTTACGCTTTCATCGCCAGTGGAAGAGGGATTTTCAGTTGCCACTGTTTAATCCTTTGCTCGGCTAACTGAACATATTCGGGATTGATTTCGTAGCCTACATAATACCGGTCCGCCTTGAGGGCAGCTACAGCAGTGGCTCCGCTTCCCATAAAGGGGTCAAGCACTACCTCGCCGGAATAAGTATAAAGCTGTATACAGCGATAGGGTAGCTCAATGGGGAAGGGCGCAGGGTGCCTCACCTTGGTGGCAGACTCCGCCGGGAACCGCCAGACGCTCTTGGTAAATTCCAGAAACTCCTTTCGGCTGATAGTTGGCTCTCGCCCATGGGGACGAGGCCGAGTGAACGTATTCTTACAAAAGACTAGGATATACTCGTGAATATCTCGCAAGGTAGGGTTGGTTGCGGACTGCCAACTGCCCCATGCTGTAGAGCTGCTGGCGCTTGCTGCTTTGTCCCAGAGTATCTCGCCACGCATAAGGAAGCCTAGTTCGAGCATGTCCTGTATAATAAAAGCATGGAGCGGTAGGTAGGGTCGGCGTCCCAGGTTGGCTACATTAAAACAGACTCGGCCACCAGGTGTTAGCACACGATAAACTTCAGCCATCACCCGCCGTAGGAAGGCCCTATACTCATCCAGCGTTAAGTTCTCATCATACTCTTTCCCCACATTATAAGGAGGCGAGGTAACCATGAGATGCACACTGGAATCGGGCAGCTCCTCCATGCGCTCGCTGGATTTGCAAAAGATTCGATTTGCCACACCCGTAGGCAGAGGGTTCTCATGATAGGCTACAGGCTGCTCTTCTGGCAAGCCTTCATAGAGGCGACTAGCGTAGAAACGACTGGCATCGTGTCCAAACCGCCCTGGGGATCCAAAAGTGCTAGTCTGGGTGCCTTTCCTGCGGTTATAGCGTCTTAGCTGACCCATCAACATCACTCCACTTATGGAATACCTCCTCTGCCACCCTTGCCGCCCTTGCCCCGATACTTGTAGCTTTGCGCCCAGTATTCGTCCTTGGCATCCAAATACCGCTCTATAGATTCGTGACGTGCGCTTATGGGACGGGTTGGTGGTGCCTCGGGCTTATATCCACTTTCTTGCACCAATTGTCTGAACCTTTCTTCTGCTTTCTTGATAGACGAGAAGCTAGCGACGATGCATCCGTCATAAACAATATGAAACTTGCCATCGTTAGGAACCTGGCTGGTATTCCTTTCAATTGACAGATTTAGCTTTGGTATGGAATGTTTGTAGAAACCACCATGATTTTTCATGTATAGGTTCCGCTCGCAAACAGGCAATTGGGCAAGTTACATCCTCAGTGTAGTTACAAGTATACTTCTTCGGGAAGTTTCAATCAACCTATCCGTGGTTTGGGTAGATGGGTTAAGGTTGTGGGCAGGTTGGCTACAGGTTCTCCAGCTACACGTCCAAGTTAGCGCTTCTTGCGTGGGCCTGGATGAAGGCCTTCCGCGGCGGCACCTCGCTGCCCATTAGGGTCTGGAAGGTCTCGGCCGCCTTCACCGCATCCTTCACCTCCACCCGGAGCAGGGTGCGGTTGCTGGGGTCCATGGTGGTCTCCCAGAGCTGCTCCGGACTCATCTCCCCCAGGCCCTTATAGCGCTGAATGGCCACCTTCTGGTCGTCGCCCAGGCGCTTGAGCAGGGCCTCCTTCTCCTCTTCGGAGTAGACCCAGTACTGCTTCTTGGCGGCCTGGATGCAGTACAGGGGGGGCTGGGCGATATAGAGATGCCCAGCGTTGATGAGCTCCGGCATATAGCGGAAGAAGAAGGTCAACAACAGGGTGCGGATGTGGGCGCCGTCAACATCGGCGTCGGTCATGATGATAACGCGGTGGTAGCGTAGCTTGGCCAGGTCGAGCTGGTCATTTGGCCCTACCCCCAGGGCGGTGATGAGGGCCCTTATCTCCTCATGGCTCAGCATCCGCTCGGCGGCGGCCTTCTCCACATTCAGGATCTTGCCCCGCAGGGGCAGGATGGCCTGGAAGCGGCGGTCGCGACCCTGCTTGGCCGAGCCCCCTGCGGAATCGCCCTCCACCAGGTAGAGCTCGGAGCGCCGGGGGTCCTTCTCCGCGCAGTCGGCCAGCTTGCCGGGGAGGGTGCTCTCCAGGGAGGAGCGCTTGATGATGAGCTCCCGGGCCTTGCGGGCTGCCTCCCGGGCGCGGGCGGCGGTGAGGCACTTCTCGATGAGGCGCCTGGCCTCGCTGGGGTGTTCCTCCAGGTAAGTGGCTAGTCCTTCAGCCACCACCGTTTCCACCTGGCTCTTGACCTCGGCGTTGCCCAGCTTGCCCTTGGTCTGCCCCTCGAACTGGGGCTCGGGCAGCTTGACGCTGATGACAGCGGTGAGCCCCTCCCGGACATCCTCGCCGCTGAGGTTGGCCTGGTCCTCCTTGAGCAGCCTATTCTTGCGGGCATAGTCATTGAGGATGCGGGTCAGGGCGGAGCGGAAGCCAGTGAGGTGGCTGCCGCCGTCGACGGTGTTGACGCAATTGGCGAAGCTGAACACCGTCTCCGTATAGCTGTCATTATATTGCAGGGCCATCTCCACCATGGTGCCATTGACCGTGGAAGCAATATAGATGGGGGGTTGGTGGAGGGGCCCCCGGTTCTTATTGAGGCGGCGCACAAAGCTGGCAATCCCCCCCTCGAAGTAGAAGGTGAGCTCCCGTCGGGAGCGCTCATCGTGGAAGTAGATCTCCAGTCCCTTGTTGAGGAAGGCGATCTCGCGGAAGCGCTCGGCCAGGGCCTCGAAGTCGTAGTCGATCTTGGGGAAGATCTTGGGGTCGGCTCGAAAGCAGGTGATGGTGCCGGAGCCCTGGGCCTCGCCCCCCATCTCCAGAGGGCCGGTGGGCAGCCCCTGGCGGTACTCCTGGCAGTATCGCTTGCCCTCCCGGATCACCTCCACCCTGAGCCAGGCGGAGAGGGCGTTCACCACGGAGGCGCCCACCCCGTGCAGGCCGCCGGCCACCTTATACACATTGCCGCTGAACTTGGCCCCGGCGTGGAGCTTGGTCATCACCGTTTCCAGGGCGGAGAGGCCGGTGGTGGGGTGGACATCTATCGGTATGCCCCGACCATCGTCGCTGACCCTGACCGAGCCGTCGGAAAGGATGCTGACCTCGATGCGCTGGCAATGGCCGGCCATGGCTTCGTCCACGGAGTTGTAGACGATCTCGTAGACCAAATGGTGCAGGCCGCGCTGGTCGGTGCTGCCGATGTACATGCCGGGGCGGCGGCGCACCGCCTCCAGCCCCTCCAGCACCTGGATATCGCGGGCGGTATAGCTAGAATCCATATTTTGCCGTTTAAAATATTATACCACAATCCAGCTATAAAACAAAGAGGGATACAAAGAGAAAAGCTTTATGGCTTGGCTGGGGTGGCGGGGGCTTTAGCCATTTCCTGGTAGACCAAGGCCCGGACCGCACGGGCCATGGCCAGCAGGGGGTCCAGCTCTATAGCCCGGTCGAGGTCGGCGAGGGCCTTATCCAGTTCCCCCCTCTGCCAGTAGACCCAGCCCCGGTTGCCGTATGCCCTAGCCAGCTTGGGGTCTAGCTCTATGGCCCGGTTGAGGTCGGCGAGGGCCTTGTCCAGTTCCCTCCTCTGCGCATAGACCCAGCCCCGGCTGCTGTATGCCTTAGCCAGCTTGGGGTCTAGCTCTATGGCCCGGTCGAATTCAGATAGGGCATCGTCCAGCCGCCCCTGCTTGTGGAACTCGATGCCCTGATTGACATGCCTTTCCGCCTGGCTGGGACCGCAAGCCGCTGCCAAGGCTAAGGTTGCCAGCAGCAACGGGATAAGAGATAGCCATTTGCGCCCTCTTTTCATTATTTAGCCACCTCCTGCGTCCCTTGCCCTGCTGGGGCCAGTCAACAGTCAAATTTCCCATTTTCAGCCTTGATGGTTGCATTGAGTCCCCACCCTCGGCGATGATAGGCCCATGACCTACCCTTGTCAAGCACCCTGTCAATCTGGGCCAAGCCACGGCTTCCATGCCCTTCCCCTCTGGCCCCCTTTCTGCTAACATAGGCGGCAGGGGTTTGCCCAAATGACCAGGCACCTAGTGGTCTTTCAGCCCTCGGGGAAACGGGGACGGATCCGGCGGGGAAGCAGCATCTTGGAGGCTGCCCGGGGGCTGGGGGTGGACTTGGAGACCATCTGCGGCGGCCGGCAGACCTGTGGCAAGTGCCGGGTCAGGGTGGAGGAGGGCTCCCGCTCCGCCCTGGGCATAAGCTCGGGGCGGAGGCATCTATCGCCGCCCACGGAAAGGGAGTGGGAACTCCTGGGGGAGATGGCCATCGCCCAGGGCTATCGCCTGGCCTGTGCCGCCACCATCCAGGGTGATCTGCATCTGTTTGTTCCCGAGGGGAGCCGGGCCGTCAGACAGGTGGTGCCCAAAACCACCATCCAGAGGGCCATCCCCCTCAAGCCGGCGCTGCGGAGATGCTATGTGGAGCTACCCCCTCCCTCTCTGGAAGACCCCAGGGGCGACTGGGAGAGGCTCTCCCAAGAGCTGGGCCGAAACTTTGGCTTGGCAGGCCTGGATATCGATTACCAGGTGCTGGGCCGCCTGGCCCAGGAGCTCCGCAGCGGCGATTGGAAGGTCACTGTCACGGTGTGGCACGACCGAGAGGTGGTGAAGGTGGAGCCGGGGCTGGTAGACAAAAGCTACGGCCTGGCCCTGGACATCGGCACCACTACCCTGGCAGGCTATCTATGCGACTTGAGTAGCGGCCAGGTGATGGCCGCCGGGGCTGCCCTGAACCCCCAGGTGAGCTATGGCGAGGACGTGGTCTCCCGTATCGCCTATGCCATGGAGACCCCCCAGGGCCTGGATCGACTCCATGATGTGGTCGTGGAAGCCCTGAATGACATGGTGCGCAATCTGGTGGGGGAGGTGGGCCTGGCGGCCGAGGATATCTCCGAGGTCACTGTGGTGGGCAATACCGCCATGCATCACCTTTTCCTCAGGCTGGACCCCCGGCACCTGGGGCGTATCCCTTTTGCCCCCACCCTCCACCGGCCTCTGGATATCAAGGCCCGAGACCTGGGGCTCAGGGTCCATCCTGCAGCCAATGTCCATGTCCTGCCCATCGAGGCTGGCTTCGTGGGGGCGGATAATGTGGCGGTGCTCATCGCCGAGGAGCCCTACAACCAAGAGGAGATGGCCCTCATCGTGGACATAGGCACCAACGGCGAGCTGGTTCTGGGCAACCGGCAGAGATTGCTCTCTGCCTCCTGCGCCACTGGCCCCGCCTTTGAGGGGGCCCACATCCGCTTCGGGATGCGGGCGGCCCCGGGGGCCATCGAGAAGGTCAGCATCGACCCCCACAGCCTGGAGGTCGGCTTCAAAGTGGTGGGCGAGGAACGCTGGAGCGGGGAGCGGCCAGAGGTCAAGGCCCGGGGCATCTGTGGTTCGGGCATTATCGATGCCGTGGCCGAAATGCTCAAAGCCGGCATAATCAAACCCAATGGCACCTTTAACCGAGATATCTCCTCGCCCCGCCTCCTTTTGGGGGGCACGGAGCCCGAGTTCGTCATCGCCCGCGCCCAGGAGAGCGCCCTGGGCCGGGAGATAACCGTCTCCCAGGGGGATGTCCGGGCAGTGCAACTGGCCAAGGGCGCCCTCTACTCCGGGGCCAGGGTACTGATGGCCAAGCTGGGCATCCAGCGGGTGGACAAGGTGGTCTTGGCCGGGTCCTTTGGCCTGTCCATAGATCGGGAGAAGGCCCTGACCCTCGGCCTCTTCCCCTACTGCGAGCCGGAGAGGGTTCACTGCGTGGGCAATGCCGCCGGGGAGGGGGCACGCCTGGCCCTGATAAATGTGGACAAGAGGCGGGAGGCGGCAGAGGTGGCGCGGTGGGTGGAGTATGTGGAGCTTACCTTGGAGCCCAGCTTCCCTGAGGAGTTCGCCGCAGCCATGGCCTTCCCCGCCCCCTAACTGGGGCCCAGGAGGGACGCTTTGAGGAGTGTGGCCATAACCGGCGTCTCGGGCTATATCGGCACCAGGCTCCTGGAGCGATTGGATGGGCTGGAGGCGGTGGAGCGGGTGGTGGGCATCGACCTCAGGCCACCCGCCTTGGCCCCCGCCAAACTCAGGTTCTACCAGCAGGACATCCTCCAGCCCTTTGGCCCTATTCTCAGGGAAAATCGGGTCGATGCCGCGGTACACCTGGTCTATGTGCTCCTACCCAGCCATGATGAGGCCAGGGTCCGGGCCATCGATGTGGGGGGCACCCAGAGCTTCTTGGACGCCTGTCGGGAGGCGGGGGTGGGGCATATCCTCTACCTCAGCAGCCACTCCGTCTATGGTGCCCACCCTGATAACCCCATCCCCCTCACCGAGGAATCGCCCGCCCGGCCGCTGCCCGGATTCCAGTACTCCAAATACAAGGGCATCACCGAGGGCATGTTCTTGGATTTCGCCCGGAGTAATCCCCAGGTATGTCTCACCATCTTGCGCGCCTGTGTGGTCATGGGCCCTGCGGCCGATAATTCGGTGACCAAGGCCCTGTTCAAGCCGGCCATCCTGGGGGTCTCGGGTTTCAACCCGCCAATGCAGTTCCTCCACGAGGACGACCTGGTGGAGCTGATGGTGACCGTGCTCCTGAGGAGGGTGCCGGGCATCTTCAACGCCGCTGGCAGTGGCTCTGTACCTTACTACGAGCTGGCACGGTTGTCGGGGAAGCGGCTCATCGCCTTGCCCTCTGCCCTGCTGAGCTTCATAATGGGCCTCACCTGGAGGCTCCGACTGCAAGAGGAGTCGCCGCCCGCCGGCCTGGAGTTCATCAAGCATCCCGTGGTGCTGAGCACGGAGAAGGCGGAGCGGGAGCTGGGCTTCAAGTTCCGGTATTCCTCTAGGGAAGCCCTGGCAGCCTTTCTGGCTGCCAGGGCTCGGGCTGCCTAATCAGGCCATGCCCCTTTATATCTACTTGGGGCTGAGGAAGGCCTTGAGCTTCGCCTCCAGCACGGGCAGGACGTCCCTGAGGTCGCCGACGATGCCCACATCGCAGATCTGGAAGATGGGGGCCTGGGGGTTGCGGTCGATGGCCAGGATGGTCTTGGACTTGAGGAAGCCGGTGGTGAAGTGCATGGCCCCGGAAGCCCCCAGACTGATGAAGAGCCTGGGCTTCACCGTCTTGCCGCTCTGGCCTATCATTCGCTCGGGGGGCACCCAGCCCTTGTCCACTGCCGGCCTGGTGCCGGCCACGGCGCCCCCCAAGAGCCTGGCCAGCCGCTCTGCGGGTTCAGCGCCTCCCATTGAATAAAGACCCCAGCCCGCCGCCACCACTACATCGGCCGCCTCCAGGGGGATCCCCTCCACCTTCTCCTCCATCATCTCCACCGTCCTGGCCCGCAAGTCCTTGGCTTCGACCCTGGGGGTTACAGGGATGACCTCACCCTGGCGGGCCTCGTCCCGGACTGGCCTCTCCATTATCCCTGGGGTGACGGTGGCCATCTGGGGCCTCCTTTCCGGGCACAGGATTTTGAGCATCAGGCCACCCCCCCAGCCGGGCACCACCTGAACCATCTGGGGCTTGCCTTCGATTTCCTCGATATAAAGGTCGACACAGTGGGCGGTGAGCCCGGTTCTGGCCTTGGCGGCCACCCGGGGGGCCAGGTCCCTGCCCAGGCTGGTGCCCCCTATGAGCAATATCTCCGGTTGATACTGGGCGATGAGGTCGGCCAGGATACGGGCATAAGGGCCACTCTGGTAGAGCCGGAGTTGGGCATCCTGGGCCAGGTAGACCTTGTCGGCGCCGTGGGCGATTAGCTCTGGGGCCAGTCCCTCCACTTTATCCCCGATGAGCACAGCCGCCAGAGCCCCCTTCAGGCCCCGGGCGAGCTCTTGCCCCTTGCCCAGAAGCTCCAGGGACACTCCAGCTATCTGTCCCCAGCGTATCTCAGCCCAGACCCATACCTCAGCGCTGTTTGACACAGGGCTTACCCCTTTTACAGGGCCTCCACCTCCCGCAGTCTCTTGAGCGCCTTCTCCACCACCGCCTCGGGCTCGCCCTCAAAGATCTCCCCCTGGCGCCTGGGCGAGGCTAGGACCTGCACCGTTCGGCTGGGCGAGCCCTCCCAGCCCACATAGCAGCTCTGGGCACCGACATCGCTGGCGCCCCAGGTGTGCAGGGGCTTGGTGGCGGCCTCCGTTATGCCTTGCACGGTGGGCAGCCGGGGCTGGTTGATGCCTTTGGCCACTGCCACCACCGCGGGCATGGTGACCGCCACCTTCATATGGCCGTTCTCTATGGCCCGCCTCACCAGGAGCCTCCGCTCCTCGACGAAATCTATCCTCTCGGCGGCAGTGACGTGGGGCAGGTCTAGGAGCTCGGCCAACTGGGGGGCCACCTGGGCGGTGGCCCCATCAGCGGTCTCGTTGCCGCAGAGGATCAGGTCATAGGGCTCCAGTCGGCGGATGGCACAGGCCAGACAGTAGGCGGTGGCCAGGGTATCGGCACCGGCGAAGGCCTGGTCGCAGAGGAGGATGGCCTGATCGATCCCGGCGGCCAGGGCCCCCTCCAGGGCTGCCCGGGCCTGGGGTGGCCCCCTGCTGATGCCCACAACCCTCCCGGAGAACCGCTCCCTGATGCGGAGGGCCTCCTCCACGGCATTTCGGTCCAGAGGGTTGATTATGCTGGGAACCTCGGCCCGATTTATGGTCTTGGTTTCGGGGTCGAGCCGGATCTTGTCGAAGTGTTCGGGGTCGGGCACCTGCTTGATGCAGACGATTATGTTAAGTGCCATACCCGCCGCTACCTGATTATCTCCCTGCCGATAATGACCCGCAGGATGTCGGAGGTGCCCCCTCCGGGGACCATGGCCAGGGCCTCGTTGAGGCGGTTTATCATGTTGTGCTCCAGGGCCAGGCCGTAGCCGCCCAGGATCTGGGTGCCTGCCAGGCTGACCCGGGTGGCCACGTCGGTGGCAAAGAGCTTGGCCTTGGCGATGGGCGTGGTCAGCTCCCGACTGCTCTTACCCTGGTCGATGAGCCAGCCCGCATGGTAAGTGAGGTGACGGGCGGCGTCTATGGCTACCTCCATATCCGCCAGCTTGAACTGGATGGCCTGGAGCTCGGCTATAGGCTTGCCATATAGTATGCGTTCCTTGGCGAACTTGAGCGCCCCCTCATAAGCCCCCCGGGCCAGCCCCAAGGAGATGGCGGCTAGGCCGGCACGTACTATTACGGTGACACAGGCCATGGCTGTCCGGAGTCCGGAGCCCTCTTTGCCCACCAGGTTTGCCTTGGGCACTCGGCAGTCGGTCATCACTATCTCGCCCACGGGCAGGCAGCGCTCGGCCAGGAAATTCTCCCGGCGCTCCGCCTCCAGGCCCGGGGTACCCCGCTCCATGAGGAAGGCGTCGTAGTTATTGGGGCTTCTGGTCACCACCAGCAGGTAATCGGCCACGGCAGACAAAGAGATAAACACCTTGCGGCCATTAAGGACATAATAATCGTCCTGGGCAGTGGCCAGGGACTGCATAGCTGCCAGGTCGGAGCCGCCGCTGGGCTCGGTGACGGCAAAACAGGACAGTTTCTCCGCCCGACATAGAGGTGGCAGGTATTTCCGCCTCTGCTCCTCGGTGCCCTCGTTGAGCAGGGCATACATGGCACCCTGGGTGCCCTCCAGGATGAGGCCCAGGGCGCTATAAACACGGGAGAGCTCCTCCAGGGAGATGAGGCGCGCCAGATGGTCCATCTCGCCGCCGCCATACGCCTTGGGAACGAAGATGCCCACCAGCCCCAGCTCCGCCATCCGCTTGGTGAGGTGGTGGGGGAACTCGGCCTTCTCCTCGATCTCCAGGACTTGGGGGGAGGCCTCCTTTTCGGCGAACTCCCGGACCATATCCCGCAACATCTCATGCTGTCTGGATAGTGTGAAGTCCATGACCGCCTCCTTTGCTTTGACTGATGACGCCCGCCCATGATAACACTCTCATCCCATCGGGGCAAGCCTGAGTCTTGGCAAAGGGTGGGGCGACATTATAGAATGGGCGGGAAGGAGCCAGGTTGTGGATATCTTGCTCAGCGATGAAGAGAAGCGGTTCCGGCAGAGGATGCGGGACTTCGCCGACAAGGAGATCAAGCCCTATGCGGCGGAGTGGGACCGCCGGGGCCAGGTCTCCCGGGAGAGCTTCCAGAAGCTGGCCAAGGCGGGGCTCTTAGGGCTGACCATCCCCAAGGAATACGGGGGGCAGGGGGGCACTTTTGTCCTTTATAGCCTGGCTATGCAAGAGGTGGCCCGGGCCTGCGCCTCCACAGCCAATATCCTGGGCACCACCGGCGGCCTGACCACCCCCCTCATTTTCAGGTATGGCACCGAGGAGCAGCGACAGCGCTTTGTGGCCCCAGCGGCCCGGGGGGAAAGGTGGACCTGCTTCGCCATCACCGAGCGGGAGGCAGGGAGCGATGTGGCCTCCCTGAGTACCACTGCCACCAGGGATGGCGATGGCTGGGTCCTCAACGGCGCCAAGTGCTTCATCTCCAGCGGCAATGTGGCTGACATCGTACTCACCTTCGCCACCGTGGACAGGAGCCTGGGGCCGAAGGGCATAACCGCCTTCATCGTGGAGAAGGGGACCCCTGGCTTCTCCGTAGGCAAGCTGGAGGAGAAGATGGGCATTCGGGCCACGGGCACTGCCGAGCTCTACTTCGATAACTGCCATGTGCCGGCGGCCAACCGGTTGGGCGAGGTGGGTCGGGGGTTCCCCATCGCCCTGGCCGGGCTGGACGAAGGCCGCATTGGCATCGCCTCCCAGGCCGTAGGCATTGCGCAGGGGGCTCTGGACCAGTCCATAGCCTATGCCAAGGAGCGTCAGCAGTTTGGGCAGCGCATAGCCGATTTTCAGGCCATTCAGTGGATGATAGCCGACATGGCCACGGCCATAGATGCTGCNCGGCTCCTGGCGTACCGTGCTGCCCGTCTGGCCGATGCTGGTGAGCGCTTCACCAGGGAGGCGGCCCAGGCCAAGGTATATGCCAGTGAGGTGGCAGTGGAGGCCACCCGGAAGGCGATACAGATTCATGGTGGCTATGGGTATATGAGGGATCTGCCTCTGGAGCGCTTTTATCGGGATGCCAAGATAACCGAGATCTACGAGGGGACCTCGGAGATTCAGCGCTGGGTCATC
>Ga0180909_152_pt1 | contig 41075 bp, 41 predicted proteins | sample Deesub1362A_J573_FD_124296 | JGI IMG/M metagenome (GOLD analysis project Ga0180909, IMG submission 124296) | Dehalococcoides sp. JdFR-54 | reverse complement strand
CTGTGTCTGAGGCGGGTGAACTATGCCCCGCCCTTAGGAGACTTGATGAATGAAGACATATAGCGCCAAGCCCGCCGACATCGAACATAATTGGCATGTCATCGATGCCTCGGGGCAGGTTTTGGGCCGCCTGGCCTCCCAGGTGGCCAAGCTGCTCATGGGCAAGCATAAGCCCATCTTCACCCCCAACCAGGACACCGGGGACTATGTGGTGGTCATCAATGCTGCCCAGGTCAAGGTCACCGGCAACAAGGCCAAGAACAAGGTCTATTACCGACATTCGGGCTATCCCGGCGGGCTGAAGCAAATCAGCCTGGGCAAGCTCTTGGAGACCCGCCCCACCCGGGCAGTGGAGCTGGCGGTGAAGGGGATGCTGCCCCACAACCGCCTGGGGCGGGCCATGTTTAAGAAGCTGAAGGTCTACCCGGGCCCCGACCACCCCCACCAGGCACAGGTCAGGGCCCGCACCAAGCAGGGAGGAGGGGCACCTTGAGCGACCAGCCTTACTACTACGGCACCGGCCGGCGCAAGACCTCTGTGGCCCGGGTCAGGATCATGCCCGGAAATGGCGCCATCATCATCGATGGCCGCTCCCTGGAGGAGCGCTTCCCCCAGATAGAGCACCAGACGCTTATCCGTGAGCCCTTCTTGGCCACGGGCAGCCTGGGAAAGTTCAACGCCGTGGTCAAGGTGGTGGGGGGTGGCATCTCGGGGCAAGCGGCAGCCATCCGCCATGGGCTGGCCCGGGCCCTGGTGGCCGCCGATGAAAACTATAAGGCCGTATTGCGCAAGCTGGGGCTGCTCACCCGCGACCCCCGGGTCAAGGAGCGCAAAAAGTACGGCCTGAAGCGCGCCCGCAAGGCACCGCAATACACGAAACGCTAGACTCAGCTCAAAGGCTTTGTAGACAAGAAGTTGGGAAGGCGTTTAGCCTTCCCAACTTCTTGTCAAGCTCGGCGTGTGTCCCTGGCCCATGCCAGACCATCAAGGGGATGCCGGAGTAGCCCCAGGGGCAGAAGTTCATCGCCGAAACCACTGGGCTCAACCCGGCTTTATGGCTCGCCCAGCTTCCTTTTCAGATAATCTATCGCCTTCGTCGGGGTAGGGTCTGCCTCGTAGAGCAGCGCCAGGTAGTAGCTGACATAGTCGCCCATGAGCACCAGGCTCATCATCTGGGCCAGGGGGCTTTGACCCCGGGCATCCAGGATCTGATGCTGTATCCCCGCCCGGTCCAGCAGCTCCGAGGTCACCTCATAACGGCGGAGAATACGCCGATGAAGGTCGCCGGAGCGGAGGAGTATCACATAAAGGCCTAGCGCCAGTTCTTGGGGGAACCCATAGCCGACCACCGAGTTATGGTTCAGCTCTGGGAACAGCTCGAAGAAGGCCCAGGCCTTGCCGTTCTCGTTGATTTGTGTCTTCCAGCGCCGGGCCACTGCCGAGGTGATGCCCGCCCCGTAGATAACCGCAAGTTTCCTGTAAAGCGCCACTGCCAGCTTCTTGGCCGGGTTGTCCTTTTGGGGCACCGTCTCCCCTAACTCTGAGGCGAGCTCATCCAGCAAAGTTATGGCCTCCTCGACCTGGGGGGCCAGGCCGCTGAGGAAGCCGATTTTATGCAAGATGCCCAGCAGGGCAAAAAGGCCATAGCCCAGGGCTGCCCTGGGAGCCGACTCATAGTCGAAGACGAAGGCCGGAACGCCTCCGGCCTGGGCCAGGGCCTGGAGCCGCCCCCCGGTGGTAATCACCAGCTTCGGGGCGGGGGTGGCCAGGGCTGCCTCAAAGGAGGCCAGAGTCTCCTCGGTCATCCCCGAATAACTGGCGGCGATGACCAGGGTCTCATTGTCTACGGAGGGGGGCAGGGCATAGTCCCGGTGCACCAGCACCTGCCGCCCCTGAAGCTCGGCCAGGCCCTGGGCCAGGTCTCCCCCTATGGCCGAGCCCCCCATCCCGGCCACCACCACCCTCCGGGGCCAGACATAGCCCTCGGGCAAAGGAAAGTCGAGGGCTTCGTGCCAGGCCCGGCGACACTGCGCCGCCAGACCGCTCAGGTGGTGCCTCATCCCCGAGGGGTCGAGCCTCTCGTAAAGCTCCGGGCTGTCCAGGTCTACCATGGCTATATCCCGACCACCTCGCGGCCCAGGTCCAGGAGTTCCTGGGCGCGCTGCGGGCTATCGGCCTCGGAGTAGATGCGCAGCAGGGGCTCCGTCCCCGAAAACCGGATGAGGAGCCAGAAGCCACCCTCCAGGTGATACCGGAAGCCATCCACAGTATCCTGACCCACTACCTTGAGGCTGGCCAGACTCGGTGGCTGGCTTCCCCTCAGCCGCTTCAGGATGGCCTGGCGCTTCCCCTCGGGAAATTCTATATCCACCCGTCGGTAGTGATGAGGCCCTACCTTGCTATAGAGATATTCCACCAGCTCAGAGGGTTTACGGCCCAGCTTCACCATCATATCCAGAAAGTAGAGGCCGGCCAGGATGCCATCGCGCTCGGGGATGTGGCCGCGGAAGCCGTAGCCACCGCTCTCCTCACCGCCTATCATGGCTTTGTGGGCGACCATGAGTGGGCCTACATACTTGAAGCCCACCGGCGTCTCGTGAACCGGCACCCCATAAAGCTCGCCCAGGCGGTAGAGCATGCTGGTGGTGGTCACCGTCTTGATGATGGGACCCCGTTCCCCCCTGACCTCCAGGAGGTAGAGGGCGAGCAGGGCATAGGTCTGTAGCTGGTCGATGAAGTTGCCCCCCTCATCCACTACTCCCAGGCGATCGGCATCGCCGTCGGTGGCCAGTCCCACATCAGCGCCTGTCCTGACCACGAATCGGGAGAGCTTGCCCAGGTTAAGGGCGATGGGTTCGGGCTGGCGGATGCCGGGGAAGAGGGGATTGCGGCGGGCATTGAGCTCGGTCAGCCGCAGATTGCCCCCCTCCAGGAACCCCCGATAATAGCCGGCACCAGCCCCATACATGGAGTCGATGGCCACGTGCAGGCCCGCCCCTCTTATGGCATCCAGGTCCACCAACTGTGAGACGTGCCTCATATAGCTGGGCTTGATATTATGGTAAATAACTGCGCCCTGTCCCAGGGCCTCCTTCAGGGGCATGTGTTCTATCCGCCCCTGGGCCAGGATATGGTCAAGACGTCTCTCCATATCGGCCAGCATTTCCCCTGAACCGCTGGCGCCGGCACTATCCTTGACCTTGAACCCATTCCACTGGCCTGGGTTGTGGCTGGCGGTGATGATGATGGCGGCACCCCTGTGCCGGTAGGCCACGTCGTAGCTTATGACTGGGGTGGGGGTGGGCTGGGGGCAAAGATAGACCTTGATCCCGTTGGCCGCCACCACCTCGGCGGCAGCGGCGGCGAACGCCTCCGAGCCAAAGCGGGTATCGTAGCCAACCGTTAAGCCGCGGCCGGCCAGCCCATTGTCCTTCACATATTCGGCCACCGACTGGGCGCAGGCACGCACCCCATCGAAGGTGAAATCCTGGGCGATGATTCCCCGCCAACCATCGGTGCCGAACCTGATGACGCCTCTGGTCACTTCACTCTGCGGGCGGCAGTCCCGCCTCCTGCCTCAGGATGGCTGCCTTGTCGGTCCTCTCCCAGCTCAACTCCAGGTCGTCCCGGCCGAAGTGGCCGTAAACGGCAGTCTGCCGATATATAGGTCGGCGCAGGTTCAGGTCGCGGATTATGGCCCCGGGGCGGAGGTCGAAGTGCTTATTGATGAGCTTGAGGATGAGCTCATCGTCCACCTTGGCCGTGCCAAAGGTCTCGATGGACAGGGAAAGGGGATGGGCCACGCCTATGGCATAGGCCACCTGAAGCTCAATGCGTTCCGCCAGCCCGGCCGCCACCACATTCTTGGCCACATAGCGAGCGGCATAGGCGGCGGAGCGGTCCACCTTGGTGGGGTCCTTCCCCGAGAAACAGCCCCCGCCATGCCGGGCCACACCGCCATAGGTATCCACCAGGATCTTGCGTCCGGTGACCCCGGAGTCGGCCACCGGCCCACCGATGACGAAGCGGCCCGTGGGATTGACATAAAACTTGGTATCCTTGTCCAGCAAGGAAGGGGGCAAGATGGGCTTGATCACCTGCTCGATGATATCCCGCCGAATGACATTGTGGCTGACCTCGTCATTGTGCTGGGCGCCGATGACCACACTGTCCACTCGCCGGGGCACCCCGTAGCTATATTCCACCGTCACCTGGGACTTGCCATCGGGGCGGAGATAACGGAGTATATTCTCCTTGCGCACATAGGCCAGTTGCCGGCACAGCTTGTGGGCCAGGGAGATGCTCAGGGGCATGAGCTCCGGGGTCTCGGTGCAGGCGAAGCCCACCATCATCCCCTGGTCGCCGGCACCAATGGCATCGACCTCATCCTCGGCGGCTTGGGGTCTCTCCCGGGTCTCCAGGGATTGGCTCACCCCCATATCTATATCTGAGGACTGCCCCTTGATGGAGACCATAACCCCACAGCTCTGATAATCGAAGCCGTACTCGGGGCGGACATAGCCAGCATCGTGGAGCACGCTGCGCACGATGTCGGGTATCTCCACATAGCAGCTAGTGGTGACCTCCCCCATGACGATGACCAGACCGGTGCTGGTAGCCGTCTCGCAGGCCACCCGTGCCTGAGGGTCTTCTTTGAGGATAGCGTCCAGAATGGCATCCGATATCTGGTCACAGAGCTTATCGGGATGCCCCTCGGTCACCGATTCCGAGGTGAGGAGATAGTAAGGCGAGTTCATAAAAGTCGAGCTCATCTATTTCCCCCTTCCTAGGTGCCCAGCTCCCAGCTCCCCAGGTAGGCCGCCTGCTCTGGGGTCAGGGAATCGATGGAGATGCCCATGGAGCGGAGCTTGAGCCGCCCCACCTCCTTATCGATCTCCTCGGGCACGGGGATGACATCGGGCTTGAGGCCGCCCCCCGCCTTGACCAGGTACTCCAGGCACAGGGCCTGATTGGCAAAGCTCATGTCCATAACGCTGGCGGGGTGTCCCTCGGCGGCCGCCAGATTTATGAGCCGGCCCTCGCCCAGAAGATATAGGCGGCGGCCATCGGCCAGGGTATACTCATCGACGAGGGGGCGCACCCGCCGCTTGGAGGCGGCCATGGCCTCCAGGGCCGGGATATCTATCTCCACATTGAAGTGGCCGCTGTTGGCCAGGATGGCGCCGTCCTTCATGACCTGGAAATGGGCCCCGTTTATGACATTGATATTGCCGGTAAGGGTGATGAAGATGTCCCCCACCGTGGCCGCCTCCAGGAGGGGCATAACCTCATAGCCCTCCATCACCGCCTCCAGGGCAGGGATGGGCTCCACCTCTGCCACTATCACCCGGGCCCCCAGCCCCCGGGCCCTCATGGCCACCCCCCGACCACACTGGCCATAGCCGCAGACCACCACCCGCTTGCCCGCCCACAGGATGTTGGTGGCTCGAGTGATGCCGTCGATGGTGCTCTGGCCGGTGCCATAGCGATTGTCGAAGAAGTGCTTGGTGCGGGCATCGTTCACCGCAATAATGGGGTATCTGAGCTTGCCCTCCCTGGCCAAACTGCGCAGCCTCATCACGCCGGTGGTGGTCTCCTCGGTGCCCCCCAGTACCCCGTTGAGGAGCTCGGTGCGCTCCTTGTGGAGGGTGCTCACCAGGTCGGCGCCATCGTCCATGGTGAGCTGGGGATGGTGGTCCAGGGCGGAGTGGATATGCCGGTAATAGGTCTCGTGGTCCTCGCCCTTGATGGCAAAAACCGGGATGCCGTGCTGGGAGACCAGGGCAGCGGCTACATCGTCCTGGGTGCTCAGGGGGTTGGAGGCACATAGCACCAGGTCGGCACCCCCCCGTTGCAGGGCCAGGGCCAGGTTCGCCGTCTCGGCGGTGATGTGCAGACAGGCTGAGATCCTCACTCCCCTGAGGGGTCTGGCTCGGTCAAGCCTCTCCCCGATGAGGCCGAGCACCGGCATCTCCCGGGAGGCCCATTCCATACGAAGCTGGCCCTGGGGGGCCAGAGACAGCTCTTTGACATCGTAGCTGAGCCTTGTTTCCTGGGTCATCAGGCCCCTATTATGGCAGAAAGGGAGGCTGTTTTCAACCCAGCCCTGCCAGGCGACTCTCCACCCCGGTCAGGATGGACTCCAGGGGCAGGGTGGTGTAGACCACTATATGTTCCGAGGGCGGTAACCCAGCGATGGGATCGAAGTCATGTTTCTGCTCCTGGTAAATCTCCCAGCGGCCATCGGAGACGGCGCCCTCCCGAAGCCTCTGTTCCAGGCGGGCCCTGATGGTCTCCTCATCGGCGCGGCACTCCAGCACATAGAAGCGGGCTCCCAGCTCCCTGGCCAGGCTGCGGGCCCGGGCCCTGGCCTCGGCCCGCTTGAAGGAGGCGTCCACTATCACCGACTGGCCCTGCTCCAGATAGGAACGGGCCAGCTCCAGGATGCGGTCATAGGTGCGGCGGGTGAACTCCTCAGAGTAGATGCCGGTCCCATAATCCTCCCAGCGGCGCTCGCTGGGGGCTATGCCCGCCAGCTCCTTGCGGGTGACGTCAGAGGAGACCAGGGCCAGCCCCCACCTCTCCGCCAGGGCCTGGGCCAGCCTGGTTTTCCCGGTGCCCACCAGGCCGGCGGTGATGAGCAGGAGGGGCTGGGGCCGGCCGCCGGCGTAGCTATAGGCCAGCCCGAAGTAGCGCCGGGCCCGGCGCAAGGCCTCGGCCTTCTCCGGGGCCGATAGGTAAGGGTCGTCCCACTTGAAGCTCTCCACCTTGCCCCGCACATAGGCGCGGTAGCACTTGTAGAAATCCAGCAGCTCCCAGATTTCCAGGTCGCCGCAGTCGCTGATATAGGCCTCGACGAAGGCCCGCGACAGCTCTGAATGGCGGTGGAAATCCATATCCATGGCCAGGAAGGCTATCTCCGAGGCCACATCCGAGTAGCGAAAGCGGTCGTTGAACTCTATGCAGTCGTAGATGCAGATACCCTGGCTGAAGCAGATATGGGCGGCATGAAGGTCGCCATGACAATCCCTGATGCGCCCCCTTTCGACCCGGGCATCAAAGAGCCGAGCCTTGTCCCGAATAAAGGCAGAATTGTATTCCCGCAGATGGCGAAACTGCGGCTCGGCGATGGCGAGCCCGATATACCTCTCCGTTTGGGAGAAGTTCTCCTCCACGTTGGTATTTATGGTATCCAGACCCCCGAAGGCGGCGATGTGGGGGTTGGTCTCTGCCCGGCCATGGAATTCGGCCAGCTTGCCGGCCAACGCCTGGACCATATCTGGGGTAACCTGCCCCCGGGCCAGGAGCACGTCCATCATCCGCTCCTGGGGGAGGCGGAGCATCTTCACCGCATACTCCACCGCCTCCCCCTCCCCTTCCACGATGAAGCGACCGCCCACTTCAACCACCGGCACCACCCCCAGGTAGACCTCGGGGCAGAGGCGGCGATTGAGGACGACCTCCTGATGACAAAAGTGGCGGCGCCTGTCCAGGGTGGTGTAGTCCAGATAACCCAGATCGACGGGCTTCTTCACCTTGTAGACATAGGCGCCGCTGAAGAACAGGAAGGACATCTGCGTCTGCCCCAGGCTCACGGCTTGGGGGCGGTGGGGGTAGGCGCTGGGTTGCAGCAGCCCCTGAACCAGCCGGGGCAACTCAGACATAGGCCCTTGTCCTGAAAAGCTAGTCTTCCGTGGCGAAGGTTATGGCCACCTTCTCGCCGGCAGAATACCTGTCCCCGGGGAGAACCCGGTGGCCCAGCTTGACCCGGCGGCCGATAAGGCTCATATCGGCCGTGTTGGGGTCAACGCCCAGGATATTGCCCATGAGCCAGGGGCCTTCGTCCAGCTCTACCAAGCTCACGATGTAAGGGGGCTGAAATCCCTCTGGGGCGGTCCAGATCACGGTATAGGTGCGTATTTTGCCCCGGCCGCTGAGCTCAACAATGTCCATATCCAGGCTGTCGCACTCCGGGCAGATAGCGGCGGGTGGGGTGTGGACGGCGCCGCAAGCCCGACAGCGCAGCCCCAGGAGCTTATCCTGGCGCAGGGCCTCCAGGAATTCCTTGGTGGTCAGTTTCAATTCCATGGCTACTTCCTCAGAATGATGTTGGCCACGGTGGCTAAATCTCCGCCCAAGGTGTCGGTGAGCCCTACCTTGGCCCCCTCCACCTGCCTCTCCCCGGCCTCGCCGCGGAGCTGCTTCACGATCTCGTAGACCTGGGCCGCCCCGGTAGCCCCGATGGGGTGCCCTTTGGCCTTCAGTCCCCCTGAGGGGTTGATGGGGATTCTGCCCTTCAGTTGGGTCTCCCCCCGCGCCACCGCGGCGCTGGCCTCCCCGAAGTCGAAGAGGCCCAGGCACTCCGAGGCCACGATCTCGGCGATGGTGAAGCAATCGTGGAGCTCCACCACGTCGATGTCCTTTGGGGTTAGCCCGGCCATATCATAGGCCTGCTTGGCCGCCAGCTCCCGAGCCTTGATCCGGGTGATGTCCTTCTGGGCATAGAGGGGCCCCGCCGAGGCCTGGCCTATGCCGGCGATGCGGATGGGCTTCGCCACCAGCTTCCGGGCCATTTCCGCCGGGGCCAGTACCACCGCCGCTGCCCCATCGGTGAAGGGGCAACAATCGTAGAGCTGGAGGGGCGAGGCCACCATCGGGCTGTTATACACATCCTCCAGGGTTATCTCCTTATGGAACTGGGCCTTGGGGTTGAACATGGCGTTATGATGGTTCTTGATGGCCACCAGCGCCATCTGCTCCTTGAGCTTCTCCGGGGCAATGCCATACTTGCTGGCATAGAGATTGGCCATCAGGGCAAAGACGCCGGGGAAGGTGATGCCGGTGGGGCATTCGTAGGCGTGGTGGGAGCCCATTTCATAGAGGCGGGTGGAGTAGGAGGTGTCCATGACCAGGGTGCGCTCGCTGCCGCCGGCCAGGACGATGTCATAAAAGCCGGAGGCCACCCATATAAAGGCCTCCCTGATAGCCACAGAGGCGGTGGCACAGGCGCCCTCATACCTCACGGCCGGGATATTGTGCGCCCCCAGGGCGTGGGCGGCGAAGGACGCCATGTTCATCTGGCCCTCGGCAAAGCCCCCATAGACGGTGCCAAAGAACAGGGCTTGGATGTCCTTCACCTGGAGATTGGAATCGGCGATGGCCTCCAGGGCCGCCTCGGAGAACATCTCCAGGATGGTCTTCTCCGACCTGCCGAATTTGGTCATCCCCACCCCGACCACAGCTACTTCTCTCATCTGCTACCTCCTTGACGGGCGAATTGCCGGCTCTAGTTTGGCATTTCTGGGCGGGGCTGTCAACGGCCCGGGGATTGACGCCCAGGTGGAAAAGGGCTAACATTGGCCTGAGGGACTGGTTCCGCTTTTGAAGCAAACCGTGAATTTGAGGGGAAACCTTGGAGATAGTAAAGGGGGTATATGCGCTGCCCTGGGGGAGGGCCCCCTTCATGGGCCTATCTCCCCCCAATGTATACCTGGTTAGGGACCAAAAGACAGCCCTCATCGATGCCGGCCATGCCCAGCCCCAGGCGGCGGAGGCCCGGCTGAGGGCGTTGCGCCAGCTAGGCCTTTCCGGGGTGGATTATCTGGCACTCACCCACGCTCACCCCGACCACGCCGGCGGGGCTGATTTATTGTGCCAAGCTACAGGGGCCCGACTGGCGGCCCATCCCGAGGAGGCCTCTCCCCCGGGCGCAATCTGCCTCCACGGCGGCCAGAGCCTAGACCTGGGCGGATTGCAACTGTTGGCCATCCACACCCCCGGCCACAGCCCGGGACATCTCTGCTTTTTCCTGGAGGAAAGGGGCATCCTCTTCTCCGGCGACCACATCCTGGGCTTGGGCACCACTGTGATCCTGCCCCCCGAGGGGGATATGGGATGCTATATGGAGTCGTTGGAAAGGCTCCTGGACTATCCCATCACGATGATACTGCCGGGGCATGGCCCCGCGATCAGGCAGCCCCGGCGCAAGATCGAGGAGCTCCTCCAGCACCGCCGGGAGCGGGAGGCCCAGGTGCTGGATTGCCTTCGTCGGGGCCAAGGCACCGCCGAGGAGATGGTGCCCCACCTCTACCCCGAGCTGGAGCCTTGCCTGGCCTCCTGGGCCCAGGGCCAGGTGCAAGCCCATCTCATCAAGCTGGAGCGTGAGGGCAAGCTGGCCCGGCTCAAAGGTGAAGGATGACACCCGCAGACAGGATAGCCGTCCTTTCCCTGTTCCCCATAACCGCCACGGTGAAGGGAGACCGCCTTTACATCGGTGGCTGCGATGTGGTGGAGCTGGCGGAGCGTTTCGACACGCCCCTGTACCTCTTCGACGAGCTCACCCTGCGGGGGCAGTGCCGGGAGTTTCGCAGCCAGTTCGAGGGGCGCTACCCCAACACCCTGATCATCTATGCCGCCAAGGCCTTCCTCAATAGGGCCCTGGCCCAGCTCTTCAAGGAGGAGGGACTGGGGCTGGATGTGGTCTCCGGCGGGGAGCTGGCCATTGCCCGCTCCGTGGACTTCCCCAGGGAGAGGGTCTACTTCCACGGCAACAACAAGACGGAGCCAGAGCTCGCCGAGGCCCTGGACTGGGGCATCGGCCGCATTGTGGTGGACAATCTCCAGGAGCTGGGGCTCCTGGAGCGGCTGGCCGCCGACAGGGGAATAAGGCAGGATATCCTGCTTCGGCTCTCCCCCGGCATAGACCCCCATACCCATCGCTTCACTACCACCGGGGTCATCGACAGCAAGTTCGGCTTTCCCATCCCCACTGGCCAGGCGGAGCAGGCAGTGGCCCGGGCCCTGGCCAGTGCCCACCTCAACCTCATCGGCCTCCACTGCCACCTGGGCTCGCCCATCTTCGAGCTGGAGCCCTTCGCCCAGGCTGTGGACATCATGCTGGAGTTTGCCTCCCAGATGGCCCAGAGGCATGGCCTTCGCCTCCAGGAGTTCAGCCCCGGCGGCGGCTTCGCCATCCAATATACCCTGGATAAGCCAGCGCCCAGCATCGCCCAATACGCCGAAGTCATAACCTCCAAGCTGGGGCCGCAGGTGGGGAAATTGGTGGTGGAGCCAGGGCGCTCAGTGGTGGGCCGGGCTGGGGTGGCCCTATACCGAGTGGGGGCCATCAAGGACATCCCCGGGGTGCGTCGCTATGTCTCGGTGGATGGGGGCATGGCCGATAACATCCGCCCCGCCCTCTATGGCGCCCGCTATCAAGCCCTGCTGGCCAACAAGGCGGCGGCCCAGGGGGGAGCCCCGGTGACCGTGGCCGGGAAATTCTGCGAATCGGGGGACATCCTCATTCAGGACATCGAGCTGCCTGAGCCTTGCGCCGGGGATATCATAGCCATACCCTGTTCCGGAGCCTACTGCCCGGCAATGGCCAGCAACTACAATGCCGCCCTTAAGCCAGCTATAATCTTTGTCAAGGAGGGTCAGGCCAGGCTGGTGCGCCGCCGCCAGAGCTACGACGACCTCATGGCCCAGGACCTGGTCTGAGGTGGCTACGATGTGGAGGATAGTGGGACAAGACAGGGCAGTAGCCCAGCTCCAGGCCGCCCTGGAGCGGCAGGCGGTGGCCCATGCCTACCTCCTGGTGGGGCCGCCCCAGGTGGGCAAGATGACCCTGGCCCTCAACTTCGCCCAGGCGCTCAACTGCGAGGGGACGGTGCCCCCCTGTCAGGAGTGTCCCGCCTGCGGCCGCATCGCTTCATCTCAGCACCCCGATGTCCTGGTGGTGGGGTTGCTCACCGAAAATGGCAACAGGCCCAGAAAGGAGATAGGCATCGACCAGATTCGGGAGGTCCAGCACCTGGCCAGCTTGCCCCCCTTTCAGGGTCGATCCAAGGTGTTCATCATCGAGGCTGCTGAGCGGCTCTCCCAGGAGGCGGCCAACTGCCTGCTCAAGACCCTGGAGGAGCCGCCACCTCGGGTGGTATTCGCCCTTTTGACCAGCCAGGAGCAATTGCTGCCCCCCACCATCCTCTCCCGCTGCCATCGCATCGAGCTGGCACCTGTCCCCGAAGGCACTATACAGGCCTTGCTCGCCCAAAGGGGAACGGCCCCCGAGCTGGCCAGGCTGGTGGCTCGGCTCAGCCGAGGTTGCCCCGGCTGGGCGGTCTCCGCCACAGAGGTGGGGGACATCCTGGAGGAGAGGAACAGGAGCCTGGATGCCTGGCTTCGTCTGGGGGGCCATGATATCGGGGAGCGCTTCGCCTATGCCGCTCACCTGGCCGCCCAGTTTGACCGGGACCGCTCCGCTGTGGAGGCGGCGCTGAAGTTGGGCCAGGGTTGGTGGCAGGACCTGCTCCTGGTCAAGGGAGGGGCCGCTGAGCATATCACCAACCTCGACCAGGCGGCAACCCTGGCCCAGGAGGCTGCCGTCTATACCTGGCCTCAGATCAGAAAAGCCCTGTACAGCCTGGAGGCAGCCCGCAGGCAATTGGAACTCAATGCCAACCCCAGGTTGGTGCTGGAGGTGCTCATGCTAAATCTGCCCAGGAAGGGGGGTGAGGTTGCGGGGGCGACCCCCTAGAATATGCCTACCATAATCGGTATCCGCTTCAAGCGGGCAGGGAAGATATATCACTTCGACCCCTCGGGCCTGGAGCTGGCCCCGGGCGATGTCGTGATTGTGGACACAGCCCGGGGGCTGGAGTTGGGTCGGGTGGTCACTGCCCCCCAGGATGTCCAGGCCGACCAGCTGGTTGAGCCCCTGAAGCCGGTGGTGCGCAGGGCCGAGGCGGAGGAGCTGGAACAGGTTCAGGAGCTGCCTGCCCAGGAAATGGCGGCCCTGGAGAAGTGTCGCCAGGCCGTGGCCCGATTCAAACTCCCCATGAAGCTCCTCTCCGCTGAGTATAGCTTTGACAGGAGTCGCCTCACCGTATTCTTCAGCGCCCCGGGCCGGGTGGATTTTCGGGAGCTGGTGCGGGAGCTCAGTGCCATCTTCAAGGCCCGGGTGGAGCTGCGTCAGGTGGGGCCTCGGGATGAGGCCAAGCTCCTCGGCGACCTGGGCAAATGCGGCCGGCCCCTATGCTGTGCCCATAGCCTCGCCGAGTTCAGCCCCGTCTCCATTCGCATGGCCAAGCAGCAGGACCTGCCCCTCAACCCCATGAAGATCTCCGGGGTGTGCGGCCGTCTGCTGTGCTGCTTGGCCTATGAAAACGAGCAATATCGGCTGCTCAAGGAGAAGCTGCCCTCCCCCGGTCAGTGGCTCAACACGCCTCTGGGCCTGGCCAGGGTGGTGGGGGGCAATCCCCTCAAGGAGACGGTTCTGGTGCAGTTGGAGAGCCAGGCCACTGTGGAACTCCCCCTCTCCCAGCTGACCCGGCAGGAGCCCAGGCCGGAGAGATTGGCCAGGAGGCGGCGCCGCTAGGCCCTAGCCCCCTTGATAGGGGACATACTTATGCCATTCCTGGTGATGGCGTAGGTAGTGGTAGGGGATGAGGTAGCCGTGCCCCGTCGGGGCTCGGGGCTGCCGAATCAGGCTCATCCTGGCCTGCTCCGGGGTGCGACCTGCCTTGCGGTGATTGCAGGGGATGCAGGCGCTGACCAGGTTCTCCCAGACATGCTGTCCCCCCAGGTAGCGGGGGATGACATGGTCCAGGGTGAGCTGGCGGGTCTGTCGCCCACAGTACTGGCAGACAAAACGGTCCCGGCTAAACACCTCCAGCCGGCTCAGCCTGCGCTGGGCCCGATTCCGCTTGATCAGGTAGACGAGGCGGATCACCGAGGGCAAGGGAAAGGCCTGGTGGGCGGAGCGGATCTCCCCCCGGCCATTCTCCAATAGCTCCGCCTTGCCCCGATACAATAGCACCACCGCCCGCCGCGCCGGGCACACGTTCAGGGGTTCATAGTTCTGATTGAGCACCAGGACCGCTGAGTTTACCACGGCTTAGCCCCCTTCTCTATAAAGCCAGCCCATTCTACACGAAAATGACCCCCCTGTGCAAGGGGGTCTAGCCGCTTCTACCGGGCGGGCGTCTCCTCACCGGGGGCGCCCCCGATAGCTCGGCCCTGTAGGAGGGGACATCCAGGGTCCACACAAAGCTGACCCGGGGGTCCTGGATGCGGGAGCTGATGCGGGCCTCCATGTCTTCCAGGCGCAGGGAGGTGGTGATCACGGTGGGCAGTCGGGCATTGTAACGATAGTTGAGCACCTGGTACAGCTTCTCCCGGGCCCAAGGGGTGCTGAACTGCTCCCCGAAGTCGTCCAGGATGAGAAAGGGCGCCTTCTTCACCGTCTCAAAGAGCTCATCATAGCTGGTATGGCTCTGGGGGCTGAAGGTGGAGCGCAGGTGGTCGAGGAGGTCGGGGACGATTATAAACAGGGCAGGTTGTCCCTGGCCCAGGCGGTAGTTGGCAATGGCTGCGGCCAGATGCGTCTTGCCACAGCCATTCCCCCCCATGAGCACCAGCCAGCCATCCGGGGCCTGGGCGAAGGCATGGGCCCGGTGGTAGGCCACCTCCAGGCTATGGCGCTGCTGGGGGGAGAGGCCCACTCGCTTCCAGTCGAAGTTGTCGAAGGTCATGCGGTGGAGGAGGTCAAGGCCCTCCCAGCCTGCGGTGGCGGCCATAGCCCTGGCCTCCACCAAAAAGACCTGGCTCAGGTTGGGGTCGCCCAGGCGGGTACGCAGCCTCTCCCCCAGCTCCTCCAGGGGCAGGTTGGTGGTGACCACGGTGGGCAGCTGGGCGGTGTAGCGGTGATTGATGAGCTGGAAGAGCTTCTCCTGGGCCCAGGGGGTACTGGACTGGGTGCCCAGGTCGTCCAGGATGAGAAGGGGGGCCTCCTTCACCCTGTCGAAGAGCTCATCATAGCTGACATCGCTGTTGGGGCTGAAGGTGGAGCGCAGGTGGTCGAGGAGGTCGGGGACAACCACGAAGTAGGCGGGCTGTCCCTGCTCCAGGCGGTAATTGGCAATGGCCGCGGCCAGATGCGTCTTGCCACAGCCGCTGGGCCCGGTGAGCACCAGCCAGCCCTGGGGCGCCTCGGCGAAGGCTCGGGCTGCCCTGTACACCTGGGCAAACCGCTCTTGATTGGCCCTATCTGGGCTGCGGCCCTGGGGGATGAGGTTGTCGAAGGTCAGGCGGGCCAGGGCGCCCAGATTGGCATAGCGCTCCAGGCGGGCTTGGCGGCTTTGGGCCATGGCCTGGAGGGTACAGCGACAGGGCAGCGCCTTGCCGAAATCGGGGTGGCCCACCGGCACCTTGGCCCGGACAAAGCCGGCCCCGCCGCACAGGGGACAGGCCTCCGGCTCCGAGGTGGCCTCCCTTCGGCCCCGTGCCCAGGCCCTCCTGTCCATTTCGGCCTTATCTGAGCTCTCCGCCACTGGCTCCATCCTTGCCTTGGCTGGCCCAGCGCTCCAGGATGCGGGAGATGTAGCGCCAGCTTCGCTTGTTCAGGGCCACCGCTTCCCTGAAGGCATCCTGTATCCAGCTAAAGGGATAGTCCCTCTCCGCCTGCTGAAGCTCCTCGGCGATGAGGGGGGTGAGCATCCCCACATTCTCCTCATAAAGGCGGAAGATGTCGGGAGCCGCCGCCGGGGCCTGGATTTCCCCCCGGGGCAGGGCGCCCACCGAGAGGCGCCCGCTCTGTATGAGGGCCACCGCCCTCTGGTCCGAGGGGGTGTTGATGAAGTACAGGTCCTCCCGGCCGCCATCGCCCTCCAGGAGGAGATGGAGCAGGACCCCCCGAGCCACCGCCCCGGCCAGGCCCCGGGCCAGGGCCTCGGCTGCGTCCCCCAGCTCGGCCAGCCCCGACATCAGCACCCGGTCGGAGGCCAGCTCGCCATAGGTGACGAAGCGGGGGTAGCCCCGCTTCCGATATAGGAGCCAGAAGGTGTGCAGTACCACCTTGAGCTCGGCCATATCGGCCATCTGGGGCAAGAGCTGGCTGAAAAAGAGGCTGGGCAGGGGGGTGAACTGCATCTTGGGGGGGAAGCCTTTGAAGGGGATGGCGGTCACTCCTCCCGCTCCCTCCAGTCCTCGAACTTGGCCAGTCGGGGTACAAAGCGGAGGTCTACCTGCCCGGTGGGGCCATTGCGCTGCTTGGCCACGATGATGTTGGCCTGACCCCGGGGGTAGGGCTTATCGAAGTTCTGTCGCAGCCACTCCTCCTCGGTATAGTAGGCCTCTTCGCGGTGGATAAAGAGGACGGCATCGGCGTCCTGCTCCAGGCTGCCGCTCTCCCTGAGGTCGGAGAGCACGGGGCGGTGGCTGGCCCTGGCCTCCACTGCCCGGCTGAGCTGGGAGACGGCCAGCACTGGCACCTCAAGCTCCCGGGCCAGGGACTTGAGGCCCCGGGAGATGTCACTGACCTCCTGAACCCGGCTCTCGGTACGGCCATCGCCCTGCACCAATTGCAGGTAGTCGACGATGATCAGGTCAATGCCCTGGTCATACCAGAGGCGGCGCGCCTTGCTGCGCAGCTCCACCAGGCGCAATAGGGGCGAATCGTCGATATAGATGGGGGCCTCGGCCAACAGCCCGCTGGCCTCCATGATGCGCTGCTCCTCCTCTTCACTGTACAGGCCGAGTCGAACCCTCCTGGTATCCACCCCGGCCTCGGCGGAGAGGAAGCGCTGCACCAGGGGCCCCCGGGCCATCTCCAGGCTGAACATGGCCACCTTGGCCCGCTGCTCCAGGGCGGCATTGCGGGCGATGTTTATGGCCAGGCTGGTCTTGCCCTGGCTGGGCCGGGCACCCAGGATTATCAGGTCGGAGCGTTGCAGGCCGCCCATCAGCTCGTCCAGGTCGCCGAAGCCGGTGAAGACCCGGGGAATCCGCCCCGCCGCCTCCTCTAGGGGGGTGGGGGGCGCCTCCTCGAAATAGCGGCTGAGCTCATCTCTGATGGAGACGAAATCCCGGGGGCGCTGGCCATGACGGAGGCGGAACAGGATGTCTTCGGCCTTGTCCAGGGTGGCCTCCTCATCGGGCCCTGCCTGGTAGCCCAGGGCGGCGATCTGACCCCCGGCCACTATTAGAGACCGCATCACAGCCAGGCGGTGCACGATCTGGGCATAGTACCTGGCATGGACGGAGGTGGGCACACTGGAGATGAGGTGCAGGATATAGGCCACCCCGCCCACCTCCTCTAGTCGGCCCTGGCGGGCCAGCTCATGGGCCACCGTCACCTGGTTTAGGGGCTCCTCCCGCCGATACAGGGCTAGGCAGGCCTCGTACAGCCACCGGTTCTGCTCCCGGAAGAAGTCCTGGGGCTCCACCGCGTCAGCCACCTCCACCATGGCCGCGCTGTCCACCAAGAGCGAGCCCAGGACAGCCTCCTCAGCAGCCACATCGTGGGGGGGCAATCTCTCCTCAGCCATGGCTCACCCCTGGGCCTCCTCCACAATGACCCTGACCTTGGGGGCCACCCCCTGGGACAGCTTGACAGTCACCTGATAGCTGCCCAGGTGGCGAATGGGCGCCTCCAGCTCTATCTTTTTCTTATCTATGTCCAGGCCGCTGAGCCGAGCGATCTCCTCGGCGATATCGGCGGCGGTGACCGAGCCATACAGACGTCCCCCAGCCCCCACCCGGGCCTGGAGGCGAACCTCCACCCCCTCCAACCGCCCCGCCACCTCCAGCTCCTGGGAGTGGAGCCGGGCCTGGCGCTGGGCCAGGGCCTGGCGCTGATTTTCGGTCATCTTCAGGGCCGCGGGGGTGGCCAGCACCGCCAATCCCCGGGGCAATAGGTAATTGCGGGCATAGCCATCGGCCACCTCCTTGACCTCCCCGGTCTTGCCCGCACCGGCCACGTTGGAGAGGAATATCACTTTCACCGCAGCCCCTTGTTGGGAATTATACCAGTATGGCTAGGCCGCCCTGTCAAGACCCACCCTGTATGGGGCGGGGTGGGATTGGCGGCAAAACCTTTTTAGAATATATGTTCTATTAAATAGAATGCCACTCCGGGCGGGGTTTGTCAAGGGGTCAAGGTATGCCCTTAAACGCCCGATAATAGATTAGCATTTGAGAAGACCTGGCGCCCAGGTCGAAAAGGCGGACTGGCACAGCCCAGAGATAAACGCCTAGGTCGAAAAGAGGTATTTGAAGGCGGAGATGGCGGCGGTAGCCCCATCCCCGGCGGCGGTGATGGCCTGGCGGGCCGAGTTCCTCCGGATATCGCCGGCGGCGAAGATGCCGGGTGCGGAGGTGGCCATCAGCTCATCGGTGACGATGTGGCCCGTCTCGTTCAGGGCTACCGCGGTGGCGAAGCGCTGGCCGTTGGGCTTGAGCCCTATGGCCACGAAGATGCCCGACACCTTCAGGGTGGAAAGCTGCCCCGTTTTCAGGTGGCGCAGCCGGAGCTGGCTTACCAGCTCCTCCCCGCCGATCTCCTCCACCACCGTGTCCCAGATGAACTCCAGCTTGGGCTGGGCGAAGGCCCTCTCCTGGAGCACTTGGCTCGCTCGGAGCTGGTCCCGGCGGTGGATCACATAGACCCTGCGGGCGTGCTGAGCCAGCTCCAGGGCATCGGTGAGGGCGGTGTCGCCCCCGCCCACCACCGCCACCTCCTGGTCGCGGAAGAAGAAGCCATCGCAAGTGGCGCAATAGGAGACGCCGTGGCCCAGCAGCCTATCCTCGCCGGGGATGCCCAGCTTGCGGGGCTCGGAGCCGGCGGCGATGATAATGGTCTGTGCCTCAAAGGTGCCCTGACTGGTGAACACCCTATAGGGCGGGCCTGCGGATAGGGCCATGACCTCGGCGGTGATGCTCTCCAGACCGTATCGGGTGGCCTGCTGGTGCATCAGCGAGCCCAGCTCCCAGCCGGGGATGCCCTCGGGGAAGCCGGGGTAGTTCTCCACCCGCCGGGCGTTCACTATCTGGCCGCCGAACATGCCCCGTTCCAGCAGCAGGCATTTCAGGCCCGACCGAGAGGCGTAAAGCCCGGCGCTGAGTCCCGCCGGACCGCCGCCAATGATGACCACCTGATAGCTAGCCACTGCCCATCTCCATCTCGGCCTCGATCATGTCCACCAGCATGCGGGCATCGAAGTAGCCGGCGATACGGGGCTTGCCATTGATGAGCAACAGGGGCAGCTCCAGGCTCTGGGCAGCCACCCTCTCCGCGATATCCGGGTGTTGGTCTCGGATTTGGGGGTCATGGAGGTCGTGATATTCGATGCTCACCCCCTCCCCGAAGCGCTGGCGGAGCCTCTCCAGAATTTCCTGCTGCACCCTTAGGGAACGGAGGTCCAGCCCACACTCAGCATCGCACCCGGGATGACCCTGGCTATCATCGAAGATGACCACTCTCAGAGGCCGGGCAGCCATCCCCCGCCCCCTAGAGGACGGCGTCCAGTTGTTTCTTCAGCTCCCCCTTGGGGGTGAAGCCCACCACCTGCTTGACCGGCTGACCGTCGCGGAAGATGAGCAGGGTGGGGATGGCGCGGATCCCGAACTTGGTGGCCGACCGGGGGTTTTCGTCCACGTTGACCTTAGCGAAGGTGACCCTGTCCTGGTACTCGCTGGCCAGCTCCTTCACCAATGGGGCTATCATCTGGCACGGGCCACACCACGGGGCCCAGAAGTCTACCAGGACAGGGGTCTCTGCCTTCAAGACCACCTCGTCGAAGCTGTTATCGTCAACGTCGATGGGTTCGGCCATATTCACTCCTTGCCTTTGGGTGTCCTTTTCATCTTAGCCCTGGCTTGGGGGTCTGTCAAGGAAGGTTTTTATTTTAACCTCACCCCCTTTATCCCCCTCTCCTAACAGGAGAGGGGGATAAGTAAAAAGAGGGACTCCGCCCCTCTTAAACGCCCCCCATAAGTGATTAGCATTTAAGAAGACCTGGCACCCAGGTCGAAAGGGGCGATGGCCCGGAGAGGAACGCCCAGGTCGAAAGAAAAAAATTGACAGCCCAGCTACCCCAAAACTAGAATAGGGAGACAGACCTGAGAAAGGATGGCCATGTATCGGAGGACGGTCCTGCCCAATGGCCTCCGTCTCCTCACCTCGAAGATGCCCCAGGCGTATTCCATCGCCGTGAGCTTCTTCCTGGGCGCGGGCTCCCGCTATGAAAGCGAGGCCGAGGCCGGTATTTCCCACTTCCTGGAGCACCTGTGCTTCAAGGGCAACCAGCGTCGTCCCACCCCCCAAGAGGTGGCCCAGGCCATCGAGGGGGTGGGGGGTATCCTCAACGGGGGCACCGACAAGGAGCTGACCGCCTTCTGGTGCAAGGTGACCCGGCCCTATTTCCCCCTGGCCCTGGAGGTACTCAATGATATGGTGCGCCATTCCCTCTTGGACCCTGGGGAGGTGGAGAAGGAGCGCCAGGTCATCATCAACGAGATAAACTCCGGCCTGGATTCCCCATCGCAGCGGGTGGACATGCTCATCGATGAGGTGCTGTGGCCGGGGCAGGCCCTGGGGCGGGATGTGGCCGGGAGCAAGGAAACGGTGGCCGCCCTCTCCCGTCAGCAGTTGCTGGACTACCTGGCAGCTCAGTACACCCCCGATAACGCCGTGGTCGGCGTGGCCGGGGACATCGACCATGAAGAGGTGCTGGCAAGCCTCCTGGACATCGTGTCCGACTGGCCCCCCGGCCAGCCCCGCCCCTGGTACCGCGCCAACGACCAGCAGACTCGCCCCCAGCTCCGGGCAGAGGCCCGGGATACCGAGCTGATTCACCTGTGCCTGGGGCTGCGGGGGCTATCCCATGAGCACCCCGACCGCTTTAGCCTGGACCTGCTCAATATCATCCTGGGGGAGGGCATGAGCAGCCGCCTCTTCCTGGAGCTCAGGGAGCGGCGGGGCCTGGCCTACGATATCCATAGCTTTGTCAGCCATTACCGCGACTGTGGCTCGGTGATAATTTCGGCCTCGGTGGCCCCCTCTAACCTGGAGACGGCCCTATCGGTCATCCTCGAGGAGCTGGCCCGGCTCCGCGACGGGGTGCCCGACGATGAATTGCTCAGGGCCAAGGAGCAGGCCAAAGGGAGGCTGCTCCTTCGCCTGGAGGATACCCGGGCCGTCGCCGGCTGGTTGGGGGCCCAGGAACTCCTCACCGACCACGTCTACACCGTGGACGAGATGCTGGCCATCGCGGATGCCATCACCCCCCAGGACCTGAGGCGGGTGGCTGGGGGGCTCCTGGTGGCCGAGAAGCTAAATCTGGCGGTGGTGGGCCCAGCGGTGAACGTGGAGCGTCTGGAGACCAGGCTCCTTTTTTGACCTTTTTCGACCTGTTTCGACCTGGGTGTCAGATTCCCGAGCAATGCTAGCGCTGACCAGCGGTTCTTCTCACGTGCCGGGGGAAAGCGCCCAGGTCAAAGGGGGGGCCGAATTCGGCCCCCCCAAGCTGAGCCGCCTAGTACTCCATGGGTGGAGTCGGCGGCGCCTTCTCCTTCTCCGGTATGTCCGTCACCAGGGACTCCGTGGTCAGGATCATGGCGGCGATGCTGGAGGCATTCTCCAGCCCGGTGCGGGTCACCTTGGCCGGATCGATGATCCCTTTCTCCACCATGTCGCCGAATTCGTCCCTGACGGCGTCATAGCCGTGTCCCTTCGGGGCCCGCTTCACGGCATCCACGATCACCGAGCCATCCTTGCCGGAATTGATGGCGATCCAGCGCAGGGGCTCCTCCAGGGCTTTGTGCACGATGGCCACGCCGGTGGCCTCGTCCCCCTCCAGTTCCGCCTGCAACTTGTCCAGGGCGGGGGCTATGTTCACCAGGGCCACGCCACCGCCAGGCAGGATGCCCTCCTCTACGGCAGCCCGGGTAGCGGAGAGGGCATCTTCCACGCGGTGCTTCTTCTCTTTGAGCTCCACCTCCGTGGCGGCTCCCACCTTGATCACGGCCACGCCTCCGGCCAGCTTGGCCAAGCGCTCCTGGAGCTTCTCCCGGTCGAAGTCGGAGGTGGTCTCCTCGATCTGGGCCTTTATCTGCTTGATGCGGCCCTGGATGGCCTCATCGGAGCCCTTGCCCTCGATGATGGTGGTGTCCTCCTTATTGGCCACTACCCGGCGAGCCTGGCCCAGGTCCTCCACCGTCACCGAGTCCAGCTTGCGCCCCACCTCCTCGGAGATGACCTTGCCCCCGGTGAGGATGGCGATGTCCTCCAGCATGGCCTTGCGCCGGTCGCCGAAGCCTGGGGCCTTCACCGCCAGGCAGTTCAGGGTGCCCCGGAGCTTGTTCACCACCAGGGTGGCCAAGGCCTCCCCATCCACGTCCTCGGCCACGATGAGCAGGTTCTTGGACACCTGGAGGACCTTCTCCAGGGCGGGCAATAGCTCGGAGACGGCCGAGATCTTCTTGTCGGTGATGAGGATGTAGGGCTCCTCGATGACCGTCTCCATCCGCTCGGCGTTGGTGATGAAGTAGGGGCTGATATAGCCGCGGTCGAACTTCATGCCCTCCACATACTCGGTCTCATAGGCCAGGCCCTTGGACTCCTCCACGGTGATGACGCCGTCCTTGCCCACCTTGTCCATGACCTCGGCGATGAGGTTGCCGATGGCCTGGTCTGCGGCCGAGATGGCGGCCACTTGGGCGATCTGCTCCTTGCCCGTCACCGGGATGGCCATCTTTTTCAGCTCCTCCACCACCAGCCCCACCGCCTTCTCCATGCCCCGCTTGATGGCCATGGCGTCGGCGCCGGCGGTGATGTTCTTGAAGCCCTCGCGGATGAAGGCCTGGGCTAGGACGGTGGCGGTGGTGGTGCCATCGCCGCACTTGTCATTGGTCTTGGTGGCCGCCTCCTTAACCAGTTGGGCCCCCATATTCTCGAAGGGGTCGGGGAGCTCGATGTCCTTGGCGATGGAGACGCCATCATTGATCACCGTGGGCGGGCCGAACTTCTTATCCAGGGCCACGGGGCGGCCCTTGGGGCCCAGGGTCACCCTGACGGCATTGGCCAGGGCATCCACCCCCTTGATCAGGGAGCGTCGGGCCTCGTCGCCAAATAGTATCTGTTTTGCCATAACCTTCCCTCCTCCATAGGCACAGACTTCTAACTGAGCTTGGCCAGGATATCGCTCTCGCGGAGGACGAGGTACTCCTCGTCATCCATCTTGACCTCGGTGCCGGCGTACTTGGCGAAGAGCACCTTATCCCCGGTCTGGACATCCATGGGGATGAGTTTGCCATCTTCGCCGCGGCGCCCGGGCCCGACCGCGATCACCTCGCCCTCCTGGGGCTTCTCCTTGGCGGTATCGGGGAGGATGATGCCGCCCTTGCTCACCTCCTCCTTGGCCAAGGGCTTGAGCACCACACGGTCGGCCAGGGGTTGGATCTTGACAGCCACTTTCGGTCCTCCTTCCTCGCTCGACTTATACAGCAATATTTTAGCACTCTCCCTCGGAGAGTGCTAATCCATGATAGCGCAAAGCGCATGGGGGTGCAAGTCCCTTTGCAGGAGACCAGCATCATATCTGAAGGTTCAGGAGCATACTGATAACCCAATCCCATATGTAATTCCCGTTTTTCCCAATATCTCGCAAATTCTCTTCATTTTGGCCTTGACAGCCTACACTATTCCGTGTAAAATGGGCTTGTGAGACGGAGGTATAGGCCGAAGAGGTTCCGCTGGGACAAGGGCAGCATCCGGGCCCTGAGGCAGCACCTGGGGCTGACCCAGGAGGAACTGGCCGGGGAGCTGGGCACCCGGCAGCAGACCATCAGCGAATGGGAGAGGGGGATGTACCGGCCCCGGGGGGCCTCGGCCACCCTGCTCTCCCTGGTGGCCGAGCGCGCCGGCTTCGAATATAAGGTGAATGGCCCGGGCAAGGAGGCTGGGGAACCGAAATGAGGTCCCTTGAAGCGAGGGGGGTGTGGTGAGCATCAAGGTGGGCTGTTGCGGTTTTGCCAGGGGGCAAAAGGAATACTTCGATCATTTCAGGCTGGTGGAGGTGCAGCAGACCTTCTACAAACCGCCCCAGGTGGCCACGGCGCGGCGCTGGCGGCAGCAGGCCCCTCCCGGCTTTGAGTTCACCCTCAAGGCGTGGCAGCTCATCACCCACCCCCCCTCCAGCCCCACCTACCGCCGCGCTGGCCTGGAGATCCCGGCCAGCCACAGAGACAGCTACGGCCTGTTTCGACCGACCGATCAGGTGTGGCAGGCCTGGCGGCGGACTGAGGAGATAGCCGAGGCGCTGGAGGCCAGGGTCATAGTCTTTCAGTGCCCGGCCAGCTTTTCCGACCTGGAGGACAATATCAGAAATATGTCACAATTTTTCCGGGCCATCGATAGAAAGGGCTTCTTATTTGCCTGGGAGCCCAGGGGGCAGTGGGCCAGGGAGACCATCCGGGGGCTGTGCCAGGAGCTGGGCCTGGTCCACTGCGTGGATCCCTTTGAGGCGGAGCCCCTCTCCCCGGGGATGCGATACCTTCGCCTCCATGGTGGCCCCGGCTACCGGCATCACTACAGCGATGAGGAGCTGGGCTGGCTCAGGGGGAGGCTGGGGGAGGGGGAGAACTATGTCCTGTTCAATAACCTCTCCATGTATGAGGATGCCCTGAGGTTTATGGAACAGCTCAAGGGGCGGCCATGAAAGGCTTGATCTATACCTTGGGCACGGGCACCCGCAGCTTTGCCGAATTCATCGCCCTAGTGCGAGGTCACCGGTTGGAAAGCGTGGCCGATGTGAGGCGGTTCCCGTCCAGCCGCTTGGAGCATTTCCGGAGGCAGGCCTTCTCTGAGCTATTGACAGCGGCCGGCTGCAATTATGTCTATCTGGGGGCGGAGCTGGGGGGCTACCGCAAGGGCGGTTACCCAGCCTATATGGAGACCGGGGAATTCCAAAGGGGCATAGCCCAGCTTGAGGGATTGGCTTCCACCTCCAGAACGGCCATCGTCTGTGCGGAGCGGTTGCCCTGGCGCTGCCACCGTCGCTTCATTGGTCGGGCCCTCCAGGGGCGGGGGTGGCGGGTGGTGCACATCGTCGATGACAAGAGGGTGTGGGAGCCGGGGCAGCCGGCCTCCCAGGAAGCCTGAGGCCTTTTATTTTTCCGGAGATTTACACGGAATAGTGTACGAAGGGAGATGGGTGGAGCTCACTGAGGGGATGGTGGCCCGGATCTGGGGCCAGGGGCTGGTGGCCGGCCGGCTCCACACCACCACCGGCCAGCGGCTGAGGGTGATCCACCCCGGGCGGGCCAACACCGACACCGGTCCCGACTTCAAGGAGGCCTGGCTGGCAGTGGCCGGACGGCGGCTCAGGGGCGATGTGGAGGTTCACCTCCGCTCCAGCCAGTGGCGCAGCCACGGCCATCATAAAGACCGCACCTATAACGGCGTGGTGCTTCAGGTGGTGTGGCAGGACGATATTCGGGGGCCCACCCAGTTGCAGGACGGGGGGCAGGCGCCGGTGCTGGCTCTGGAGCCCTACCTCGGGGGCTCTGTGGATGAAATCTGGAGGCGGGCCGCAGCCCAGAGGCGGGCGCCCTGTGGGGCGGGGCGAGGGGAAGGGCTGGGTGCCCGCCTTGACCAGCTAGGGCGGAAACGGTTCCTGGCCAAGGCCAGGAGATTCAAAGCTGGATTGTCCCATACCAGGCCGGACCAGGTCCTCTATGAGGGCATCATGGAGGCCCTGGGCTATGCCAAGAACCAGGGGCCTTTCCTGGGGCTGGCCCAACGATTGCCCCTCGACAGGCTGGAGGCGGCAAGCCAGGGCCTCGGCCACCAGGAGGCGGTGCTGGTTGTGGAGGCGCTCCTCCTGGGCGGGGCCGGGCTATTGCCATCCCAGCGCCGGACCGGGCCACAGGGGGATGACCCCTTTGTCGCCCGGCTGGAGGGGCTGTGGCGGGCGCGGGGCGGTGATGCCGTGGTGGAGGAGGGGGCCTGGTGCCTCCTCAGGGTGCGCCCGGAGAACCTGCCCAGCCGTCGGCTGGCGGCGGCCGCCCGGCTGCTGGCCAGATATCGGGGACAGGGCCTGCTGGCCGGCATAAGTCAATGGGTGGGGGAGGCCGTGGCCAAAGCTAGCCCCAGGGCGTTGGAGGAGGCCTTGAGGGTGGAGGACCAGGGTTACTGGGCCAACCACTACGACTTCGGGCTCCCGGCCAGGCCCAGGAGCCCGGGGCTTCTGGGCAGGGGCCGCGCTGCCGAGATAGCGGTCAACGTCATCTTGCCCTTCTTCTGGGCCTTTTCGGGCCCGGCCTCTGGGATCATGTCCCTCTATGAAGGCTATCCCAAACTGGGGGATAACCACATAACCAGGTACATGATGGCGAGGCTCGGCGCAGATGGGTCGGCGATGGGCTCGGCCCAGCGCCAGCAGGGCCTGATTCAGTTGTACAAGGCCTTTTGCCGCCGAGGGGGTTGCTCCCGTTGTCCCCTGGTCAGGCCATCCTGAGGCCGGGGATGGCATCCAGGTCCCAGCCGGCCACCTCACCCCTTTGCAGTCGGTAGTAGCCGCAAGCGGCCACCATGGCCGCGTTGTCGGTGCACAGGGAGAGGTCGGGGATGAGGACGGGGAGGGGGGAGCGCTCCAGCATGGCCTCCCGAAGGCGGCGGTTGGCGGCCACCCCGCCGGCCACCGCTATGTGCCCGGCGCGGTGCCGGGCGGCGGCCACCGTCTTGGTCACCAGCACCTCGGCCACCGCCTCCTGAAAGCTGGCGGCGGCATCGGCCACCGATGCCGGGTCGGCCAGGTCGACCTGGCCCTCCTCGACGAGGCGGAGCAGGGCTGTCTTGAGGCCGCTGAAGCTGAAGTCCCAGCTTCCCTTGAGCCAGGCCCGGGGCAGGGGGTAGCGGTGGGGGTCGCCCCCCTGGGAGGCACGCTGGATGGCAGGGCCCCCGGGGTAGCCCAGCCCCAGGATGCGCGCCCCTTTATCGAAGGCCTCGCCGGCGGCGTCATCCCGGGTTCGGCCCAGCAGCCTGTAGTCGCCGTGCCCCTGGGCCAGCACCAGGTCGGTGTGGCCGCCGGAGACGATGAGGCCCACCAGGGGGAAGGTGGGGGTTGTCTCCATGAGCCAGTTGGCGTAGAGGTGGGCCTCCAGATGGTTTACGCCGATGAGGGGCAGCCTGTGGGCCCAGGCCAAGGCCTTGGCCATGTTGAGCCCCACGATGAGAGAGCCGGCCAGCCCCGGCCCATAGCAGACAGCCACCCCGGAGATCTCCGTCCAGCTCACCCCGGCCTGGGACAGGGCCTCTTCGAGGGTGGGGATGATGGCCAGGAGGTGCTGGCGACTTGCCACCTCGGGCACGATGCCCCCATAGCGGGCGTGGATATCCACCTGGGAGGCCACCACGTTGGAGAGCACTCTCGCCCCATCGGCCACCACGGCCACCGCCGTCTCGTCGCAAGAGGTCTCGATGCCCAGGATGTTCATGGTTCTCGGCCTGCAATCGCCTTCAAACTATAGCAGACTGTCCTCCGAATGTAAAACATTTTTCGACCTGGGCGTCAGCCTCACAGCCAACTCCGATCCGCTGTTGAGATGTCCAAAACGGCGAATCCCCTTTTGACCCTTGCGCCATGCCTGGGATATACGCCCAGCCCGAAAGGGCTTTTGACACTAGATAGGGCCAATGGTAAGATGAGAGGCGAGGCCCCATTGGGGGCCGAAAGGAGTGTGGTCGGCTATGTGGGGCAGCACCGAGAACCTATATCTATTGCTCATACTTATCTGTTTGCTGCTATCCGCCTTTTTCTCCAGTTCGGAGACGGCCTTCATCGCCTTGCAGAGGATTCGGTTCAAGCATCTGGAGACCACCGGGGTGAGCGGGGCGGATCGAGTGGCCCGCCTCATGGAGAGGCCGGAGCGTTTCCTGGCCACCATTCTGCTGGGCAATAATTTCGTCAATACGGCGGCAGCCGCCCTGGGCACGGCCATTGCCGTCTCGGTATGGGGTGGCAACAAGGCGGTTGTGGTGGCCACGGTGGGCATAACGGCCCTCCTCCTGGTTTTCGGGGAGGTCATCCCCAAGACCACCGCGGCCCAGCATTCGGAGCGGATAGCCCTTATGTACGTGCGGCCCATCGAGGGGCTGGCCTGGCTGTTGAGGCCCTTTACCGCTGCCCTGAGCTGGGTGGGCGCCGGGGCGGCCAGGCTGGTGGGGGGGTCGCCGTCGCCCAGGACGCTGGTCAGTGAGGACGAGCTCCGCACCATGATATCGGTGGGCCGGGAGGAGGGGGCGGTAGAGGAGGCGCAGGCCTCCATGCTGCACAGGGTATTTCGCTTTGGCGACCGCCCGGTTCGCCATGCCATGACCCCTCGCCCCGACATCGTCTGGCTGGAACGGGATATCACCCTGGACAGGTTCTTGGAGGTCTATGCCCAGTCGCCCCACACCCGCTACCCCATATACCAGGAGAACACCGACAATGTGGTGGGGCTCCTGGCCATCCAGGATGTGCTTATGGCCCAGGCCAGGGGGAACCTGGGCCCGGAAAGCCCCTTAGAGGGCCTCATCCGGCCGCTGTCTTTGGTGCCCGAGAGCAAGCCGGTGGGCCAGCTCTTCAACGAGATGCAGCTCCAGGGCCAGCAGATGGCGGTGGTGGTGGACGAATACGGGAGCATCAGCGGCATTGTCACTATGGAGGACCTGGTGGAGGAGGTGGTGGGGGAGATCCGCGATGAGTGGGGGGAGCCGGAGAGGGATTTCGAGGCCATCGACGAGCATACCTTCCAAGTAGATGGCGGCATGGGGGTGGAGGAGGCCAATGAGCAGCTTAAACTGAATCTGCCCCAGGGCGACTACGAGACGGTGGCCGGCTTTGTCCTCAGTCGGCTGGGGCATATCCCCAAGGTGGGGAAGCAGCTCAGGTGGGGCGGCCTGAAGCTAACTGTAGCCGAGGTGAAGGGGATGAGGCTGGAGAAGATCATAGTGGCCAGGGAGGTCGAGCCCGGTGCAGCGCCTCAGGGTTAGGTTCTCCCGGGGGGAGGAACTCAAGTATATATCGCACCTGGACCTGATGCGTCTCTGGGAGCGGGCCCTGCGTCGGGCCAGGCTGCCCCTGGCCTATTCCGAGGGCTATAACCCCCAGCCTCGCCTCTCCCTGGCGGCCCCCTTGGCCCTAGGGGTCACCAGCGAGGCCGAGCTCATGGATGTCTATTTCAGCCGCTGGGTCTCCCCCCACCTTTTCTTGAAGGCGGTGAAACCCCAGCTCCCCAGGGGCCTCGAAGTCTTGGAGGCCCTCATTATAGCGCCCACCCTGCCCTCACTTCAGTCCCAGGTGCGCTTCGCCGTCTACCGGGTGGGCGTGGCCAAGGAGACTACCGCCGAGGCGGTGGAGGAGGCCATTTCACACCTGTTGGCGACACCGGAGCTGCCCTGGCAGCACTCCCGAGACACTGGGATACGCCGCTACGACCTGAGGAGCCTCATTGATGACCTGTGGCTTATCCAATGGGAGGGGGACAAGGGGGTGCTGGGGATGCGGCTGCGCTGGGATAGTCAGGGTGCCGGCCGTCCCGAGCAAGTGGCCGCAGCCCTGGGCTTCGCCCCCCCCAGCTTCATCCACCGCAGCCGGCTCATCCTGGGCTCGGGACGCTAGGGGACGGCGATGACGACGATTATCCTGGTGCGGCATGGAGAGACGCCTTTGAACGAGCAGCGTTGTTTCCAGGGCTGCCGCCACGATGTGGAGCTGAGCGCCACGGGCCAGGAGCAGGCGGAAAGGCTGGCTCAGGCCCTGAGGGGGGAGAGACTGGCGGCGGTCTACTCCAGCCCCCTGAAGCGGGCCCTGGGCACGGCGCAGGCCATCGCCCGCTATCATGGGCTGCCGGTGGAGGTCGATTTCGACCTCAGGGAGGTGGATGCCGGGGAGGTGGAAGGCCTCAGCCTGGAGGAGTTGAGCCGCCGCTATCCCCAGCTATGGGAGGAGTGGCGCTGGGGCAGCGGCTCCCTGAGGCTGCCCGGCGGCGAGGACCTGGATGACCTGCAAGTGCGGGCGTGGCGGGCCCTGGAGCGAATAGCCGCCCGGCACCCCCAGGGGACGGTGGCGGTGGTGGGGCATACCTTCACCAACCTCGTTCTCATCTGCCGCGCCTTGGGCCTACCCCCGGGCTATTTCCGCAGGATGAGGCAGGGGTTGGCCAGCATCAACGTGCTCCGCAGCGATTCCACGGGCTGGCACTTGGTCAGCCTCAACGATAGGTGCCACCTGGAGGCATGAGAGGCCCATGGCTTCCCGGGCTAAGGGGCTGGTGGGGCGGGTTCTGGATTTCATCCGCAGGCATGACCTGGTGCCTTCCGGCCAAAGGCTGTTGGTGGCCGTCTCTGGGGGCCCCGATTCGGTATGTCTGCTCCACATCCTGTGGCAGCTCCGTCAGGAGCTGGGGGCCGAGCTCTATATGGCCCATCTCAATCACCAGCTTCGGGGTGCCGAGTCGGAGGCCGATGCCGCCTATGTGGAGGGGCTTGCCCACCGGCTGGGGCTGCCCCTCATCGTGGAGAGGGGCGATGTCAGAGGCTACCAGGCCCGGCACCGCTGCTCTGAGGAGGAGGCAGCCCGGGAGGTGCGCTACGCCTTTCTGGCCCGAAGCGCTGAGGCGCTGGGGGCGGGCGCGGTGGCCCTGGGCCACACCGCCGACGACCAGGCGGAGACCATCCTGATGCACTTGGTGCGGGGCACCGGGGCGGCGGGCTTCCGCGGGATGTCCCCCCTGGTGCGACGCCGGCCTCAGGGGGCCACGGGCCCCCTAGTTCTGGTAAGGCCCCTCCTGGAGGTGAGTCGAGAGGAGACCCAGGCCTACTGCCAGGACCACGACCTCAAGCCCCGTTGGGATGCCTCCAATGTGTCGCCCGCCCATTTGAGGAACCGCTTCCGCAGCGAGCTGCTGCCCCTGCTGGAGGGCCTTAATCCTAACATAAAGGAGGTCCTCCTCCGCGCCGCCCGCTCCCTGGATTTGGACCTGGACTACCTGGAGGGCCAGGCAGCGGCCCTGTGGGGCCAGGTGGCCAGCCGGGAGGACCAGACCTTGGCCCTGGACACCGCAAAGATGCGGGCGCTCCATCCCTCCCTGCAACGTCACCTGCTGCGTCGGGCGCTAAGGGAATTGCTGGGCGACCTCAAGGATGTGGAGGCGGTGCATATCGAGGACCTGGCATCGCTGGTTGGCAAGCCGGCGGGGAGGCGACTGTCTTTATTGAGGGGACTCGAGGCCGCCACCGACTACGGGCGCCTGCTCCTGGGCTTTTCCATCTGGGACCGGTCAACGCTGGAGGGCGAATATCGGTTGGAGGTTCCCGGGGAAGTGAAACTGCCAGGAGGCCTAATCAGGGCCTCTTTGCTCCGGGAGTGGCCTGAGACATATAATGAAGCCAAAGGGCGTGTCTTTGGCGATTACAGGGCCTCTGGAGGGGGGTTGACGGTGCGGGCCAGGCGCCCCGGAGACCGATTTCAGCCCCTGGGCATGGATCAGCCCAAGAAGCTCCAGGACTTCATGGTGGACGCCAAGATACCCCGGGCGCTGAGAGACGGTATCCCGCTGGTGTGCTCGCCACGGGGCATCCTGTGGGTGGTGGGCTACCGCCTGGCCCATTGGGCCCGGGTCACTGAGGAGACCGAGCAGGTGCTGTGCCTGGAATATTTTTCCGACCCGGGGCGTCGGGCTTCTCAAGGGGGCTAAGCATCTTTTACATTGGGGCTGGCCATCCCTGATTAGATACGCTTTAGGTTCACATCCACCACACCCAGTTATGTTTTCGGGGGCTCTGCCCCCGCAGCCCCCGAGCCGGGGAAATACGAACTGTTCTTACAGTTTGTTTCAGTGTTAGCCTCCCCGTCTGGGGTTTGCACTGTCTCACATCACCCGCTTCAATCTCGGGCTGGGGGTGATGCCCGGGATGCGGCCCCGCTTGGCGATGGCCTTCCCCTCCACTTCATGGAGGTCGGCGGTGAAATCTATGGGCCTGGCCCCGCTGATGTAGCTCCCCACCCCGAAGCCATCTACCGGCGCCCCCTCCTCCACGTACTGTCGGATGCGCTCCGCAGTCACCCCCCCGCTCACAAAGATGCTCACATCCCTGAAGCCGGCCTGGTCCAGACGGGCCCTGGTCTCCTTCACCAGGTCAGGGGTGACCCCACCTCGCTCCGGCGGGGTGTCCAGCCTCACCCCCTGGAGCCGGCCCCCCATGGCCTGGGCCACGATGATGCTCTCCTGGGGCTCGTCCAGGAAGGTGTCCACCAGGGCGATGCGGGGCACCTCAGGGGGCATATGCTTATCGAAGGCCAGGATGGCCTTGGTGGTATCGCCGAGGCAGATGACCAGGGCATGGGGCATGGTGCCCATGGGCTCCACCCCGGCCAGCCGGGCCCCCTCCACGCAGGCACAGCCGGTGGCCCCTCCCACGAAGGCGGCATACTCCATACGCCCGGCCACCAGGGCATGCACATGGCGGGCCCCGAAGCAGATCACCGGGATGCCCCGGGCCGCCTCGGCGCACTCCCGGGCGGCGGTGGCCCAGCCACTGCTCTGGGCTAGGATGCCCAGCATCGGCGTCTCGTAGATGCCGTAGCTCTGGTAAGGGGCGGTAATGCGCAGCACCACCTCCTTCTTGTGGAAGGCCTCCCCTTCATCTAGGGCCCACACCTGGCTGCCCTGGGGGAGCACCTCCTTGAGGAGGGCCTTCACCTCCTCGATGCCGCATAGGATGCCGTCCCGGGAGGGGAAGATCTCCATGGTGGCTACCGGATTAATCCCCTCCTTCTTCAGGATCTCCACCGTGCGCAGGAAATAGATATCAGAGGTATCTCCGCGGATGATGGACGGCTCCACCACAAAGCGGGGCTTGGCCTCCTCCGCTACCGTGGTGAGCCGGGCGCCCAGCACCTTTTCCATGTGCTCCAGGGCAAAGCGGTGGGCCTTGGGGTCGAAGGAGGCCACGGCGTCGGCGGGAACCTCCACCTGGTAGCCCCGGTTGCGGGCATCGGCCACGGTGTGCATCACGCAGATGTCGGTGCACACCCCGCACACGATGAGCTTCTCCGGCTTCAACGCTTCCAGCCGGGCATCGAGGTCGGTGCCGAAGAAGCCGCTATAACGTTGCTTGGGGATGGTCTCCCCTGGATAGCCTGCCAGCTCCGGGATGACCTCGGCCTCTGGGGTGCCCTCGATGCAGTGGGGCGGGAACATCTGGAACTCGGGGTCGTTCAGGGTGTGGCGGTCGCAAATGAAGAACGCCCGCGCGCCCCCGGCCAGCTCCCGCTCCAGAAGTTTCTGGATGTTGGGGATGATGTGGCGCGCCGGGGGGCCACAGTAAAGGGGGTTGCCCTCCTCCGCAAACCCCCGGAGCATATCGATGACCAGCACGGCACTGGCCATGGCAAACTCCTTTCTAGTGCTTGAAGTGGCGGGCCCCGGTGAAGACCATAGCCATATTATATTTATCGGCGGCCTCGATGACCTCTTGGTCTCGCACCGAGCCCCCGGGTTGGATGATGGCGCTCACCCCTCCCCGGGCCGCCAGCTCCACCCCGTCGGGGAAGGGGAAAAAGGCATCCGAGCCCAGGACGCTGCCCTGAGCCGCCTCCCCAGCCCTGTCCAGGGCTAGCTCGACGCTGACCACCCGGCTGGGCTGCCCCGCCCCCATCCCCACCAGGGATTTGCCCTTGACCAGGACAATGGCGTTGGACTTGATGAGCTTGACGGCGTGCCAGGCGAAGACGAGGTCACGCCACTCCTCCTCGGTGGGCTGCCTCTTGGTCACGGTGCGGGCCTTAAGCTCGTGGGCGGCTATGGCATCCCAGTTCTGGGCCAGGAGCCCGCCCCTCACCCGGCGCAAGTCCAGGCCGGGTGGGGGGGTGGGGCCTACGGAGGTCAAGCCCAGGGTGAGCAGGCGCAGATTCGACTTACGCAGCAGTAGTTCCAGAGCCTGCGCCTCGTAGTCGGGGGCGATGATGGCGTCGTAGTGGGTCTTGACTATCTCCTGGGCGGCAGCCCCGTCTATGGGGCGGTTAGTGGCCACAATGCCGCCGAAGGCGGCCACGGGGTCGCCGGCCAGGGCCCGGCGGTAGGCCTCGGCCAGGTCGGGGTGAGAGGCCAGGCCGCAGGGGTTGGTGTGCTTGATGATGGCCACGGTGGGCTCGGCAAACTCGCTGACCACAGCCAGGGCAGCGTCCAAGTCCAAGATATTGTTGAAGGAGAGCTCCGGGCCCCCCAGTTGTCGGGCGCCCAGCAGGCTGGGGCCAGCCTCAGCGCCAATACCCTGTTCCTGATAGAGGGCAGCCCGCTGGTGGGGGTTCTCCCCGTAGCGCAGGTCCAGGCGCTTCTTCAGGGCAATGGTTACCTCCTCGGGGAAGCCGGCCTCCCCAGCCCTCAGGTACTGGGCGATAACGGTATCGTAGCTGGCGGTGTGCTGGAAGGCCTTGTGGGCCAACTTCCGGCGATATTCCAGGCCCACCTCCCCCTTCCTGAGCTCGGCCAGGAGGGGCTCGTAGTCGGCAGGGTCCACTACCACCAGCACCCAGGGGAAGTTCTTGGCCGAGGCCCGGATCAGGGTGGGGCCGCCGATGTCGATGTTCTCCAGGGCATCCTCAAGGCTGACCTCTGGCCTGGAAACGATGTGCCCGAAGGGGTAGAGGTTCACCGCCACCAGGTCGATGGTGGCGATGCCCCTCTGTTCAAGCTGGGCCATATGCTCGGGCAAATCCCTTCGGGCCAGGATGCCGCCGTGGACAGCGGGGTGGAGGGTCTTCACCCGCCCCTCCAGGATCTCGGGGAAGCCGGTGAGCTGGGAGACGCTGGACACCGCCAGGCCGCCCTGGGCCAGGGCCCTCTGGGTGCCACCGGTGCTATAGATCTCAAAGCCGAGCCCGGCCAAGCCCTGGGCGAAGGGGAGGAGCCCCGACTTGTCGCAGACGCTGAGGATGGCCTTCACCAAATACCTCCTTCTCAGATTGACGCCCTTTCTGACCTAGCTATCTGAAATGGCTGCTCTGGGATTGTACTGTTAAACCAGTGTACTGGTATAACAGCTTACACGCCTACCAGTTCCACCCCAGGCTTCCCTTTGCCCTCGACCACCTCGCCCACGGGCGATGCCTGGGGCAGCAGCGCCCTGAGCCCGGCTGCTTCCTCGGGGGAGCTGACCACGATCATGCCTATGCCCATATTGAAAACCCGGTACATCTCCCGGGTATCCACCCCGCCCCGTTCCTGAATGAGGCGGAAGATGGCCGGCGTTTCCCAGGACGAGGTGTCGACGCGGGCGGAGAGGCCCTGGGGCAGGATGCGGGGCAGGTTGTCCACTATGCCGCCGCCGGTGATGTGGGCCAGCCCCTTGACCCGGGGGAGGGCCGGTTTGAGGAGGGGGTAATAGCTGCGGTGGGGCTCCAGGAGCTCCTCGCCCAAGGTCCGCCCCAGCTCCGGGTAAAAGGCCTTCAGGGCAGAAGGCTCGGTGCCGAAGATGCGACGCACCAGGGAATAGCCATTGGTGTGGAGGCCGCTGGAGGGGAGCCCTAGAAGGACATCGCCAGGCCGAATGGCCCTGCCATCTATGATGTTGGGCTTTTCCACCACCCCCACTATAAAGCCCACCAGGTCATAGTCGCCCCCGGCATAGAGGCTGGGCATCTCCGCCGTCTCGCCGCCGATGAGGGAGCAGCCCGCCTCTCGGCAGGCCCGGGCCAGGCCCGTGGCTATGGCCTGGATGCGCTCCGGCACCAGCTTGCCCATGGCAATATAATCCAGAAAGAAAAGGGGCTGGGCGCCGCAGGTGAGGATATCGTTGACGCAGTGGTTGACCAGGTCGATGCCCACAGTATCATGCTTGTCCAGGGCGATGGCCACCTTTAACTTGGTGCCTACCCCATCGACGCTGGAGACCAACACCGGCTCCCGGTAGCCCTGGACCTGGAACAGGCTGCCGAAAGAGCCGACATCGCCCAGCACGCCGGGGGAGAAAGTGGTCTGGGCCTGCTCGTGGATCAGTCTGTTGGCCAGGGCGCCAGCCTCCAGGTCAACGCCGGCGGCACTGTAGCTGGCGGGAGGTTGCCTGTTCTCCATCCCCTCCTCTGGGTGGGCGTTATGTTTGGCCGGTGGCCGTCTCCAGGGCAAGTTTGTCCATTTCCAGCTGCACCGGGATGGGGTAGTCTCCGGTGAGGCAGGCCAGGCACAGCTTATCTCGAGGGATAGCCACAGCCTCGAGGAGCCCCTCCAGGCTGAGGTAGCCCAGGGAATCGGCGCCGATGAAATCCTTTATCTCGGGGACGCTTTTCTGGGCGGCGATAAGCTCCCAGCGAGTAGCCATATCCACCCCGAAGAAACAGGGGTAGCGGATGGGTGGGGCACATACCCTCATATGGACCTCGGCCACCCCGGCACCCCGCAGCAGGCTGACGACATGGGGGGTAGTAGTCCCCCGAACTATACTGTCGTCGATGACCACCAGGCGCTTGCCGCTGAGGAGCTGGGGCAGGGGGTTGAATTTGAGCTTGACCCCTAGCTCCCGGATGCGCTGGTCGGGCTCGATGAAGGTGCGTCCCACATAGCGGTTCTTGAGCAGGCCATCGCTGAAGGAGATGCCCGCGGCCTGGGCGTAGCCGATGCCCGCCTGGGTGGCTGAGTCGGGCACCCCTATCACCATGTCGGCGGCCACAGGATACTCTCGGTGCAGTATCTTGCCCATAGCCTCCCGGGCGGGATAGATGAGGCGGCCATTGAATATGCTATCGGGGCGGGCGAAATAGATGTATTCGAAAACGCAGGAGGCCTGTCGCGGCGGCTCCTGATAGCTCTCCACACCATTGCCATCGATGACCAGGATCTCGCCAGGCTCCACCTCCCGAGACAGCCGGGCACCGATATGGTCCAGGGCACAGCTCTCCGAGGCCAGCACCCAGCCCCCGTCTATCTGACCCAGGCACAGGGGGCGCACCCCCAGGGGGTCCCTGACCCCGATGAGGCTATCCTTAGTGAGCAGCGCCAGGGAGTAGGCGCCCTGGAGGCGGCGCATGGAATACCTCAGCTTGTCCACCCAGTTCCGGCCCGGGGAGGAGAGGATGAGGTTGGCGATGACCTCGGAATCGGTGGAGGTGTGGAAGTGGTAGCCCAGCTCCACAAGCTCCTGGCGGAGATGGGCGGCATTGACGATGTTGCCGTTGTGGGCCAGGGCCAGGGTGCCCCCATACCCCTCCACTATCAAAGGCTGGGCATTGATGGCACGGCTGGAGCCGGTGGTGGAATAGCGGTTGTGGCCAATGGCGATATGGCCTCGGAGCTGGCCCAGGGAGGCCTCATCGAAGGCCTGGGAGACGAGGCCCATCCGGGTATGAACCTTGATCCTCTTGGCATCGCTGGTGGCGATTCCGGCGCTCTCCTGCCCCCGGTGCTGCAAGGCGAACAGGGCGAAGAAGGTAAGCCTAGCCACATCCTCTCCGGGTGCATAAACCCCGAAAATGCCGCAGGATTCGCGCCATCCTGAATGCAAGGGCCTACCTCGGGGGAGCTTCCATGCCGCTGCAACCCATTATAGACTGTGGCCGCTTTGAAATCAACCTCTTTCGATCCTAAGGTCAGGTTGGCCCAAGAGCACGAAGAACTCCCTGTTTCCCGAGGCCCCCGGCACCGAGGAGGGCACCAGGCCCCGGAGGCGAAAGCCCTGCTGGCTGGCCCAGTGCAGAAATCGGGCCAGGACCCGGGCATGGACCAGGGGGTCCTTGACCAGGCCGCCCTTCCCCACCTCCCCCCTGCCTGCCTGGAACTGGGGCTTGACCAGGGCCAGCAGGTAGCCCCCCTCCTTTAAATGGGCGGACACCGAGGGGATAACCTTCTCCAGGGAGATGAAGGAGAGGTCTAGGGTAGCCAGGTCTACCTTCTCCGGCAGAGGGAAGGGGTACCGGGCGTTGACCCGCTCCCGGACTACCACCCTGGGGTCGGTGCGCAGCCGGTAGTCCAGCTGGCCATAGCCCACATCCAGGGCATAGACGCGCTCCGCCCCCCGCTTCAACAGGCAGTCGGTGAAACCGCCGGTGGAGGCGCCCACGTCCAGGACCACCCATCCTGAGACATCGAGCCCGAGCTGGGTCAGGGCCGCCTCCAGCTTGAGCCCGCCCCGGCTCACGAAGGGGGCCGGGGCTTGAACCTGGATATTCGCCTCTTCGGGCACCAGGCTACCTGGCTTGAGCACCGGGCGGCCCCCCACAGTTACCTCACCGGCCATGATGAGGGCCCGGGCCTTATCCCGGCTGGGGGCCAGCCCCCTATGTACCAGAAGGGCGTCGAGGCGGCGTTTGGCCATGGCAATGGTTTATCTTTGGGTGACGATTTGGAACCAGTAGACCCCGTCTCGTCGGGCCACGAAGTGGGCCGGGGTGAACAGCTCTAAATCGTTGGAGACGGGGTCATTGTCGAGGCGGGCCGGCACCTTGAGCCCCTCCTCCAGCTCGATAATGGCCACGGTATAAGGCGCTTGGCCTTCAAAGCCCAGGGGCGGTACCCTGATGATGGTGTAGGTGGCCAGCTTGCCCCTGCCGCTGAGATGGGCCTCTATTATCCGGCCGCTGCCGCAGGCAGCACAGCTATAGACAGGGGGTGCAAAGTAGTGGCCACAGTCCTGGCATCGGGCCACCGGGATCTGTTCGGCGCCTGTAGCCATGTTACCCCCTCCGCTTCACGATGTGGACGGTGCATATTGTGCCGCTGCCACCCATATTATGAACCAGCCCGATCTCGGCATTCTGTACCTGGTTCTCGTGGTCGCCGCGGAGCTGCCTCACCACCTCATAGAGCTGGCCCAGGCCGGTGGCGCCTACGGGATGCCCCTTGGCGATAAGCCCTCCTGAGGGATTGATGGGGACCTTGCCATCTACTGCGGTAAGGCCCTCCTCCACGGCGAAGCCGCCGCGACCCTTGGGGAAGAAGCCCAGGTCTTCGCTGTCCACGATCTCGGCGATGGTGAAGCAGTTGTGAAGCTCTACCACATCGATATCTTGAGGCTTCAGTCCGGACTCGGTATAGGCCTGATGGGCCGCCCGGATGGTGGCGGGCAGGGTGGTGAGGTCCTCGTGGTCATAGAGGCAGCTCGGGCCGGTGGCCTGCCCCGAGCCGACGATGTCAATGGGCGTCTTGGTGAACTCGTGGGCCCGGTCGGCAGCACAGAGCACGGCGGCGGCAGCCCCATCGCTGATGGGGCAGCAGTCAAAGAGCTTCAGGGGGTCACAGATGGGCCGGGAGTTGAGGACCTGCTCCAGGGTGGTCGGTTCCCGGAAGCGGGCCCTGGGGTTGGAGACGCTATTGGCGTGGTTTTGAACCGAGACCATGGCCAGGTGCTCGATTTTGGTGCCGTATTCCTTTATATGGCGGCGAGCCACCTGGGCGAAGAAGCCGGGGAAGGTGAGGCCGGTAAGACGGTCGGTCTCGGGGTCCATGCCCGCAGACAGGGCCATGGTCACCTTCTCGGTGGAGGCTGAGGTCATCTTCTCCACCCCGGCCACCAGGACCAGGTCGTAGACGCCGGCGGCGATGAGGAGGTAGCCCTGCCTCAAGGCTATGCCCGCCGAGGAGCAGGCGCCCTCCACCTTGGTGCAGGGAATATCGGGGTTGAGGCCCAGGCTGTTGGCGATGAGGGGGGCTATGGTCTCCTGACCTTCCAGGATGCCGCCGATGTAGTTGCCCACATAAAGGGCCTGGATCATCTTGCGGTCCACCCCGGCCTCAAGGATGGCCTGGTTGCAGGCATCGGTGGCCATATCCTTGATGGAACGCTCCTTCATCACCGTGAAGGGCGTTGAGCCAATGCCGATAATGGAGACCCCGCGCCGCGCCATCAGTCACCCCCCTTCGTCAGCCGTGACGCCTTATAAGTCGGTCGCGCCGCTCCATTATGGGGCATAGGCCAGCAAAGGTCAAGAAGGGGCGCAAAAGGCCAGTACACCGGAGTACTGGTATTATGGTAAATCCGAACAGGAGGCCCCGACCGCTGTGCCCATTGAGCATAGCCGACCCTGTCTGCTATAATCTAGCCTCGTGATTGTGGACTTTCATACTCATATATTCTCGGCCCGAGTTCGGCAGGATCGGGGCCGCTATCTTCAGCTCGACCCCGTCTTCGCCGAACTCTACGCCGGCCCCGGGGGCAAAGCTGGCCAGCGCCGAGGAGCTTGTAGACAGCATGGATCGGGAGGGGGTTGATGTTTCGGTGGTGCTTAACATAGGTTGGTCCAGCCATGAGCTCTGCCTGGAGAGCAATGACTACCTCTTGGAGATGGCAGCTCGATATCCGGGGAGGTTGGTGCCTTTCTGTGCCGTGCAGCCCCGGGCCGGCGAGGCGGCGCTCCGGGAACTGGAGCGCTGTGCCCACGGGGGGGCCAGAGGGGTGGGGGAGCTCAGGCCCGATAGACAAGGCTTCGACCTGGGGGATGAATCCGTGATGGAACCCCTGGTGGCGGCGCTGGTGGAGAATAACCTGATCTGGCTCAGCCATGCCTCGGAGCCGGTGGGCCATGCCTATCCCGGCAAGGGGGGCCTAACGCCAGACAGGCTCTACCAGTTCATAGTCCAACACCCCCGTTTGACCGTGGTCCTGGCCCACTGGGGCGGCGGCCTGCCCTTTTACGCCCTGATGCCCAAGGTGGCCCAGGCCCTGGAGAGGGTCTACTTCGATACCGCGGCCTCCCCCTGGCTATACCGCTCCCAGGTTTTTCGGATAGCGGCCGACCTGGTAGGTGCCGACAAGATACTCTTGGGCAGCGATTACCCGCTCCTGCCACCCCAACGAATCATAGAGGAGGCCAGGGCTTCCGGGCTATCTCAATCGGAAATGGCGAGGATACTGGGGGGCAACGCCAGGGGGCTATTGGGTTTGGGCCCGGGGGAGGGTTAGGGCTTGGAACGAATACGCAGCTTCATCGCCATCCAGCTACCCCCAGGGGTGAAGGCCGAGCTGGCTCAGCTCCAGGGGAGACTGCGGCCGGGGACCGAGGCCTTTGTGAAGTGGGTGGAGGCTGAAGGCATTCACCTCACCCTCAAGTTCCTGGGGGAGGTGGAGACCGGCCGTATTGATGGGGTAGTGGCTGCCATAGCCGCCTCGGTGCCGGGCATCGGCCCCTTCCATTTGAGATTGGCTGGGCTGGGCGTTTTCCCCTCTTTGGCCCGGCCCCGGGTGGTCTGGGTGGGGGTGGAGGGGGAGGTGGCCAAGCTGCTGGGGCTCCAGCGCAGCCTGGAGGTCCAGCTCAAACCCCTGGGCT
>Ga0180909_144_pt1 | contig 43872 bp, 45 predicted proteins | sample Deesub1362A_J573_FD_124296 | JGI IMG/M metagenome (GOLD analysis project Ga0180909, IMG submission 124296) | Dehalococcoides sp. JdFR-54 | reverse complement strand
CGCCGCCCTATCCCTCTTGGGCTGGTGGCGCCTGGAACAAGGGGAACGGGACGACCCAGCCACCCTGCAGCCCCTTTACCTGAGGCGCCCCCCTATCACCCAGCCCCGTCCCCGCCCCTCCCTCCCCACTTAGGAGAGACAGATGTTGCCTCGTGAGCAACCCACCATCAATAGCCAGCAGGGGTTCAGCATGTGCTTCGGCTGCGGCCGGGAGAACCCCATCGGGCTGAAGATGACCTTCCACTGGGATGGGCATACCGTTAGTGGCCGGTTCGTCCCTACCGAGGTCCATCAGGGTTGGCCGGGTGTGGTCCATGGCGGCATAATAGGTTCTATCCTGGATGAGACCATAGGCTATGTTTCCTTTTACGAAGGGCTGGAGACAGTCACCGGCAAGTTGGAGACCAGGATAAAGCGCCCGGTACGGGTAGGGGAATCCCTAACGGTCTCCGGCTACCTGACTCGCAGGAGCCGGAAGCTGATCGAGGCCAAAGCCGTGGCCGCCGACGCGGAGGGTGCCATTGTGGCCGAGGCCACGGCGGTGCTTTACGTTGTAAGGGACCTGGTCAAGAGCGGCAATGGCTTCAAGGCAGTCATCTGGGATATGGACGGGGTCATCGCCGACACCGCCAGCTACCATTATGCCGCCTGGCGACAAGCCTTCGCCAAGCGGGGTATAGATTACCCCGAGGAGAAATTCCGGCTTAGCTTCGGGCAGAGAAACGACATCATTATCAGCAGGGCTATGGGGCCGGGGGTCTCTCCCCAACTCATCGCGGAGATCTCCGACGAGAAGGAGGAGATCTACCGGCGCAGCATAGTGGGCCACTTGAAGCCCCTGCCTGGGGCCATAGAACTGGTGAGGTCTCTCCATAGCAGGGGCTTCAGGATGGCCATAGCCTCTTCGGCACCCAAGGAAAATATCGAGCTGGTCCTGCACCTTCTGGGCATCCGGGACTGTTTTCAGGCTATTATCTCGGCTCGCGATGTGCCGCTGGGCAAGCCCGACCCCGAGGTGTATCTGGTGGCGGCCCAAAGGCTGGGGGTGGCGCCTCAGCACTGCGTGGTTATCGAGGATGCCGTGGCCGGGGTGGAGGGGGCTAGGGCCGGCGGTATGAGGTCCATTGCGGTGACCAATACCCACCCTCGGGAGAAGCTGGCGCTGGCCGACCTGGTGGTGGATTCCCTGGAGACGGTGGACGCCGCGGATATCGAGCGATTGCTGGGTCTGCGGCCGGCTTGATCGGAGGCTTAGCATATGGAACGGACCCTGGTCTTGGTAAAGCCCGACGGGGTGCAACGGGGCCTCGTCGGCGCCATCATCTCCCGGCTGGAGCAGCGCGGGCTCAAGTTGGTGGCCCTCAAGATGTTGTGGCTGGACGAGGCCCTGGCCCAGCGCCTCTACGCCATCCACCGGGGCAAGCCCTTCTTCGAGAGGCTTATAAAATACGTCACCGCTTGTCCCCTGGTGGCGGCGGTCTTCGAGGGGGAGGGGGCAGTGGCCCTGACCCGCCAGGCCATGGGCGAGACCGACCCGGCCAGGGCCAGTCCGGGGAGCATCAGGGGGGATTTCGGCATCGATATCGGGCGCAACCTGGTCCATGGCTCCGACTCCGTGGAGAACGCCCAGCCGGAGATAGACCTCTTCTTCACCCCCCAGGAGATCTATAGCTACCCACGGGACACCGATAGCTGGATTTTCGAATAAACGGGGTCTTGTCGTTCCTCGGCTGCTATGCCCTTACTCTTTGCTCCAGCTCTATCGCGGATTCGGATTTTATCTCCCCCCTCACCCCAACGGTCACCCCCCTTAGGGGGATTTCCCGGCCGCTTTCCTGGATGGCCTGCTGAACGATGTGCACCAAGCCAAAGCAGCAGGGCACCTCTATGTGCACTACGGTCAGGCTCCTCACCCCGGAGAGGTGGAGGATCTGGGCCAGCTTTTTCTGGTAATATTCGGCATCGTCCAGCTTGGGGCAGCCCACCACCACGGCCTTCCCTTTGAGAAGATGCTCATGGAAGCGGGGATAGGCGAAGGGGACGCAGTCAGCCGCCACCAGCAAGTCGGCATCTTGCAGGAAGGGGGCCACCGGGGGCACCAGGCTAAGCTGCACCGGCCAGTGGCGCAACATGGAAGGCACGGCGGCGCGGGTCTCCGCGGGCTCAGGGCGACCGCAGGCCCCCGGCTCAAACTGGGTCACCTGGATGGAGGGGCAGCCGCAGGGCAGTGGCTCGGTGGAGCGGGCCTTTAGCGCCTCGAGGTGGTGCTCCGCTGCCACGGGGTCGAAGACCTCGCTCTCCCGCTCCTCGATGGTGATGGCGCCCTGGGGGCATTCGCCGAGACAGGCGCCCAGCCCGTCGCAGTACTTCTCGCTGATGAGCCGGGCCTTGCCGCCGACGATCTGGATGGCTCCCTCGGCGCAGGTCATGGCGCAGGCGCCGCAGCCATTGCATAGCTCCTCGTCGATCTTGACAATCTTTCTTAGAACCTTGTTCGCCATTTCAGTCCCCTCCTTTCAATTGACGCCACCGCTCCTCCCCGATGCACTGGCGGGCCGCGGCGCACCAGTCGATGCAGGAGGGCAGCTTCTCTTTATAGACCATGTGCCCGCAGTTGTAGCACTTCACCTTCACCTCGTGGGAGAAGATCTCCACCTGGGCGCCACAATTGGGGCAGGTATAGTCGTCTACGGTTATATTCCTACGGTCTTGACCCGGACATAGGGAGCCCATCTCATAGCCTCGTCGCTTCTCGTTTCTACCCAAATTCTAGGCTAGATTAGAGGAGGCTTCTATGACATAAATCATGTAGGGGTTATTTTTGGCCCGGGCGGGGATGGCGAGGTATGAGATACTCAGTTCAGGGGTAAGCCTTCGCCGATGCGGCGAAGCGCGGCCTCGTCGAGGATGGTGGTCTTGCCCCGGCCAGAGCGGACGATCTTGCGGTCCCTGAAGCGGCTCATAACCCTGATTGTAGTCTCGGGGGTGAGGCCGGTCATATCGGCCAGCTCCTGGCGGGTGAAGGGAAGGGTGGGGCCCAGCTTTGAGGCGAGCATGAGCAGGATGTTGGCCAGTCTCCCCTCCGCCCGCTCCGCCGCCAGGTCGCGCAGCCGAGTATGGGCACTGCGGAGGCGCTCCCCCAGGACATGGATTATCTTGAGGGAAACGGAGGGGTGGGTGGCCAGGAAGGAGAGGAAATCGTCACGCCGGATGCCCACCACCCTGGTCTCCCCCACGGCACAGGCGGAGGCGGGGTAGGGCTTGCCCTGGAAGACGGCCACCTCGCCGAACATCTCGCCGGGGGTGAAGAAGGCCACGATGAACTCCCGGCCCGAGGGGGAGTACTTGGAGACCTTTACCTGGCCCTCTTGGACGATGTAAAACCAGTGGGCGGGCTGGCCTTCCCAAAAGATGAACTCGTCGGGGGCGAAGCGGCGCTCCACGGCGAGATGGGCCAGCCCTTCCAGCTCTTTTGAGTCCAGGCTGGCGAAGATGTCCGTCCGCTTGAGAAGGTCGGTTTTCTTGGTGGAAATCAAAAAGTGACTTCCATAGTGGGGGGCGATTTATTGAATCCTGAGCACGGGGGTGGCCTTGCTCCACAGCTGGTCTAGCTGATAGAAGTCCCGTTGCTCAGAGGAAAAGACGTGGATTATAACGTCGCCGCCATCCAGGAGCACCCACCCCGAGTCCACCTCCCCCTCCTGACGGAGGCAGAGCCCAGCCCCCTGGCTCAAAGCCTCGTCGATGGCCTCCAGGATGGCCTTTAGCTGGCGGTCGCTCTCGCCACTACAGATGACGAAGTAGTCGGCGAAGCTGCTCAGCCCCCGGATGTCCAGCATAACTATATCTGAGGCCTGCTTATCTGAGGCCGCCTCCACCGCCTTGCGGGCTATTTCTGCCGCTTGCAGGGAAGAACTCCTTTTTCGACCTGGATATTCTTTTATAATTATACCATATCCTAAACCGGGCGCAGTCGCTTTTGCTTACCTCTTTTCGCAGTGATACAATAAATTTGGCGGATTTATCGCGCCCAGAGGAAGAGATGGCACTGGATTGTATTATCGTCCGGGGTGCCCGAGAGCACAACCTGAAGAACATCGATGTGGTCATCCCCAGGGATAAGCTGGTGGTCATCACCGGCGTCTCCGGCTCGGGGAAAAGCTCCCTGGCCTTCGATACCATCTACGCCGAGGGACAGCGCCGCTATGTGGAGTCGCTTTCCGCCTATGCCCGGCAGTTCCTGGGCCAGATGGAGAAGCCCGATGTGGAATACATCGAGGGCCTGAGCCCAGCCATCTCCATTGACCAGAAGGGGGCCAGCCGTAACCCCCGCTCCACCGTGGGCACCACCACCGAGGTCTATGATTACCTGAGGCTGCTCTATGCCCGGGTGGGACACCCCCACTGCCCCAACTGTGGCCGGCTGGTGGCCCGACAAACGGTGCAGCAGATCGTGGATGCCATCCTGAGGCTGCCCCAGGGCAGCCGCATCATGGTCATGGCCCCCCTCATCCGCGATCGCAAGGGGGAGCACCAGGGGGTGTTCCAGGACCTGCGCAAGGCGGGCTATGTGCGGGTCCGGGTGGATGGCCACATCCGCGACCTGGCCGAGGACTTCGACCTGGACCGCAACCGGAAACACACCATCGAGGCCGTGGTGGACCGTCTGGTGGTGGGGCAGAGCGAGGCCAGCCGGCTGGCCGACTCGGTGGAGACAGCCCTGAAGCTGGGCTCGGGGGTGGTGCTGGTCTGGGTGGTGGACGGGGAGGAGCTCCTCTTCTCTGAGCACTTTGCCTGTGTCCACTGCGGCATCAGCCTGGGGGAGATGGCCCCCCGCAACTTCAGCTTCAACAGCCCTCACGGCGCCTGTCCGGCGTGCACCGGCCTGGGGATCAAGCTGGAGATAGACCCCGACCTGGTTATCCCCAATAAGGAGCTCAGCCTGGCCCAGGGCGCTATCAGACCCTGGACCAGCGTCCTGATGCCCAGCTCCTGGCACTATTATATGCTGGAATCCCTGGCCCAGCGTCTGGGCTTCTCCATGAACCAGCCGGTGAAGTCCCTGACCCCGGAGCAGTTGAGGATAGTGCTCTACGGCGAGGAAGGCGACCTCATCCGATACCGAAACCGCTTCGGCCGCATCCGCGAGTATCATTCGGCCTATGAGGGGGTCATCCCCAACCTGGAGCGCCGCTACAAGGATACCGAGTCCGAATACATCCGCAGCGAGATCGAGCGCTATATGGCCTCCACCCCCTGCCCCGCCTGCGGCGGCAAGCGGCTCAAGCCCGAGTCCCTGGCGGTGACCATCGACGATAAGAATATCATCCAGGTCACCGAGATGACCAGCGTGCGCGCCCTGGAGTGGGTGGAGTTCCTGAGCAGCGAGCGAACGGTGCTCACCCCCCGGGAGCAGACCATCGCCTACCAGGTGCTCAAGGAGATAAAGTCACGGCTGGGCTTCCTCAGGGATGTGGGTCTGGACTACCTCACCCTGGACCGGGCCTCGGCCACCCTCTCCGGGGGGGAGGCCCAGCGCATCCGCCTGGCCACCCAGATCGGCAGCGGGCTCATGGGGGTGCTCTATATCTGCGATGAGCCCACGGTGGGCCTCCACCCCGCCGATGGCTACCGCCTCATTGCCACCCTGAAGCGCCTCCGCGACTTGGGCAATACCATCCTGGTGGTGGAGCACGACGAGGCAGTGATGCGGGCCGCCGACCACATCATCGATATGGGGCCGGGGGCGGGCGAGCACGGCGGCCGGATCGTGGTGGCGGGCAGCCTCCAGGAGGTCATGGCCTGTCCCCAGTCCATAACCGGCCAGTACCTGAGCGGGGCCAAGGAGATACCCCTGCCCAGCCGGCGCCGCTCCAATCATGGAGATTGCCTGGTCATCAGGGGGGCGCGGGAGAATAACCTGAAGAACATCGACGTCTCCATACCCCTGGGGCTGCTGGTGGCCATCACCGGGGTATCGGGGAGCGGCAAGAGTACCCTCATCGATGAGATCCTCTACAAGAAGCTGGCCCAGATCTTCTACAGGGCCAAGGACAGGCCCGGGGAGTGCGATGCCATCGAGGGGCTGGAGAATATCGACAAGGTGGTGAACATAGACCAGTCCCCCATCGGGCGCAGCCCCCGCAGCAACCCCGCCACCTATACCGGCACCTTCACCCCCATTCGGGAGCTATTCGCCACCGTGCCCGAGGCCAGGATGCGGGGCTATGCCCCGGGCCGCTTCTCCTTCAATGTCAAGGGCGGGCGCTGTGAGGCCTGTCGCGGCGAGGGCTATATCAAGATCGAGATGCAGTTCCTGCCCGATGTCACCGTGCCCTGCGAGGTCTGCAAGGGCCAGCGCTACAACCGGGAGGCCCTGGAGATTCGCTTCCGGGGCAAGAACATCGCCGAGGTCCTGGAGATGACGGTGGAGGAGGCGCTAGCCTTCTTCGAGCCCTTCCCCAAGGTGCGCCACAAGCTGGAGACCCTGAGGGATGTGGGCCTGGGCTATATCCGCCTGGGCCAGCCGGCCACCACCCTCTCCGGCGGCGAGGCGCAGCGGGTGAAGCTTTCTACCGAGCTTTCCCGGAGGGCCACCGGCCGAACCCTGTATATCCTTGATGAGCCCACCACCGGGCTGGCCTTCGACGATGTGGCTGCCCTGCTCCGCGTCTTGCATCGCCTGGTGGCCGCCGGCAATACGGTGGTCATCATCGAACATCACCTGGACGTCATCAAAAATGCTGATTACATTATTGACCTGGGCCCCGGAGCCGGCGATAATGGGGGCTATGTTGTTGCCCAGGGCACCCCGGAGGAGGTAGCCGGGGTGGAGTCCTCTTACACCGGACAGTATCTGCGTCAGGTCTTTGCCAAGCATGCCGCCAGGGAGGAGAAGGCCACCCTAGCCCGGGCCACCTAGCCCACCTTGGACGGCGGAGGATACCCATGAGTAGGTGGAGTGGGAGGGAGACTTCACCGATTTTTTATGGCTGGGTCATCCTGGCTGCTGCCTCTGTGATCGCCATTGTATGCCATGGGATGCAATATTCCTTTGGTGTTTTCCTCAAGCCCCTCTCCGAGGGCTTGGACTGGGTTCGCCCGCTTACGGCAGGGGCTGCCTCCACCTATTATCTGTGCCGGGCTGCGGCCTCTATCAGCATGGGGGGCCTCAGCGATCGGGTTGGCCCCCGGGTGGTGGTAGGCTTGGGGGGGCTGCTGGTGGGTTCGGGGATGATGTTGGGGGGGCTGATAAAAAGCCCCTGGCACCTTTATCTGTTCTACGGGATGCTGGTGGGGACTGGCATGGGGACAGCCTACACCCCTCTCAGCGCCACGGTGGCCCGCTGGTTTGAGCAGCGTCGTGGTTTTGCCCTGGGGGTGGTGGAGGCGTCGTGCGGGGGAGGCGGCTTCCTCTTCGCCCCCATATCCGGTTATCTCATCGTGGCCTATGGCTGGAGCCTGGCTTATGTGATAGTGGGCTTTGTTGCCCTGGTATTCATCTTGAGCGGCGCCTGGTTCCTGAAAAGGGGCCCGGAGCTGAAACCCTTGACTGCCCCCGTGCCTGACCCGGCGGGGACGGCGGGAGGCCTCACTCTGAGGCGGGCCTTTGGGCTCGGCCGGTATTGGGCCCTGGTCCTCCTGAGTTTTGTGTTGGGCCTGGCCCAGTTCACAGTGCTGACCAACATCGTGGCCCACGCCACCGACCACGGGGTTGGCGAGCTACAGGCCCCCTTTCTGGTGAGCATAATCGGTGCCGTGTGGGTGGTGGGCAGTCTGGGGTTGGGGGCCCTCTCTGACCGCTTTGGGGGCCGCCCCCTTCTCCTGCTGGGTGCCATGGTCTTCGCCCTATGTGTCATGTCCCTGAATTTGACCGCCGATTTCGGCCTCCTCTGCTTCCTGATGGCGGTGGCTGGTCTGTTTCTGGGGGGCGCCTGGGTGGTGGTGGCCAAGATAATCGCCGAGCTTTTCGGGCTGAGGGCAATAGGGGCTATCTGGGGCAGTGTGCTCACCTTGATGCTGGTGGGGGCGGCGGTGGGGGCTGTGGTCCCCAATATAATCTACCAGCTCACCCAGCCTCATAGTTATGCCGTAGCCTTCTGGATGGTGGGCGGGATGGTCTTGGCCGGGGTGGGCATCTTCTTCCTCAGCACCAGGCGCATTGGGTGATAAGGGGGAAAATATGATAAAATAGGCAAGGATTTGATTAGGGAGGTGTGCATGGTAAACAAGGTCGTGGGCAGCTTTGAGGAGGCGGTGGCCGATGTCTTCGATGGGGCAACCATTATGTTCGGCAACTTCGCCGGCCCCGGGGGGTTCCCCATAAATCTGTGCCGAGCCCTTCGCCACAAGGGTGTCAAGAATCTCACCATCATCGGCAACACCGCCGGGGGGATAGGCCTCACCACCGATTTCGATGACCAGGCCATTCTCTTCGAAAATAGGCAAGTAAAGAAAGTGATCGCCAGCTTTCCCTTCTCTATCTCCCCATCTCGGCCTTCCCCCTGCGAGAAGCAGGTTCTGGCCGGGGAGGTGGAGCTGGAGATTGTGCCTCAGGGGACCCTGGCGGAGCGCATACGGGCTGCCGGCTATGGGATCGGCGCTTTCTATACTCCCACCGGGGTGGGCACGGTGGTGGAGAAGGGCAAGGAGAAACGGGTTATCAATGGCCGGGAGATGCTGCTGGAATATGCCCTTCCCGCTGACTTCGCCTTCATCCGAGCCTTTAAGGCCGACAAGTTGGGCAATCTGGTGTATCGAGGCACTCAGCGCAATTTCAACCCCATCATGGCTACGGCTGCCCGCATCACCATCGCCGAGGTGGATGAAATCGTGGAGGCGGGCGAGATAGACCCCGAGGCCATCGTCACCCCGGGCATCTTCGTCAACCGCATTGTCAAGGTAACCAAGCAGGAGGACTTCCCCCGCCACCTGGAGAGAAGCTTCTGGGTGAAGACGGCATAGGAGGCACAAGATGGGCCCGACGAAGGGGAAACTCACCAGAGAGCTGATGGCCATGCGCATCAGCCAGGAGCTATTCGATGGTGCCGTGGTCAACCTGGGCATCGGCATCCCCACCCTGGTCTCCAGCTATATCCCCGAGGGCATGACCATAATCTTCCATACCCAGAACGGGGCCCTGGGCTTCGGGCCGGTGGTCACCGCTGACGAGGTGGCGGAGAAGGCAGATGTGGACCTGATCAACGCTGGGGGGCAGTATATAACGCCCTTGCCCGGGATGTGCTTTTTCCACCACGCCGACTCCTTCGGCATGATCCGGGGCGGGCATATCGACCTCACGGTGCTGGGGGCCCTCCAGGTCTCGGAGAAGGGCGACCTAGCCAACTGGCTGTTCCCGGCCCGAGGGGTGGGCAACATCGGGGGCGGCATGGACCTGGCGGTGGGGGCCAAGAAGGTCATCGCGGCCATGGAGCACGTCACCAAGAACGGCGAGCTGCGCATCCTCAAGGAGTGCAACTATCCCCTCACGGCCAAGGAGTGCGTCGACCTGATAGTAACCGATATAGCGGTCATAGAGGTGACCAGGGAGGGGCTGGTGCTCCGGGAGCATGCCCCGGGCTGGACGGCGGAGGAGGTGCAGGCGCTGACGGAGCCCAGACTGATAATTCCCCCCGACCTAAAGGAGATTTCCTTTTAGCTTGCCATTTGGGGATCGAGACCGAGTGGCCAAAAATATGGTAAGGAGGCCAATGTGAAAATCCTGCTCGTTTATCCCCGGTATCCGGATACCTTCTGGAGCTTCAGACATGCCCTGAGATTCATCTCCAAAAAGGCGGCCTTCCCGCCCCTCGGCCTGTTAACCGTGGCGGCCATGCTTCCTCGGGAGTGGCAGAAGAAGCTCATAGATATGAATGTCCAAACCCTGACCGATGGAGACCTTAAGTGGGCTGATTACGTGTTCGTTAGCGCTATGTCTATACAGAAAGAGGCGGTGGAGAATGTCATCAGGAGGTGTAACCGATTAAAGGTCAAGGTTGTGGCCGGCGGCCCTCTATTTACCACCGGATATGATCAATTTGAGGGCGTGGACCACTTTGTGCTCAACGAGGCCGAAGCCACGCTCCCAGCCTTTTTGCACGACTTGGAGAATGGGCGCGCCAAGCATGTTTACACCAGCGATGAATGGCCGGACATAACGGGGACCCCCGCCCCGCTCTGGGAGCTTATCGACCTGAAAAAGTATGCTACGATGAGTGTTCAGTACTCCCGGGGCTGCCCTTTCGACTGCGAGTTTTGCGATATCATCGTCCTCAATGGACATAGGCCACGAACCAAAGACAGAGGTCAGCTATTGGCAGAGCTGGAAGCATTGTACCGCCAGGGGTGGCGGGGGGGCGTATTCGTCGTTGACGACAATTTCATAGGGAACAAGAAGAAACTCAAGACGGAAATTCTGCCGGCACTGATTGGCTGGATGGAGGAGAAAAAACATCCCTTTTCCTTCTTTACGGAGGCCTCTATAAATCTGGCGGATGATGAAGAGCTGATGCAACTGATGGTCAGGGCGGGGTTTGACACGGTATTCGTGGGCATCGAGACCCCGGATGAGAACAGTCTATCAGAATGCGGCAAGCGTCACAACCAGAATCGCGATTTGATAGCCTCGGTCAAGAAGATTCAGAACCACGGCCTACAGGTGCAGGGTGGCTTTATTGTTGGCTTTGATAATGATCCCCCCTCCATTTTTGAGAGGCAAATCAATTTTATTCAGAATAGTGGGATCGTAACGGCAATGGTCTCTTTGCTGAATGCGCCTCGAGGCACCAAATTATACCAGCGCCTAAAAAGGGAGAACCGCCTGCTGCACACGGATATATTCGGCGACAACGCCTCCATCAACTTCATTCCCAAGATGAATTACGAAACGCTGGTCAATGGTTATCGCCGGGTGATCAATACCATCTATTCGCCCAAACAATATTATGAGCGGATCAAGGTGTTTCTGAAGGAGTACAAACCGAAACGCAGGAAGGCGTTTCGACCTAGCCTCTATGTTCTCACCGGCTTTATCAAATTTATATGGTTTCTAGGGATTAAGCACAGAGGGAGGAGGTATTTCTGGCGGCTTCTTTTCACCACCTTGCTGAAGTATCCCCGCTCTTTAGCCCTATCGATGGCGTTTGCCGGATATGGATTCCACTTCCGCAAGGTGGTGGACGGCTACAATAAGACCCTGGTGGCGACGTGCCGCCAGATTGTCGGGGAGACGAATCCCTAGGCGTGGCCTGGAGGGGTCAAACCATCGCCGGCTGACCGACCAGTTCAGGCCAGATATCTTCGATGACGGGCTTGAGCTCGGTGATGACATCCTCAACGGCCCTCACCGCCGTATCCACCTCCTTCTGGGTCATCGGGGTGGACATGGCATACAGCCCCCTGGCTGCTGAGAATATGCCCCTCTCCAGCATGGCCAGGTAGAACAGGTGTAGCAGGTCCTTGTTGGCCTCCTGCGCCGACTTGCCGTCCACCACCGGCTTGTCGCTGAAGTGGATGTTCTGTAGCGAGCCAATCCCGGTTACCTGCCCCTTGATGTTTAGCCTAGCGAAGATGGCACGCACCCCCTCGGCGAAGGATTGGCCCAGCCCGTTGATCCTTTCTATCTCCTCAGCAGTAAGTTGCTCCAGGGTAGCTACGCCGGCGGTGGCTGTAATCGGGTTGGCATTGAGGGTTCCGGCATGGAAGACCTTGCGTGCCTCGGGGGAAAACAGTTGCATGATGTCCTCACGGCCACCGACAGCGCCTACTGGATAGCCCCCGCCTATGATCTTGGCCATGATGGTAAGGTCGGGCCTGACCCCGTATATGCGCTGGATGCCGCCTATAGCCAGTCTCAGGCTTATCACCTCGTCCAGGATGAAAAGCACCCCGTTCTCGGCGGTAACCTCCCGCAGGAACTCGAGGTAGCCATCCCGGGGCGGAATCATGCCTGTAGCGCCCATGGCCCCCTCGACAATGACCGCAGCCAGCCTGTCCCTGTTCTCGACAATGGCCTTCTCCGCCGCTGCTTTATCATTGTAGGGAACGATGAGGGAATCGCCCTGGGCGCTCCTGGGTATGCCGGTGGCGTCGGAGGGGTAAACCACGGGGTCATAGCTTCCATGGTAGCAGCCGTCCGTCTTCAAGATCATGTCCTTGCCCGTAAAGCCTCTGGCCACGCGCAGGGCCATCATCACCGCTTCCGAGCCCGAGTTGGTGAACCTGACTTTGTCAACGGATTCCACCATATCGCATATGAGTTCGGCCCATCGCACCACCGTGGGTATCAGAGCGCCCAGGGCCGTGCCCCTGGCCGCCTGCTCCCTGACTGCGTCCACGACCTTGGGATTGGCGTGGCCCAGGATCATCGTCGTGTAGCAGTTGTGGAAATCGATATACTCGTGGCCGTCCACATCGGTGAATCTGCAGCCTTGCGCCTTGTCGATCCAGATGGGATAGGGCTGGAACCAGATGGAGATACGGGTATCCCCTCCGGGCATATACCTCCTCGCCCTCTCCAAAATGGCTCGCGACTTAGAGGTCCTTCTCTCATAGGCCTGTTCATATTTTTTGGTGATTTCCGCCAACAATTTTTCTCGGGACATATTCTCAACCTCCTTCCACGATGAGGCTTCCCGCCGGGATAAGTCACGCGGCTGGCAGCCTCATCTCGGCTCTGGAATTCTATTTCTTCGGAGCCACTTTTTCAAATGCACCTCATAGGATAATAGCGTTTAGGTCAAGGTCTGGAGAGATGGCCTCGCTGAAACCCTGATGGCGGTGGTTCCTATCTCCTTCAGCCTCCCTTCAAAAAGGTGGAGGGGCGGGGGTGAAGGGAAGTGGGTGAGGTGGCAGCGACAGCGGCAGTCGGAGGCGCCAAAGCCGGGGATGGGGCATGCCCCTCCCGGCAGAGCGCCCACTAACCCGTTCCACACGCATTCCAGCCTGTCTTGCCCCAGGGCATACCATACTTCGACCAAGGTAGCCCGCTCGAGCAGGTAGTCTATATGCCAGCGCGGCCTTTTCTCAGTGCGGAGATGTCGTCTCAGCCTGGCAGCGAGGCCGCCCAGGGCGCTGCCCACGTAGACATAATAGCCTGGTGGAAAACGATAAGCACCCAGCTTGCCTATCTGGAGATAGACATCGCTCTCCACGGTGAGGACCAGGGCATAGGTGCCGCCTTGCTCCATACCCGCATTCTAACCCCTGGGCCGCCTGGTGACAATGGGGGCACCGCTGAAAGATTGCGTTTTTCCCCGGGTTTAATGGCGGCTTGTCGGCTCAAGGGAAATATGCTATTCTCAGGGCGTGATCTATCTGGGCACCTCTGGCTTCAGCTATGAGGACTGGGTAGGCCCCCTTTACCCCCCGGGGCTGCCCAAGCGGGACTGGCTGGCCTATTATGCCCGGGAGTTCAATGCCTGCGAGATCAACTCTACCTATTATGCCCTGCCCCGCCCGGCCACCCTGGAGCAATTAGCCCGAAAGACGGGGGCAGGCTTTCTGTTTGCCGTGAAGGCTTACCAGGGGCTGACGCACCAGCGGGAGGGCCATGCCGAGCTTTTCCGCTCCTTTCGCTCCGTCCTGGAGCCGCTCATAGCCGAGGCCAAGCTGGGCTGTGTCCTGGCCCAGTTCCCGTATAGCTTCGGGCCCACCCCTCCCAATTGGGATTACCTTCGCTCCTTCCACCAGCGGCTGGCGGACTTGCCCCTGGTCATCGAGTTTCGCAATGCCCGCTGGCTGCGAGAGGAGGTCTTTTCCTGGCTGGCTGAGCACGATGTGGGCTTTTGCTGTGTGGACGAGCCCCGCCTGCCCAACCTGCTGCCTCCCCTGGCCCGGGCCACCTCCAGGATAGCCTATGTCCGCTTCCACGGTCGCAATGCCGCCAAGTGGTGGCAACACGAGCACGCCTGGGAACGGTACGACTATAGTTACTCGGCGGAGGAGCTGGCTGAGTGGGTGCCCAAGGTTCGTCACCTGGATATAGTGGCGGAGAAGACCTTTGTCTTCGCCAATAATCATTGGCGGGGCCAGGCGGTGACCACCATCCGCCAGTTGAGAACCCTGCTCGACTGATAGAGGATCATGCCATTGGCCAGGAAATGGGGTTGGGAGCTGATCCTGCCTGTGGCGGCCACGGGGCTGCTCATCATTGACCAGCTCACCAAGCTCTGGGTGAGGACAAGCCTTATGCCGGGGCAGTCCATCCCCGGGGATGGACTGCCCCGGCTCACCTATGTTCAGAATGCGGGCTCCGCCTTCGGCCTGCTCACCAACCAGGTGTTTCTCATCGTGGTCTCGGTGGCAGTGGTGGCGGTGGCGCTATTTCTTTATTACCGCTATCGTTTCTTCGGCAGCTGGCTGGCCCGGGTGGGGCTGGGGCTGGTGCTGGGGGGAGCCCTGGGCAATCTCATCGACCGCATCCGGTTCGGCTGGGTGACCGATTTCATCGACTTCGTCTACTGGCCGGTATTCAATGTGGCTGACTCCGCCATCGTGGTAGGGGTTATAATCCTGGTCTATATCCTGCTCCGCTTGGCCTGGGTTGAGGGCCGGACCCCCAGGCAGGGAGAATCCTGAGGTGGAGGCCCGTAAGACCTTTGTGGCCCCCGGGGGAGAACGCTTGGACAGGTATCTGAGCGGCCAGCTCGGGGGACTATCTCGGTCGCATATCCAGCGCCTCATCGCCCAGGGCCAGGTCACGGTCAACGGGGCGGTGGTCAAGCCCGGCCATATCCTGAGGCCTGGGGAGGAGGTCAGGGTCATTTTGCCTGCCCCAGCCCCCGCCACCCTGGAGGCCGAGGCTATACCCCTCAATATCGTCTACGAAGACCATGACCTGCTAGTGGTGGACAAGCCCCCGGGGCTGACGGTGCATCCTGCCCCGGGACACCCCGCCCATACCCTGGTGAATGCCATCCTGGCCCGCTGCCCCGACCTGTCCCTTAAGGGCACGGCCAGGCCCGGGATAGTGCACCGCCTGGACCGGGACACCTCGGGGCTGATATTGGTGGCCAAGAACGATGCTGCCCAGTCGAAGCTGGCGCAGCAAATAAAGGGGCGCCAGGTGCTGAAGCAGTACCTGGTGCTGGTGCGGGGGAGGCTTCATCCGGAGCAGGGCATCATCGACGCGCCTATCGGGCGCCACCCCAGCCACCGCCAGCGGATGGCAGTAGTCTCCACGGGTCGCCCCGCCCGCACCCGCTACCGAGTGGTAAAGTATTTCGATGACAGGTATAGCCTGGTGGAGGCCACCTTGGAGACGGGGCGCACCCATCAGATAAGGGTCCACTTCGCCGCCATCGGCTATCCGGTGGTGGGGGATAGGGTGTACGGGGTGGCAGCCCCCTTTCTGGGACGGCAGTTTGTCCATGCCTCCAAGCTGGGCTTTCGGCTGCCCTCCTGCGGCCAGTATGTGGAATTCAGCTCGGAGCTGCCGCTGGACTTGAGGCAGGCCCTAGCGCAACTATAGACAGCTCAGTAGAAGACGGGGCCGATCACGCCTAGGATGACGAGGTGGGCCACCAAGTAGCTGCTGACCACTATGCGGGGGATCCAGCGCACCCTGCCCAGCTCGGGAACCTGGCCCAGCTCCAGAAGCTGGGCCAGGCCAAAGGCTATGGCCATGGCCACCGCCGGCACCGTGGGGTAGAAGTAGAAGACATAGGTGATGCGGTCCGTGATCAGGTTCATGGGTATGTAGGAAAGATAGGTGCCGGCAAACCAGCACAGGCTGAACCGGGCCCAGTTGCTGCCCTTGATGGCCGGCCAGAACATGTAGAGCATAGATGGTATTATCAGGGCCCAGAAGGTGACGGTGAGCATGCTCATATAAGGCGGGCCGTAACAGTAGGGGAAGTAGACCAGGGGCCGGATCACCCATTCCCAGGGCCGGCTGGCAACCTCGCTGGCGTAATGGGCAAAGGTGAGGCTGCTCAGCGTGCCCAACATATATTTGAGGCGGCTGATGGGGTTCAGCCACTCCCCTAACACCGCATAGTCGGTCAAGGGCATCAGCGCCAGAAAGGCCGCCGGCGTTATCAGCAACATCTTCAATAGGCCCAGCCGCTGGCCTCTTCTGGTCATCAGCCAGTGTAGGCCTATGGCTATGGCGGCGAAAGCGCCCCCCAGCTTGGCCACGGCGCTCGCCGCCAAGGCTATGGCCGAGGGGGCATAGTTGCCTCTGAGGTAGAGCCAGAAGGCCAGAAGCATGAAGGTGACCGAGTAAACATCCAGCATGGCCACGCTCCCCTGGACGAAGCTCATGTTTTCGAAGGCGAATAGGAACACGGCCATAAGGGCGGCGTATTTCAGCGAGATGAAACGGCGGCAGATGAGAAAGAAGAGCAGGATGGACAGGGTGCTGAACAGGATGGGGAACAGCCGCCAGCCCCAGGGGTTATCGCCGAACATCCTTATCCCCCAGACGATGAATACCTTGGCCAGGCTGGGATGTTCGGGGCGTTGCATCCCGTAACCATGTAGGATGCTCCTCGCATCCTTGACATAATGGGACTCATCGCCGATGAGAATTCCGGGCTGGGTGAGGGTGGCGAAATGCATGCCCAGGGTGACGGCCAGGATGATCAGGACTATGACGAACTCGTGCTCGCTGAGCCAGTGCCCAAGCCCTCTCAAACGAGCCGATATGGCAGTGATAAGTGACATGGTTCCTGGATAGTATACCATATCTGTGGCCCGTGTAGACCCTGGGGTGGGCAGATGTTACAATTAAAAAGTATGGTTCGAGTGCGCTTTGCTCCCAGCCCCACCGGTTTCCCCCACGTGGGCAATATGCGTACCGCCTTATTCACCTGGCTCTTCGCCCGCCACCACGGAGGTCGCTTCATAGTGCGCATCGAGGACACGGATGTGGCGAGGAGGGTGGAGGGGGCGGTGGAGGCCATCTTGGACAGCCTGCGCTGGCTGGGTCTAGACTGGGATGAGGGGCCAGGGGTGGGGGGAGACTATGGGCCCTATTACCAGTCCCAGCGCCTGAAAATATACCAGGAGGCAGCCCGGCGGCTGGTGGATGGGGGCTACGCTTATCGCTGTTACTGCTCGCCGCAAAGGCTGGAGGAGATGCGCGCCGAGCAGGTGCGCCGCCACCAGCCCCCAGGCTATGACCGCCGTTGCCGCTATTTGAGCGATGAGGAGCGGTTCGACTATGAGGCCCAAGGCATCGTGCCGGTGGTGCGCTTCAAAGTTCCCCTCTCGGGGCAGACCACCTTCACCGACCTCATCAAGGGGGAGGTCACTGTCGACAACAGCCATCTGGACGACTTTGTGCTGCTGAAGTCTGACGGCTACCCCACCTATCACCTGGCCAATGTCTGCGATGACCACCTCATGGAGATCAGCCATGTCATCCGCGCCGATGAGTGGCTCTCCTCCACCCCGCGCCACAAGCTCCTCTACGATGCCCTGGGCTACAGCCTGCCCCATTTCGCCCACCTGCCCATGATCCTGGGCCCTGACCGCTCCAAGCTGGGCAAGCGCCATGGGGCCACCTCGGTTGTGGAGTTCAGGGAGCAGGGCTATCTGCCCGAGGCTATGGTCAACTTCCTGGCCCTTCTGGGCTGGTCTCTGGACGACCGCACCGAGATCATAGGTCGGGAGGAGCTCATCCGCAACTTCTCCTTGGAGCGTATCAGCAAGACGGGCGCCATCTTCAGCCACCAGAAGCTGCTGTGGATGAACGGGGTCTATATCCGCCAGCTACCAGTGGAAGACCTGGCCCAAAGGATGATGCCCTTCTTGGACAGGGACCTGCCGGCCTCCATCGAGAGACCTGTGGACAAGGGCTATCTGTTGAAGATAGTGCCCCTTATTCAGGAACGCATGAAGCTGCTTTCTGAGTCCGCAGAGCTGACCGATTTCTTCTTCGTGGACGACCTGGCCTATGAGGCTGACTTGCTCCTGATGGAAGGGCTACCCCCTGAGAGGTCCATTGAGGCCCTAGAGCAGAGCTTGCCCCGCCTCCAGGCCCTCCCCAACTTCGATGCCGAGTCCCTGGAGGGTCTGCTGCGGCCCCTGGCCGGGGAGCTGGGGCTGAAGACGGGTCAGTTCTTCGGGCTGCTCAGGGTGGCTACCACTGGCCGCACCGCCGCCCCGCCCCTGTTCCAGACCATGGAGGTCCTAGGCAGGGACAGGTGCCTCAAGCGGTTGAGGGCAGCGCTGGGGAGGCTAAAGGATTAAGGTCCACGATACTTTGAAGGGGGATGTGTCGATGGCTTTAAATGCAAGAAATAATGAGCTGAGCATTGTTTATCTAAAAGAGGACGGGCATCTCTGGCACAAAATCATAGCGATTGCCGGAGGTGTTAACGGAGCTACAACCGACGCGCCTGACCGATAAATCGGGCCTGAAAATAGGGGGTGCGCGGAACCCCCCGAGTCACGGCTACTTATATCCCGCTTATTGCCCCAGGGCGTGCCGTGCCCGATAGTAATCCACCACCCGCCTCAGGGCCACCGCCCCCCGCTCGAAGCTGGGGAGGCCGGGGATGCCCTTGTCCCCCAGCCTGGCCATCAGTTCCAGGGCTGCCTCCTCCCGGTTGGTCGGGACGACCACCACCAGGAGCGGTTTACGGCTTTGGGCCTTGAATCTGGCCAGGGCATCGATGAGACCAGCTATATTGTCGGCCCACTTCTCCCGCCAGCGCCGTTCCAGGAAGAAAACGCCTATCTCCAGAACTATGCCGTCGATGTTTTCATCCCGATCCACGATCCCGATGAGCTTCATCACCCCCTCCACGCTGGGCACATTCCAGGCGATATCAAAGGGGTTTTGGTAGCTGCCGCCGATGATGTCGAAGAAGGAGGCCAATTCCCGATAGGATGTCTCGGTGAGGGGCGGTGCCCTGAAGCCGGCCTCGGTGAAGGCATCGGCTATGGCCACAGACTGCCCGCCGCTCATGGCCACCAGGGCCAGGTTGTGGCCGGTGGTGGGTTTGCAGTGGAGCAACACCTTCAATGTATCTAACAGGCTATCGAAGCTATCGACCTGGATGGCGCCACATTGCTTCACCAGGGCATGCCATACCTGGGGCGACTGCGCCAGGGCCGCAGTGTGGGAGGATGTGGCCCTGAAGCCGTCCTCTGTCCGGCCCCCCTTCCACACCACCACCGGCTTGGCCCTGGCCGCCCGTCGCAGCACCTCGAAGAAGCGCCGGCCCTCCTTCACCCCCTCAATGTACATGGCGATGACCCTGGTCTCCGGGTCCTGGGCCATATACTCCAGATAGTCGGGGCTATCCAGGACAATGGCATTGCCATAGCTCACCGACTTGCTCAGCTTTATACCATGGTAGGCCCCGGCCAGGCTGAGCAGGACGGCATGGGTGCCGCTCTGGGAGATAAACCCCACCTCGCCCCCTTCCCCCACAGGCTGCTCCGGATTTTGTCTCAGGCCCAGCCGCCGATTATAAATGCCCATGCAGTTGGGACCGATGAGCACCAGGCCAGCCCCCTCCGCCATGGCAGTGAGGCGCTGCTGATATTCTAGCCCATCCTCGGTGTGGGTCTCAGCGAAACCGGAGGTGAACAAGGAGACGCCAGCCACCCCCTTCTGGATGCAATCGCTGATGATCTGGGGCACCACCTTGCGGGGCACGGAGAGCACCACGTAGTCCACAGGGCCCGGTATATCCAGGAGGCTGTGGTAATTATCGAAGCCCAGTTTCTGGATATGGGGTATGTCCTTGGGATTGACCTGAACGGAATATACCTCGCCCTGGAAGGTCCTCATGGCGTTGAGCCACATATAATCCAGCTTGGTGCTATCCCCCACCACCGCCACCGAGCGGGGGTTAAAGGCCCTGTCTAACTTGGCCATCAAGTCCTTCACCAAAAGCCCTCCTCAAGGCCGAATCCCGATGATTATAGCCCTCTGGGAGGGGTGGTTCAAGATAGAAGGGAAGCCACCCCAGATAAGCGCCGGGAATATTCGACCAAGCCCTTGCGTCCCCAATCTCAAGATGCTATAATTATGACGCTGGCTTTGGGCCAGTTCTTTGTTTTAGCCGAAATGGGTTGGCGAAAGGGATTGCGCCGGGCGGAAGGCTATGCTTGACTTTTGTATAGCTCCCGTCTATACTAGGGGAGTTCCAGATGCCCGAGTGGCGCAATGGTAGCGCAACCGACTTGTAATCGGTAGGTTAGTGGGTTCGAATCCCCTCTCGGGCTGGGGGCACTGGGGAGGGGTGCCGGAGTGGCCAATCGGAGCAGACTGTAAATCTGCCGGCGGAAGCCTGCGTAGGTTCGAATCCTACCCCCTCCACCATAGGGAGTGAAAAAAGAAGATCGAAATAAATAGTACGCCCACATAGCTCAGTGGTAGAGCACGTTCTTGGTAAGAACGGGGTCATCGGTTCGAATCCGATTGTGGGCTCCAGCCAAGGAGGAATAAAAATGGCGAAAAAGAAGTTCGAGCGCACCAAGCCCCATTGCAACGTGGGCACTATTGGCCATGTTGACCACGGCAAGACGACACTGACATCGGCCATGACCTTGGTGCTCTCCAAGGCGGGCCCCACCCAGTTCCGCCCCTTCGATAGCATCGACAATGCCCCTGAGGAGAAGGCCCGAGGGCTTACCATCGCCATCGCTCACATAGAGTACGAGACGGAGAAGCGCCATTATGCCCATATAGACTGCCCGGGGCACGCCGACTATATCAAGAACATGATCACCGGGGCTGCCCAGATGGATGGCGCTATCCTGGTGGTGAGCGCCCCCGATGGCCCCATGCCTCAGACCCGGGAGCACCTGCTCCTGGCCCGCCAGGTGGAGGTGCCTTGTGTGATGGTGGCCCTCAACAAGGTGGATGCCATGGAAGATGAGGAGCTCTTGGAGCTGGTGGAGCTGGAGCTCAGGGAGCTGCTCAACAAATACGGCTTCCCCGGCGACACCACCCCCATCGTCCGGGTGAGCGCCCTCAAGGCCGGGGAGTGCGGCTGCGGCAAGCGGGAGTGCAAGTGGTGCGGCATGATCTGGAACTTGCTCGATGTCATCGATGACTATATCCCCACCCCAGTGCGTGACCGAGACAAGCCCTTCCTGCTGCCTGTGGAGGACGTCTTCAGCATTAAGGGTCGGGGCACTGTGCCCACCGGCCGGGTGGAGCGGGGCACCATCCGCCCCGGGGACGAGGTGGAGATCGTGGGCCTCAGGGACACCCGCAGGACCGTGGCCACCAGCCTGGAGATGTTCCACAAGACCCTGGATGAGGCCGAGCCCGGGGATGCCATAGGGGTGCTGCTGCGAGGCGTGGAGCGCGACGAGATCGAGCGCGGCCAGGTGCTGGCCAAGCCAGGCTCCGTCACCCCCCACACCCATTTCGAGTCTGAGGTCTATGTGCTCACCAAGGAGGAGGGGGGCCGGCATACACCCTTCTTCAACGGCTATAAACCCCAGTTCTATATCAGGACCACCGACGTCACCGGCGCCGTGGAGCTGCCCCAAGGGGTGGAGATGGTAATGCCCGGCGACAACATCAGGATGAAGATAAAGCTCATCTATCCGGTGGCTCTGGAGGAGGGCTTGCGCTTCGCCATCCGTGAGGGGGGCAAGACCGTGGGGGCTGGGGTGGTCACCAAGATCCTTGAGTAACCCATGGCCAAGAAGGGAGAGTCGAGGATAATCATTCATCTCGCCTGTACTCAGTGCCGGGAGCGAAACTACACCACAACCAAGAATCGCAAGAATGACCCCCAGCGCCTGGAGCTCAGGAAATATTGCCCTCGCTGTCGTCTCCACACCCCGCATCGAGAGACCAAGTAGCTTGCTTGGTTGAGGAGGGCTTTCTCCGGTGCGCAAGCAGACTGGTTCTAAAGGGATTGGCTCAAGACTCGCAGCCAGACTAAGTTTCATACCGGAGACCATCGCCGAGCTCAGAAAGGTGGTCTGGCCCACCCGACGGGAGGCGCTCCATCTCACTGTTATGGTCCTTATCGTGGCTATCGCGGTGGGGATCATCTTGGGGGTGGTGGATTATGGCTTCAGCGAGTTCGCCGACAAAATATTCCTGTGGGGACGCTAGAACCATGGTCAAAAAGGCGGGCACCGTCAATTCGGAAAAGCAATGGTATGTAGTCCATACCTATTCTGGCTATGAGGAGCGGGTGAAGCGAAACCTGGAACAGCGGATCAAAAGCATGGATGCCAGCGACAAGGTCTTCCAGGTGGTGGTGCCTACCGAGGAGGAGATCGAGGTCAGGGAGGGCCAGCGGCGCACCGTTTCCCGCCGTATCTTCCCCGGCTATGTCCTGGTGCAAATGAAAATGAGCGACGAGAGCTGGAACGTGGTGCGCAACACCCCCGGTGTCACCGGTTTCGTGGCCAGCCAGGATGAGAAGGGCAAGCTCACCCCTGTGCCCCTGGGCGAAGAGGAGGTCAAGTCCATCATGAGGCAGATGGAGGCGGAAACGCCCCGGATCAAGGTGGGCCTGAGCCGGGGGCAGAGTGTGCGCATTGTGGATGGGCCTTTTATCGATTTCGTGGGCGTGGTGGATGACATCAGCCCGGAGAAGGGCAAGGTGAGGGTGTTGGTTTCCTTCTTCGGCCGAGAGACCCCGGTGGAGCTGGACTTCTTGCAGGTGGAAAAGATCTAGACCAGGAAACAAAATGGCCAAGAAGATAAGAGCCATCATCAAGCTGCAAATCCCGGCCGGCAAGGCCAATCCCGCGCCCCCAGTGGGCCCCGCCCTGGGCCAGCACGGGGTTAACATTATGGCCTTCTGCAAGGAATACAACGAGCGCACCGCCTCCCAGGTGGGTTCCATCGTGCCCGTGGAGCTTACTGTCTATGAAGATCGCTCCTTCAGCTTCGTCACCAAAACCCCCCCCGCTGCCGACCTCCTGAAGCGAGCCCTGGGGGTGGAGAAGGCTAGCGGCCTCCCCCACCGCCAGAAGGTGGGCAAGATCACCAGGGCCCAACTGCGCGAGATCGCCCAGGTCAAGATGCCAGACCTCATGGCTACGGACTTGGAGGCGGCCATGCGCACCATAGAGGGCACCGCCCGGAGCATGGGTATCGAGGTGGAGTGAGGCATGGCCAGGGCAGGCAAAAAGTATCTGGAAGCAGCCAGGCAGGTGGACAGGCTCCGCACTTATTCACCCCAGGAAGCCATCGAGCTGGCCCAGAGGACCAAATATGCCGCCTTCGACGAGACGGTGGAGCTCCACCTCCGAATGGGGGTCGACCCCCGCCACGCTGACCAGCAGGTAAGGGGGGTGGCCCTGCTGCCCAATGGCCTGGGCAAAAAGGTGCGCATCTTGGTCTTCGCCCAGGGCGAGGCGGCCAGGATCGCCCAAGGGGCCGGGGCCGACTACGTTGGCGGCGACGAGCTCATCAAGCAAATCGAGGGGGGCTGGCTGGGGTTCGATGTAGCCATAGCCACCCCGGATATGATGGGCAAGGTGGGCCGCCTGGGAAAGATCCTGGGCAGGCGGGGGCTAATGCCTAACCCCAAGGCAGGTACGGTGGTGCCCGCTGAGGATCTGCCTCGGGCCATCGCGGAGGCCGCCCAGGGGAGGGTGGAGTTCAAGCTGGACCGCACCGGCATCATCCACCTGCCCATCGGCAAGTCCAGCTTCGACAAGGAGCAACTGGTGCAGAACCTGGCTGCTGTCATCGAGGCGGTGCTCCGGGCCAAGCCCAGTGGCGCCAAGGGCCAATATATCCGCAGCGCCACCCTGAGCACCACCATGGGGCCGGGGATAAAGCTGGATCTGAAGCCCACCCTGGCCCTGAGCAGCGGCCAGTGATCTCTTGAGCAACGGAATATTTCAAGAAGGCGTTGCGCCGAAGACAGCAGGTGCCCCAGGGGCTTAAAAGAAGCCTGCCGAGGCGGGAGCCAGCCAGAGGATTATCGTCTGGTGTGAGCCCTTGCCCCTGGGGCAAGGGCTCTCTTGCATTATTATGGAGGTAAGGCGAGCATGTTACGGGACAAAAAGGCTGAGGTGGTGGACAGGCTCCAGGAACTGCTTTCCAGGAGCACCATAGCCCTGCTCACCGACTACCGGGGGCTCAATACCGCCCAGCTCAGCCAGCTGCGCCGTCATCTGGGCAAGCACGGTATCGAGTACCACGTGGTCAAGAACACCCTGACCCGCCTGGCAGCCCAGAAGGCGGGCCGAGAGGCCCTTGTTCCGCTTTTGGAGGGGCCCACGGCCATTGCCTTCGGCTTTGATGAGGCTACGACGGCAGCCCGAACCTTGGCCGAGTATATCCGCTCCGCCAGGCTGGGGCTCACCGTCAAGGGGGGGTTGTTTTACCATCAGGTGCTCACCCCCCGGGAGGTGTCCATCCTGGCCACCGCCCCACCCCGAGAGGTTCTGATAGCCCAGTTCCTGCGTCAATTGAACAATCCGCTGCAAAGCCTGGCCAACGTCTTAGCCGCAAACCTGGGCCGGCTGGTCACCATTTTGCAATCTAGAATACAACAGTTGGAAGGAGGCTAGAATGTCTGACAATCCCGCCGAAACCGAGGCGACAAAGCCGGAACCGACGGCCAAGGCAGAGGGAGAGGCCAAGGCCACCAAGAAGAAGACCCCCGCTGAGGCCAAGCCCCTGTCCAAGGATGACCTCATCGCCGCCATCAAGGGGATGACGGTCCTGGAACTGAGCGAGCTGGTGAAGGCCCTGGAGGCCGAGTTCGGGGTCAGCGCTGCGGCGCCGGTGGCAGTGGCTGCTGCCCCAACCGCTGCCGCCCCGGCAGAGGCCGAGGCCGCTCCCGCCCCGGAGCAGACCGAATTCACGGTCATCCTGAAGGAGGCGGGCCCCAACAAGATCAATGTGATCAAGGCGGTGCGGGAGGTGACTACCCTGGGCCTCAAGGATGCCAAGGACTTGGTGGAAGCGGCGCCCAAGCCCGTGAAGGAGGGCGTGCCCAAGAGCGAGGCCATGGCTACCAAGCAAAAGCTGGAGGAGGCCGGGGCTACAGTAGAGATAAAATGATTCGGGATATGGGGGCCGGTTAGCTCGCCTCGACCGAATGCAAAGGGAGGCCAGATATGAGCCCGCCGTCTAAGGTTGCCTATCAGCCCATGATCAGGGAAATGCCACCCTCAGAACGCCCCCGAGAGCGTCTCCAGCGCCTGGGCGCCTCCTCGTTGAGCACCGCCGAGCTCTTGGCCATCGTGCTGCGCACGGGCACCCCCTCTGAGAATGTGCTGAACCTGGCGGCGCGGTTGCTGGCCCACTATGGTGGCCTGGCTGGCCTAGCCCGGGCCAGCTTCAGCGAACTCTGTGCCCAGCATGGCGTGGGACAGGCCAAGGCCGCCCAGGCCAAAGCTGCCCTGGAGCTGGGGCGAAGATTGCTCTCCTCCCAGCCCCAGGAACGGGCCACAGTGCACTCACCCCAGGATGTGGCCAATCTGCTGCTGGGGGAGATGGGCCTGCTGGAACAAGAGCAGCTCCGCGTTATCCTCCTCAACACCAAAAACCAGGTCATGGATATCCCTGAGGTCTACCGGGGCAGCGTCCACGCCTCCTTGATCCGGGTGGGCGAGGTCTTCCGGGAAGCGGTAAGGCAGAATTGCCCGGCGGTGATCGTGGTTCACAACCACCCCTCCGGCGACCCGGCGCCCAGTACCGAGGACATCGAGGTCACCGAGCAGATGGTGGCCGCGGGCAAGATGCTGGATATTGAGGTGCTGGATCACATTGTCATCGGCCAGCAGAGGTACGTCAGCCTCAAGGAGCGAGGGCTGGGGTTTGGCTAAAGGCCCTAAAACACGAAGAGGCTCTGGCCGCCATCCATTATGATATCGGCCCCGGTCAGGAAGCTGGCCTGCTGGGAGACCAGAAAGGCCACCATATTGGCCACCTCCTCCACCGTGCCCGGGCGGCGCATGGCGTTCCTCTTGACGATACGCTCCCACATATCGGGCCTGATGTTCCCCTTGGCGCCCTCGGTTTCGATGATGCCCAGGTATAGCGTATTGGCGGTGACCCCGGCGCGGGCCCCCTCCAGGGCCACGGTCTTGGCCAGGCCACCCAGCCCGGCCTTGGTGGAGGCGTAACCCGCCTGGCCAACGCCGCCGGAGAGTCCAGCCACTGAGGATATGTTCACGATGCGCCCCCAGCCCCGCTCCGCCATCCCCGGGAAAACGGCCCTGATCCAGTAATAGGGGCCGGAGAGGTTGACCTTCACCTCCTGGTCCCAGGCCGAAACCTCCATCTTATCCAGCAGGGCTATGTTGCTGAGGATGGCGGCGTTGTTCACCAGGATATCTATAGGCCCCAACTCTTCGGCTATCCTGGCCGCGGCGGCAGCCACCGCCTCATAATCGCCCTGGTCGACCTGTAGGGCCAGGCTGCGGCGGCCCATTTCCCGGATCTCCCTGGCCACATTCTCTGCCCCGGCAATGTCGATATCGGCGACGGCCACATCGGCCCCCTCCCGGGCCAGGGCCAGGGCGATGGCCCGGCCATTGCCCAGTTTAGCCGCCGCCCCAGTGACTATGGCCACCTTGCCGGCTATGCCCAAATCCATTGGAGGACCTCCTTGCCCAGCCTCGAGGCTGCCTATCTCTTGACCATCTCCTCTTGCAACAACGCCCTCAGCTCGATGATGCGGTCGCGGAGGAGGGCTGCCCTTTCGAACTCCAGGTCCCGGGCCGCTTTCTTCATCTGGGATTCTAACTCCTTGACCAGGCGGGCGATCTCGTCCCGAGAGATGGGGGTGGATACCTCGTAAGGGGCTCTGGCCTCGGCCACCACCTTGACCCGTTCGGTGATGTTCTTGATGGCCTTCTTGATGCCCTGGGGGGTGATGCCATGTTCCTTATTATAGGCTTCCTGGAGGCGACGGCGGCGCAGCGTCTCCTCCATGGCCGACTGCATGGAGCTGGTGACGGTATCGGCATACATTATGGCGTGGCCGTCCACGTGGCGGGCGGCGCGGCCCATGGTCTGGATGAGGGCCTCTCGGGAGCGGAGATAGCCCTCTTTATCGGCGTCCAGGATGGCCACCAGACTCACCTCGGGCAGGTCCAGCCCCTCGCGGAGGAGGTTGATGCCCACCACCACGTCGTAAACGCCCAACCTGAGGTCACGCAATATCTCCACCCGCTCCAGGGTCTCCACCTCGGAGTGGAGGTAGTGGGTCTTGATGCCCAGCTCCCGCAGGTACTCGGCCAGCTCCTCGGCCATGCGCTTGGTCAGGGTGGTCACCAGGCAGCGCTCCCCCCGCTCCACCCGCACCCGGATCTGCTCCAGGAGGTCGTCGATCTGCCCTTGGGTGGGTTTGATCTCCACGGAGGGCTCCAGCAGGCCTGTAGGTCGAATGAGCTGCTCCACCACCTGCTGGCTGTGCTCATATTCATAGGCGGCGGGGGTGGCCGAGACATAGATCACCTGACCGATGCGCTCCTCGAACTCCTCGAAATTCAGGGGGCGGTTGTCCAGGGCGGAGGGGAGGCGGAAGCCGTAGTCCACCAGGGTCTGCTTGCGGGAGATGTCGCCATGGTACATGCCCCGAAGCTGGGGCAGGGTCATATGGGACTCGTCGATGAAGAGCAGGAAGTCCTCAGGGAAGTAGTCGAGGAGGGTCCAGGGGGGGCTGCCCGGGGGGCGGCGGGAGAGGTGGCGGGAGTAGTTCTCCACCCCGGTGCAGTAACCCGTCTCCCGAAGCATCTCGATGTCGTAGTTGGTGCGGGCCTCCAGCCGGGCCGCTTCCAGGAGCTTGCCCTGGGACTTCAGCTCCCTGAGCCTGTCCCTCAGCTCATCCTCGATGTCGGCGATGGCCTGCATCAGCTTGTCATGGGAGGTGACGAAGTGCTTGGCGGGATAAATGTCGATGCTCTCCCGCTCGCCCAGGAGTTCGCCGCTGAGGGGGTCCACCTCCACGATGCGCTCGATCTCATCCCCCCAGAACTCGATGCGCACCGCCAGCTCCTCGTAGGCGGGCTGGATCTCCAGGGTATCGCCGCGGAGCCGGAAGCGGCCCCGGGTGAAGTCGATGTCGTTGCGCTGGTATTGCATCTCCACCAAATGGCGCAGGATGCGCTCCCGCTTGCGAGTCTCCCCCTTCTTCAAAGTGAGGACGAAGCTGTAGTACTCCTCGGGGGAGCCCAGGCCATAGATACAGGACACCGAGGCCACAATGAGCACGTCCCTCCGGGTGAACAGGGCGCGGGTGGCGGCATGGCGGAGCTTGTCTATCTCCTCGTTGATATCGGTCTCCTTCTCGATGTAGAGGTCGAGGCGGGGGACATAGGCCTCGGGCTGGTAGTAATCGTAGTAGCTGACGAAGTACTCTACGGCGTTTTCGGGGAAGAACTCCTTGAACTCGGTGGCCAGTTGCGCCGCCAGGGTCTTGTTATGGCAGATGACCAGGGTGGGGCGCTGCACCCTCTCCACCACATTGGCCATGGTAAAGGTCTTGCCGCTGCCGGTAACGCCCAGGAGGGTCTGCTTGGCGTAGCCCCGCTCAATGCCCTCCACCAGCCTGTCCACGGCCTGGGGCTGGTCGCCGGTCATCTTGAAGTCGGAGACTATCTTAAAGGGAGGCATGGCTCATCGAACCAAGAAAAGTATAACCTGTATCCAGCTTGTGGGCAAATTGGGGAATTTGCAGCCAGCCGGCCTGTGGTCTCGCCGGGGCTGCCGGCTGCCGTTAGTCGGTGTCCCCTCCCGTTGGTGTCTGCGCCTGTCTCTCAACCCCCAAAGCCGTCTCTTTCTCCACCTTCAAAAAGGCCCAGAAAAACCAGAGCGCCAGCAGATAGAAATTGGCCATCGTCACCATAAGCATTACGGCTATGGTTATGCTCAGGGGTGAGGTGGCCTCGGGAGAGGGGACGAAGCGGATAAGGTGTATGATGGCACCAGCAAGGGCAGCTGTAAATACCAGCGAGCCCAATACCCTGAGGGGCAGGCTTTGTAGCAGCCTGAGGCTGGGCTGGATAACGAGGCTGAGGAAAAATGCATAGGCGCCCCAGGCCGCCAGCAGGAGCAGGATGTTCATAGCCCAGCCATCCGCCGATCCGGGTGAAGCGAAGTTCCAGGCAAAGCGGACCATGGCCGCCACAATGGGGATGGTGACGGTTACCACGCCCCATATCCGCAGAGTCAGGAGTTTCTTATTCTGCATCTCGTTACCACCTGGGATTCGTGTCCTGGAGCTAACCACAGCATGGGGCTGCCAGCGCCAGGATAACGAATTTATTCACAATAAACGGCATTTCATTATACGCCGCAACAGATAATTAAGCAACATGGCAGGATATTAAATAGCCCGAAGGGCGTGCCCATTGGGCACGCCCTTCGGGCTACCCTGTCTCTAGTCGGCGATAAGATGCTCCAGCCCGAGTTCCCTCAGCGTTTCGGGGAGGGGCAATCCAGTTTCCTTATCCCAGCCCATCAGTTGATAGTAGTTGCTTATCATCTGCTGCCAGTGGGGCAAAATAGTTCTGCCCTTCACCGGCCCGTCCACCGGTGTGGAGGCGTATCTATGGGATGGCTGCTCCAGGTCTGGCGTTAGTCCCCGCTTGATGCTGAAAAACCTCATCAAGTTGACGGCACGGCGCCCTACCCTGAGGGCCTCTTCGAAATCCACATCCCACCCGGTAGCTGCCTTCACTGCCTGACACAGCAGGGGAAGGTCACCCCTGGTGATGAACCAGCAGGTGACCAGGGAATCTACAAACTGCAGAGCGCCCTTGGTCTTGGCTACGGCGGCCGACACTTGCTCCCAGGAGAAGGGGTCGATCTGCTTGGGCAGCCCATAAATGCCCAGATCGAGGAATAAGAGCTGCGTCTCCAGTGTCCCGGTGTTGGAAACGCAGGTATCCAGCATCTCCCACCACTTGCCGCGATGGTCGTGGCCCCTGGGCGTGTTGCCTTTACCGGTGCAGATGGCCATATTTACGGCCTCGCCCCCCACCTTTTCGGCGGCGTATTTCACCCCCTCGGCCAGCAGGTTGCCAAAACCACGGCGATGGGCGATGTTCTTGAGCAAGCCAAGGGTAGCATCGGCATTGCCCCAGGTCATCTCCAGGCCATCCAGGTCTTTCTGGGTGAGGATGCCCTTCTCATAGCATTCCATAACCCAACCTACCACCCAGCTCGCTTCATTGGCGTCCATCCCCAGGCGATCCACTTCGTTGCTGAGCATAACCGCTGCTCCCGGGTCCTTCTGATAGATTTGCGGGCCCCAGGCCGCCCACTGCTCGTACTCGGGCTCTTTGCCGAAGTAGCCCGTATACGGGCCTTCGGTGACCTTCATGAGCTCGCGGTGATGGGACGGGCAGGCCCAGCAGGGGTAGCTCTTGGTCTCGAAGACGGCCCGGACGCGGTCGCCCACGAAAAGCTCATGCTCCGGGAAGGCGTTGGTAGTATAGTTCTTTACCGGCAGCCAGCCGGCAGGCTCGGCAACGGATATGGCGCGGCTGGTGCCCCAGTGGAAAACCACCCCGGCCTCGGTTCGGGCGCTCTCCACCAATTGTTTGGCTATGGCCGTAAGCTGCTTATCATCCACCACCTCCACCTTGCCCTTGCCCCGGGCGACGGCGATGGCCTTGAGCTTCTTGGAGCCCATGACCGCCCCCACCCCATTATGGGCGGCCACATGCCCCCGATCCCCGATGATGCCGGCGAATTTGACCAGATTCTCTCCAGCGGGCCCGATGCTGAAGACGCTCATATTCCTTTCGGTATAGCCCAGCTCACCCTTGATGGATTCCTCGGTCTGCCAGGTATCCTGACCCAGGAGATGCCTGGCATCCCTCAGTTCAGCCACACCATTGTGAATATATAGGTATTTCCAGTCGGGGGCGGCTCCCTGAAATAGGACGGCATCGAAGCCGCAAAATTTCAAAAAGGTCCCGAAAAACCCGTTGGCCTGGGTGGAGGAGGCAGCATTGGTCAGGGCCCCCTTGGTCACGAAGGAGATGGTGCCCGAACCAGGGACCCTGGTGCCGCCCAGAGGCCCGGAGCCGATGAAGAGGCGATTTTGTGGGTCTGACCAATCGCTCTTGGGGTCCACCTCATCGCAGAGGTACTTGACCCCCAGGCAGGTGCCACCGAAGTATTTGCGGAGGGTGGCTTCGTCCAAAACCTCCTCCCATATCCGTCCCTGGCTGAGGTCAACCCTCAAGACCTTGCCTGTAGCCCCATACAGCTTCGCGCCCATATTCTCCTCCTTTCATCCCCCCGAGAAGGCGGGCAGAAAAGTTACGATATCCCCCTCTTTCAGCCCCGTATTCAGTTCGGCCAGGGATGACACAAAGCTTCCGTTCAAGATCACGGCGATGCTGCCACTCAGCTCCTGTTTTCGGTCGTCAAGGGCTTCCTTGGCGAACTTCGGGTATTTGTCGGCCATAAGTTGAATCAAATCCATGATGGAGGTGCCCGGGGCGATGGCCTCGTGCAGAATGAGCCTGCCCGGCCCCTTCTTATCGAACGCATCCTTCAGCCAGGAGACGATTTCAACCGTAACTTCTATCATTCCTGACCCCACATCGGTGCCGAACTGTTTAGAGGAGACCTCATCTGAGGTTTGTGTCGCTTCTCCGCTAATCGCCACTTAGCCGCCGAAGGAGATTGATCACCGATGACATGTCCTTTTGCCCCAAGCCGCCAGCACAGGCTGCCTCATAGAGTTGATGGGCCAGGCTGCACATCATTAATGGCGCCTTCAGTTCATTGGCGGCAGACATGATGAGACCCATATCTTTACTCATCAGGGAGGTCATGAAACCAGGGGCAAAGTCGTGACTTGCAGGGCTATGGGGCACAATGCCGGGGCTGGGATAAAGGTTCTCCAGTATGAAGCTCCTGGCTACGCCCGTACTCAGAACCTGGAATTGGATCTTGGGGTCGATACCCAATTTTGCCCCGAAGATAACGCTTTCGGCGATAGCAAGCACGGTTATCCCCACTATTATCTGGTTGGTGAGCTTGACGGCAGCCCCCATCCCGCTCTCGCCGACATAGACAATGTTCTGCCCCATTGCCTGCAAGATGTCTTTGCACCGCTCGAATGTCTCTTGTTTGCCTCCCACCATAATGGTGAGGGTGCCAGCTATTGCCCCCCTTTGGCCCCCGGTAACCGGGGCGTCCAGCATGTCTAGCCCCTTTCGGCAGCCAAAGCGGCCAACCTCCGGCTGACCATGGGGTCGCCAGTCGTCATATCAATTATAATGGTGCCCCTCTGCGGATTCTCCAGTATGCCCCGGGGGCCGCACAATACCTGCTCCACATCGGGCGAAGACGGCAGCATGGTAATTATGATGTTGGCCTGTTCCGCCACCTCGCGCGGGGACTGGGAGGCGGTAGCGCCGGCGGCTTCCAATTCCTTTACGGGCTCGGGATTGAGGTCGTAGGCTGTGATGGAATATCCAGCCTTGATCAAATTCAAAGCCATGGGTTTGCCCATGGTGCCACAGCCGATAAAACCGAGTTTCTTCATCGTCCCCTCCTTAAATGCAGTATTTTTGAAAACCTCCCGAGTCACCTTCGATCTTCACCTGACCGTGAGGGAGGGCAGCCACAAAACCAGTGGGGGAATAGCACGCAAAAGGCTAAACCTACCAGCTGTAAGGGTACGAACATATATGCGGCGCGCCAGATATTGCCCATGGTCACTTCCCTGGGGCAACTCCTTTCAGAATAAACAGCCCGCCTCCGTACGGCGGCGTCAGGAATGCGGTTTGCAAAGTGACGCAGAACAGGATAATAGCCCTCTGTCCGGCTCAGAAAAGCCCCTACCACTGAGTTGCCAAATCGCTTAGTACTTGCCCTCGGGCTACCCAAGGGCAAGTTTTAGGCCAGATTGTTGATAGAGATAACTTTATCAACGGATAATCGCCTTGTCAAGCAAGTTTGCGGACGGTTCGGTAAATACCAAAAAATTCACCTCGAGGAATATTCGCAATGACGTCAGGTCCCGCCAGCGGTCTTCTGCCCCATGCCCTTTTGGATGTCGGCGAGGTCTGGCGTTGTCCGCGGTTGGGCGCCATTGACGAACGAGCGCAGGACGGGATATGCTATCTGCACCAAGGAGGTGGCTTATATGACCAGGGACATACTTATGCTGAAGGGAGCAAGAACCATTGTGCAGACGTTAACGGGCGTCAAGCCGGGAGAGAAGGTGTTGGTCCTTTGTGATTACGGCACTGTGCAGGTTGGCAAGGTCCTTTGCTCTGCCATCGAGTTCGCCGAGGCTCGACCTTTCCTCCTGGCCATGCCGCCCGCCAGGGTACATGGCGAAGAGCTGCCCGCTATAGTAGCCAGTGCTATGAAAGAGGCCGATGCCATTATCGCCCCCACGAGGTTTAATATCTCCCATACCAAAGCCCGGTTCGAAGCCCAGAGGGCAGGGGCCAGGGTAACCATTCTCCCTGAGGCCGATGATGACATCCTGCTCCACGAAGGTTTGTCAGCGGACTTCGTTGCTATCAGGCCGAAGATAGAGAGGTTGGCAGAGCTACTAACCAAGGCCGGGACGGCCCATCTCACCTCCAGGCTGGGAACCGATTTCACCGTATCCCTGGAGGGGCGGCGGGGCAGGGCCCTCACCGGGTTCGCCAATACAGAGCACGTGGCTGCGGCTCACTGCCTGGAAGCCAGTATCGCCCCGGTAGAGGGGACCGGGAACGGGGTTCTCATATGTGATGGCAGCATTCCCGGTGTGGGATTGGTGGATGAGCCCGTAAAGGTAACATTTGCCCATGGCTATGCCGTCAATATCGAGGGCGAGGGCAGGATAGCCCGCGCCTTCCGGGAACTGCTGGCCAGCCTGAACGATAAGGAAATCTATAACGTGGCCGAACTGGGCATCGGTATGAACCCAAAATGCAAGCTGGAGAACAGTATGTTGAGCGATGAGGGGGTGGCAGGCTCAATTCATGTGGCGCTCGGCACTAATGCTTATATGGGAGGTCGGGTGGTAGCGGCCGGGCACTACGATATGGTAGTGATGAATCCCACCCTGGAGCTGGATGGCGAGGCAGTGATTCACCAAGGGGAACTGAAGCTCGATATGGACTAAAGATCTGGCAAGAGGTCGGAAAAACTGAGGGGGTGATGGCAGTGACCCATACGCTTCATCGGAGAAGCACGCCCACCAGGCACAAGGACTTTGTGATGCTGTCGATGGCTGCCCAGGGATTCAATAGTTCTGGGGCTGCCCAGAAACTCAAAGAAGTTTTTAAGATCATGTTGAAGCACGAGCCCGTCAATATAGCCGACGATGGCCAGGGCGGCGTGCTCAGCGGAAGAACTGTGGAAGAAATCCTGGCTGCCGCTGGTGATGGAGCCTATATGGGCGCAGTTTATGACGATGCCCGAAAGGTCCGCGACACCCTGGCCGATCTGAAAGGGGCCGACCTGGGAATGTCTGTGATTGTAAGCGGCGAGTTCGAGGAGGTCTTCAAGCTACTAAAAGAGGTGGGCCTCAAGCCGAACAGCGTGCACCTCTCTCTGGGCATCTTCGGCAAGACGGAGCTGCTCCCCGACCCCAAGGTTTTGGAGATCACCTGTATGTGTGGGCATGGTATGGTCACTCCGGATTTGGTACGGAATACGGTGGCTCGGGTGGCCCGGGGTAGGCTGACCCCAGAGCAAGCAGCCATTGCGCTGGCGAGGCCTTGCACCTGTGGCATCTTTAATCCAGCGACAGCCGCAGATATTATCGCTGATATGTGTGCCAAGTCTACAAAGGGGAGGCAGCGCCGTGAGAATTGACCCTTCGCGCTGTACGGGCTGTCGACTCTGTGTCCAATATTGCCCGGCTCGGGCTATCTTCATCGAAGACAAGAAGGCAACCATTGACGAATCCAAATGTTTTGAGTGTGCCCTTTGCCGCCGGGTCGGGGTATGCAAGGTTGAGGCCTTCGTCCCGGCTGAGGAGTTACCCTGGCCCCGATCCATCAGAAGCATTTTAAGTGATCCCTTGACCACCTTCCGGGAGACAGGGGTTAGTGGCCGGGGGACTGAGGAGATGAAGACTAACGACGTCACCCAGCGCTATGGTCTCGGGGAGTATGGCCTGGCGGTTGACGTGGGACGGCCCAATGTAGGCACCAGCTTTCGCGAAATCGAGAGGATTTGCGTAGCCTTGGCCAAGGTGGGTGTAAAATTCGAGGAAAAGAACCCGGTGACCTTTCTGATGACGGACGCTTCCAAGGGGACCATCAGAGACGATGTAAAAGGCGAAGTCGTGGCCTCAGCCGTAATCGAGTCCAAGGTACCTGAGGGCAAGTTGTTGGAGGCATTGGATGCGCTGAAGCAAGTTGCCCGGGAGGTAGATACCGTCTTCAGTGTTGGCGTGATATCCCGGTGTAGGGAGGATGGGACCATCCCGGCCCTGGAATTGCTTTCCGAAGGGGGCTGGCAGGTCAGCACCAGGGGCAAAACGAACGTGGGACTGGGCAGGGCTTGAGTGGTGATAGGGGGCAATATAGCCTGAACAAGCCGTCATTTCGTGCAACCGTGCCCGGAAAGTGATAAACTGAAGGGGAGGCTTGGGAGGTTTTTCGAGGCAGCGATGGCGAAGCTAGAGGTGGCCAGGAGGGTGCTGAGGGCAGCGCCCACAGTCTATACCGTTTTGGTTCTAGCAGGCTTCGCCCTGGGCTACCTGGCCTTCAACCTTTTTTGGGGTCAGCCCAAGGTGGGCATCATAACCGTCCCGGCGACGTACCTGTATTCGGAGAGCGTGCGCAGTATCAAGGAGATGCTGGCTTACGCCGAGCAGGACCGTTCCATCAAAGCGGTGGCCATCGACTGGACCAGCGGTGGGGGAGGGGCCAGTGAGTCGGAGGACCTCTTCCTCAGCGTGCTCCAACTGAGGCAGAAAAAACCGGTGGTGATCTCGGTGGGATGGATGGCTGCCAGCGGCGGCTATATGGTGGCGGTGGCCTCCAATTACCTCTACGTCAAAGGCTCCTCCTACGTGGGCAATGTGGGGGCTATCATGTGGGTGCCCTCGCCAGAAAAGCCCTCCGAGACTTTCATCCCCACCGGCCCCTTCAAGGCCGCTGGCGCCACCCGCCGCACCTACATCGGCATGCTGGAAATGGTCAAGGAGGCCTTCGTCCAGATCGTGCTCTCCCAGAGGGGCGACCGCCTCAGCATATCCCCCCAGCAATTAGCCGAAGGGCGTATTTATTTGGGGATGGAGGCGGTGCGGCTAGGATTGGCCGATGAGATTGGAACCATGGAGGACGCTATCCGCAAGGCGGCCAAGCTAGCGGGGATAAGAAACTATGGGGTGGTGGATATCAACTCGGCGGTAGAGCGGGGAGGCACTGAGCTCTACCTCGGTCCCGCTGCTGAGCCCTCCCCATCCCAGCTCCAGGACCGCTACCACCGCATTGATTACCTCTATTTGGAGCCGAGGTAGACCGATGTGGCGATTACTGGTCGTGCCTGTAGCAGCGGTGGTCCTGCTCATGTCCTTGCTGCTAGTTTTCTATGAAGGTCGCTATGTCGGCCAAGTCGAGGTGCCCCAAACGGCGGATATTCGCCTCCCCTCCTTCGTCGTCGCCGAGTTTGCCGAAGCGGTGGAGCAGCGGTGGGGGACTTTCCTGGTGGACGTGGCCCATGGCAATGACTTCGAGGAGCCTGAGCTGGGCGTTCTTCTGGCCAGGGTGGCTGACCGTGGCTATAAAATTGACTATCTGGGCGAGAGGGACCACAGGTGGCCGCTGAGACCTGAGGAAAGGCTCGCCCAGCTGGAGGAGAAGCTCAGGTTTGCCGATGTGCTGGCGGTGGCCTTGCCCGTCACCCCCTATTCCCCCGCTGAGGTGCAGTTGATAAAGACGTTCGTTAACAAGGGCGGCAGGCTGCTCTTGGTCGGTGACCCCACCCGGAGGCACGCAATCAATAGTCTGGCTACCGCCTTCGGCATACTATTCGAGGATGACTACCTTTATAACGTGGTGGAACACGAATCTAACTATCAGAACATCTTCTTGACCGTGTTCAGGCAGCATCCGATAACCGAAGACTTGAAAAAGGTGGTCTTCTATGCGGCCAGCTCCATCGAGGTGACAGGGGGCGGGCTTATTTTCACCGACCTCAACACCTTTTCCTCCACCGTGGAGGGGCGTGGCAGCTTTATTACCTTGGCTGAGACCCCGACCGGGGTTGTAGCAATCTCTGATTTGACTTTCATGACCGAGCCTTATAACTCCGCCTGGAGCAATGACCAGCTCGTCTCCAACATCGCTGACTACCTCACCCTGGGTCAAAGGAGCTTCCACCTTTCGGATTTCCCCCACTTCTTTGGGCAGAAAGTGGATGTAGTAGCAGGGCAGGATTCGCTTCTGGGCAGTGCCACTGAGGTGAGGAATCTGCTTTTGGAAACAGGTAGGGAGGCCGAACTTCAGCGGGAGGAGGACTTCTCTCAAGATACCGTCTTCCTCGACCTTTTTGGCTCTGAACGGGTGGACCACTATCTGGCCGAGGGGCACATCAGGATAAAGGCTGAGATAGAGACCCCCTTCGCCCCTCCCCTGCCCATAAAGAATTCCTATCTGCTCTATTTGCATCAAGCCCCGGGCCGATGGGTGCTTATTCTGCTGGGGGATAGCCCCGAAACGGTGAGGAACGCCGTGGCCTGGCTACGGAGCGGGGACTTTAGAGGCGATCTGGTGAGCGATAACGCAGCCCTGTATCACCTTCCCGGCTCGCCCGCGGGATAAGGGCTGGGGGAGATTGAGCAGACTGGAGGCACCTTAGATGGCTCGAGGGTTACTTATTTTTGTCATAGTGGGGGCGCTGGCGGTGGGGGCGCTAGTGGGGATCGGTGGTTATCGCTTGGCCACCCCCGTGCCACCCCCCATAGTTACCCCCGTCCCCACCCCGGACATAGAAGCCATGGTGGAAGCCAGGGTAGCCGAGATTCTCCGTGCCAGGCAGGCTATAGCGCCATCCCCCACACCGGCTGCCGTGACGCCGCAAATAGACCGGGCCATTGTCCAGGAGTTCGCCCAGGCCTACTTGGCTCTGGTCGAAGAATGGGACGCCTTCCACAGAGACTATGACACTTTTCGGCTGGGGGATACTTGTAGCAAAGAGGTTATGGAGAAAGACCTGAGCCATTTTGTTACCCAGTTTCGGGAGCTGGCTGCCCAGGCGAAAGCAATGGCTCATCCCCAGCCGGTGCGGGCGGTGTGGATGTCTTTGGTGGAGGCCATAGAGAAGGAGGAGGTGGCCCTGCTTGAGCTGCGGGATTCCTGGCAGCCTGGGGATTTTGCGCCCTTCGAGGCCTTCGAGCAGGTCAGGGCTGAGGTGGAGGGGCTGCGCCGTGAGGTGGAGGGCAAGGTAGCCGACCTGGCTGCTCCGCCGTCCCAGGAAGCTCTGGACTTCGCCCGGGCCCACGCTCAAATCGCGCAGCGGTGGGATGCCTTCCATTCTGACTATAATGCCTGGAGGCTAAAGGCCAGTTCCTTCCGCCCGAAGGAGGAGCAACCGGAGCAAGTGAATGGAGAACCGACGCAACTGGACGAGGAACTGACCCAACTGGATGGGGAACTGACCCAACTGGTGAGCCAATTCTGGGAGCTGGCTGCCCAGGCGAAAGCAATGGCTCACCCCCAGCCGGTGCGGGCGGTGTGGGCCTCTCTGGTGGAGGCCATAGAGAAGGAGGAGGCGGCCCTGCTTCAGTTGCGGGATTCCTGGCAGCCTGGGGATTCCGCGCCCTTTGAGGCCTTCGAGCAGGTCAGGGCTGAGGTGGAGAGGCTGCGCCGTGAGGTGGAGGGCAAGGTAGCCGACCTGGCTGCTCCGCCGTCCCAGGAAGCTCTGGACTTCGCCCAGGCCCACGCCCAAATCGCGCAGCGATGGGACGCCTTCCATTCTGACTATAATGCCTGGAGGCTAAGGGACGGCAGCTGCGAACGAGAAAAGATGATTCAGACGTTAACCCAGCTACTGTTGCGCTTCCAGGGTGTGGTGAGCAAAGCCAGAGCCCTGCCTCATCCGGAGCTAGTTTTGCCCATAGCTGAGACGGTGGTGAAGGCAGCCGAGAAAGAAGAGCTGGCGCTGCGAAAGCTGCGGGACACCTGGAGGCCCTTCGATCCCGCATCCTTTGAAGCCTATGAGCACCAGAGAAAGGCCAGCAATGAATTGAGAAGGCAGGCTGAAAGCAGCCTCCAGACCCTGCTGGCCAAGTACGGCCTGAGCTGGGGAGAGCTACAGCCCAGCCAGCCCTAAGGCCGCCTGCGTCGGTCTTTTGGACGCCGCAGGGCAATTGCAAGCAAGGCGGGATAAGCCGCGGCGATGGAAAGAGGAGCGACCAAGGTCAACACGCAGGACACCCGTCTCGGATGGGTGCGAGGGATGGCCAGCCTTCTCGGACTGGTTCTGGCCTCAGTGTTGGCGATAACCTTGCTATCTCTGCCTGGCCATGCCGAAGAGTGGTCACCCCCGGTGAACATCTCACAGAACTCGGGCTACTCCTCAACCTACCGTGGTGCGCCCCCTGTCGTGGATAGTAATGGGGGCCTTCACGTGGTGTGGAGGGACGATACTGCGGGGAACTTCGACATCTTCTGGGCTACGAAGCCCCCTGGTGGCACCTGGTCAGCCCCGGTCAATGTCTCTCACAGCGCTGACGACTCGGATGAGCTTGCCCTTGCTATTGATACCCAAGACTGCCTCCATCTGGTATGGCGGGAGTCGTGGGACATTTTCTATGCCAGCAAGTCCATCGATGCCTCCTGGTCCCCGATAGTGAACGTTTCCCAGACCGGCGAGGCACGACTACCCGATATGGCCGTGGACGGTGCCGGGACTGTTCATGTCGTATGGCTGGACGGCAGCGTAAGCGAGTTTTCTGGCCTCCTTTATGCCGCCAAGCCCCTGGGCAATGCTTGGTCTTCCCCCATTACCCTCTCGGTCGGTCAGGCGGGGTACCCTGCCATCGCAGTCGATAGCGAGGAGGGGCTCCACTTGGTCTGGGATGATGTCCTTCCCCCCTTCGATAGCCGTCAGATCTTCTACGCCACCAAACCGAAGGGGGGCACCTGGTCTACTCCCACCAATGTATCGGAGACGACGGGGGGCTCCCAGAGACCCCACCTGGTTATCGATGATGGGGGCTGCCTCCACCTGATATGGGAGACGATGGTGAAGCCATTGTGGGGAAACTGGGCACCGGACATCTTTTATGCTACAAAGCCCAGTGGCGGCTCCTGGTCCGTGGCCAATATCTCACAAAGCTCAGGGGATTCGAGAGAGCCGCACCTCGCGGCGGACGCCGAAGGATTGCCCCATATCGTTTGGCAGGAGGATATGGGCGATGGGAATTGGGACATTCTCTATGCTGCTATGGCTCTAGATGGCTCCTGGTCGAAGGTGAATATCTCCGGTAATCCTGGCTTCTCCTTCCGGCCTGTTATCGCCGTCGACGGCAGGGGAAAGCCTCATGTGGCTTGGGATGATAAGAGTCTGGATAACTGGGAGGTCCTGTACGCTACAAGGCCACCTCAGGGCTGGTCCCCTCCTCAGAACCTTTCCGACAATTCCGGCTCCTCCCTCTGGCCCGTCCTTGTCGTTGACGCCGAGGATAATCTCCATGTGCTATGGTCTGATGACACCCCTGACAATCGCGAAATCTTCTATCGTAGCCTGACCCCTCCTCCCCTGCCCGGGGCCATTCAAGGCCAGGTGCTCCTTTGGGGCCGCACTAGCCACGAGGGGGCCGAGGTCAGCATCGAGGCCGAGGGGGTGAGGCTCCTCAGCTCGGTCACCGATGGCGAAGGTCGCTTCGCCATCGAGGAGGTGCCAGAGGGGAGCTACACCGTGATAGTGGAAAGCCCAACATATTTGCCTGCCAGCAGAGCAGGGGTGGAGGTTTGGGGAGGGCTGACAATGCGCCTGCCGTTGGTCACCCTCCTTTGTGGCGATCTGGATGAAGACGGGGTTGTTGGCCTCAGCGATTTGACCCTGGTGGCTGTGCAATTGAACACCAAGCCGCCAGGCGATCCCCGAACGGACATCGACAATGATGGGCTGGTCGATATCTTCGACCTGGTGGCAGTGGCAATGAACTATAACAAGACGGGGAGCCCTTGGCTGGGCTGAATCCGAGAAGGCCCCTTTCGCATCAGAGTATTAGCATGGCGTCCCCAAAGCTGTAGAAGCGGTAGCGGTGCTCGATGGCCTCCTTGTAGGCCCTCTTTACCAGGTCCTGGCCAGCAAAGGCGCAAACCAGCATGAGCAGGGTGGAGCGGGGGAGGTGAAAGTTGGTGATGAGGCCATCGACGATGCGGAAGCGGTGTCCCGGCAAGATGAACAGGTCGCTCCAGTCCCTATATGGTTGAAGCTCCGGCCCCCCAGCTATAGCCGCTTGCTCCACGGCTCTGACCGCGGTAGTGCCCACACAGATAATACGTCCCCCCTTCACCCGGGCCTGGTTTATTTTTTGGGCGGCCTGCTCGCTCACCTCGCAATACTCTTTGTGCATGGAATGCTGAAGCGGGTCTGCCTCCGTGACCGGGCGGAAGGAGTCTAGGCCTACATGGAGGGTGATAAAGGCCAGTCCTATCCCCCTCGCTTGGATGGCCTCAAGGAGTTGGGGCGTAAAATGAAGGCCGGCGGTAGGCGCCGCCACGCTCCCCTTGGACCGGGCATAGACTGTCTGGTAGCGCTCCGCCTCCTCCAGAGGCCTGTGGATGTAGGGGGGGAGGGGCATAACCCCCACCTTTTCCAAAAGACCCTCCTCGGAGAGATGGAGAAGCCTGATGCCATGCTCCCCTCGGGCGATTATCCTGCCTGCCAGCCTGGCCCCGGAAGCGGACTCGAATTCCACCTCAGTCCCCTCCGGGAGTCGCTTTCCTGGCTTCACTAGGGCCTCCCAGAGGCCCTCTTTCAGGCGTCTCAACAGGAGCGCTTCCACTTTGCCCCCGGTCCCTGCCTTCCGTCCCAGGAGTCGGGCTGGCAGCACCCGGCTATCATTGAGTACCAGGAGGTCACCGGGCTCCAGGTAGTCGACCAGTTGATAAAAGCGGCGATGTTCCAGGGAGCCCCGGCCCCGGTTCACTACCATGAGCCGCGAGTGATCCCGGGGCTCCAGGGGGACTTGGGCGATAAGCTGGGAGGGTAGCTCGTAGTCGAAATCGCTGGTTCGCACCGGACTACCTGCCCAGGAGCCGAAGGGCGAGGTTGATGATGATGGTGAGGAGGGCGCTGAGCAGCAAAAAGGAAGCCAAGGGGAAGAAAATGGTCAGGCTTCCCTTTTTGAACTGGAAGTCTAGGGGCAGCTTGCCCACAAAGGGAAGGCGGTCTGCAAAGAGCAAGACCACCCCCATCACGGCCAGGAAAAGGGCCGCCACCAGCAGGAGCTTGCCCACATCGCCCAGGCTCAGCATGCTGTCTTCAGTATATCACAAGATCATCTGCTTGATACTTGCCAGATAGATTGGGGCCAAGGCGTCATCGTGGACCGGAAGCGAGGGAGGCGAAGGCCTTTCCCGCAGCTGCCCCAGTGCTGGCAATGTCCTCGTCACTGTGGGCCATGGACACGAAGGCGGCTTCGAACTGAGATGGTGGCCAGTATATCCCCTGCATCAGCATCTGCTGAAAGAATCTGCTATACAATTCGGTATCGGCTCGCCTCGCCGATTCATAATCGAGCACCAGTCCCCGGGTGAAGAAGACGGTGAGCATCGAGCCTACACGCGGGATGGATACGGACAAGCCGGCCTGGGCTGCAGCCGCGGTCATGGCCTCCTGTAGGAGGGATGACTTGGCATCGAGCGCGCTGTAGACACCGGGCTGGCTCAGGACCTTGAGCGTCTCAATACCCGCAGTCATGGCTAGGGGGTTACCGGAGAGGGTCCCTGCCTGATAGACTGGCCCTAAAGGGGCCACCTGCTCCATGATGTCCCTCCTGCCTCCATAGGCGCCTATGGGTAGCCCGCCGCCTATGACCTTGCCCAAGCAGGTGAGGTCAGGGGTTACCCCATAGTGGGCCTGGGCTCCTCCATAGGCTACCCGGAACCCGGTGATCACCTCATCGAAGATGAGGAGCGCCCCCGACCGCTGGGTCAGGTCGCGGAGGCTCTCCAGAAAGCCGGGCCGAGGTGGCACCACCCCCATATTGGCCGCCACCGGTTCCACGATCACGGCTGCAATCTCCGCCCCGAAGTCTTGGAAAAGCCGTGCCACTGCCTCCACATCGTTGTAGGGGGCAACCAGGGTATTTGAGGCATAGGAGGTGGGCACCCCGGGGCAGTCGGGTATGCCCAGGGTGGTCATCCCCGACCCAGCCCTAGCCAGCAGCCCGTCGGAATGGCCGTGATAGCCACCGGCGAATTTCACCACCTTGTCTCTGGCGGTAAAGGCTCGGGCCAGGCGCAGGGCGCTCATTGTGGCCTCGGTGCCCGAGCTGACAAAGCGCACCATTTCCAGGGAGGGCATAGCGGTGCATATCATCTGGGCCAGGGTCGTCTCCAGCTGGGTGGGGGCCCCGAAACTGGTGCCATGCTCCAGCGCCCTTTTCAGCGCAGCCATAACCTGGGGGTGGGAATGCCCCAGAATGAGCGGGCCCCAGGAGCAGACATAGTCTACAAATTCATTGCCGTCCTCGTCGTAAATTCTGGAGCCCTGGCCCCGTCTTATGAAAAGGGGCTCTCCCCCTACCGCTTTAAAGGCGCGCACCGGGCTGTTGACGCCCCCGGGCAAGTAGCGCTGGGCCTCGGCAAAGAGTTCCCTGGAGCGTTGCCTGTTCATCATGGGCCCTCCCTCAACCACTCGGCTGCCTCTAGGGCGTGGTAGGTGACGATGATATCCGCCCCAGCTCGTTTGATAGCTGTTAGAATCTCCAGGGTCACCCGTTTCTCATCCAGCCAGCCCCGCTGGCCTGCCGCTTTGACCATAGCATACTCGCCGCTGACATTGTAGGCTGCCAGGGGGTGGTGGAA
>Ga0180909_126_pt1 | contig 45877 bp, 33 predicted proteins | sample Deesub1362A_J573_FD_124296 | JGI IMG/M metagenome (GOLD analysis project Ga0180909, IMG submission 124296) | Dehalococcoides sp. JdFR-54 | reverse complement strand
GGGGGCATTCCTGAACATTAGATTGTCGCTCGCGGCAGAGGCTACGCCTCTTATTGGGCACCATTTCAGCCAGTGACCAGAAGCCTGCCGAACCCACTCGGGTTACACAGGTCCGGGCCCCGGCCCGGCGGGAAGACTGATTTCATGGATATACTCTAGCACTGTTCCAGCCTGCCCTACTATTAGGGCATGGAAGGTTATGCGGTAGGTACCCCGGACCGTGTAACCAGCCACACCGTAGAGGGCTTGGTTAGTATTGCTGCGCACGGTCCTTGATCTATAGCCGAGTGTATTGGCACCTTCCTCATACCTCCAGACCACACCTCCCTCGCCCACGAATAAGGCGAAGCCCATGTCGTGATAAGCAACCCCCCGGAGGTCATTGAAAGTAGGGCTGACCGCGCCTTCGAGCTGGCTGAGGTATGGGTATGTGTCGACATACTTCAGCATGTGCCCGTCCGCTCCGGCGATGAGCGCATAAGTGCCAGCGGGGTTCCAGGCTATGTCCCACCAATCGCCTGGGGCACCGGTTAGCCCTGTTAGGCCACCAGCTTCGTATTTGGCCACTATCCCATTGAGCCCCACTATCAGGGCCTTGCTTCCGTCTGGCTTCCAATCGACCGCCCTGTAATGGGTGGGTTTGCTTTCTGGTGTTAGATGGGTAAAGGCGGTGCCATCATATCTGATCGCGGTCCAGGTGTCGCCCACTATCAATGCCTCACTACCGTCCGGCTTCCAAGCCACATCGTAAAGCTGTGTATTGGCGCTGTGTATGGTGCTGATATTACCCGTGGCGGCATCGTATTTCAACACGATTCCATAATCATAAGAGGCGATGCCTACATGAATCCCGCCGACTATTAAGGCATAGCTGCCATCTGGCTTCCAGGCCACTCCCCGCAGATGGCGATCGGTGCCACTCACCAGTGCTGTAAAGAAGGCGCCGTCATATTTGAGCACCGTTCCGCTGTCTCCCACTATCAGTGCATAGTCACCGCCTGGCCGCCAAGCCACCTCGTTCAATTGCTCGGTGGTGGGACTCGGTAGAGCCGTGATTGTTGGCATTGTCTCCGCCGCATAATATGCAATGGCTGTTTTGTCAGCATCCATGGTCACAGTTATTGGGTTGCCAGAAACCGATGAGCCATTAACCTCCCAGTGGCTAAATGCATACCAGTCATGAGCTAGGTATGACTCGGCCTCTAAGACTACACTTGTGCCGCTCAGATAGGAACCGCTTACACCCTGGAGTAAAGGTATGCCTGCTGGGTCGGTACTAACAGTCAAGGAATAAAAGATGTTGTTCACAGTCACCGTAATCTGATCCTCAGCATGGTTTCCAGCGGCATCGTATGCCCGGACCGCTAGGGCATGGGGACCGTTGATATAGGCGATCGTATTCCAGCTCCAGCTCCAGGGCGATGTTATATCTGTATCTTTGAGCGCACCACCTATGAAGAATTCGACCCTTGACACGCCGCTAGATGCGGCCGTCGGGTCGTCTGATGCGGCCACGGCTATCGTGACCGCTCCGCTAACAGTAGAACCGTCCAGAGGACTGGTTATCTGTAGGGTGGGCGCTGTGGTGTCGACCCTGACCGTGTAATGGCCCGGAGGCCCCCAGTTGCCTGCATCGTCCCTTGCCCGAACATGGAAGTACCATACTCCATCAGGCTTATTTGTAAAGGATGCCGAGTTCCCTGAGGTGTCAACAATGGTGTCCGGGTTTGTGGCGGCCGCCTGGTCTAACACGTAGCTGTAACCAGCGATGCCGGATGGGTCGGAGGGGGTTGTCCAGGTGAACGAGGGGGCGTTATCGGCATACCACACGCTCTCATCGGGGTGAGTGGATGATGAAATGACCGGTGCCGGGGGCGCTGTGGTGTCGACCCTGACCGTGTAATGGCCTGGAGGCCCCCAGTTACCTGCATCGTCCCTTGCCCGAACATGGAAGTACCATACTCCATCAGGCTTATTTGTAAAGGATGCCGAGTTTCCTGAGGTGTCAATAATGGTGTCCGGGTTTGTGGCAGCCGCCCGGTCTAACACGTAGCTGTAACCAGCTATTTCAGACTCGTCTGCCGGGATTGCCCAGCGAAATTGAGGATCGTTGTTGCTATACCACAGATTTTGATTGGGATGGCTCGGTGAGGAAATAGTGGGGGCATCAGGTGGGATCGCAGTAAGTGGGAGGATGTCCCACCAAGGGGTGCCTTCATCCAGGGCCAGCAACTCCCAACTGTAGCTATTAATGGCAGCAGCATTGCTGGTAATATCTACCACCGCCCTTATTCGTCCCTGATTAACCTTGGAGTCGTCGACATACAGCAAAAGGGGGCGCTCTAGCTGGGGAACGCCCCAGGCAGGATCTAGGGGGTTATAGTGGCCAACGGTATATTCAGCCGTACTCCAAGTAAGCTGGTCGAAGTTCTCCCCGGTATAGAAATCTATCTGGACAGTTATATCCTGCAGATTCTTGTCAGCGCTGAACCAGAAGACGGCCCCATTATCATTGAAACCAGATTGTCCAGCCAAATCAAAGGTCAATCGGTGGCTGCCTCCAGTCCAGTTTCGTGCGACATCATCTTGGCCGGACCGTATGAAGTCACTAAACTCATCATAGATAAAGCCCTTATCATGGCCGAAAGCGGGGTCCCAATCCCGCCGCGAGTAGCAGTGAATAGTGTAATTATGGAAGGTCCAAAACCATGTATTATTCATCGCATAGTCGATCGCCTCGCTGACATCTACATTGGCGTCATTGAGCCGCTCATAGAAATTGGTGGAAAAATCGGCAGCCGCGAGCCCCACATCGTGCTCCCAGCCCATATAAACCAAAGCACCCTGTTCAACGCAAAAAACTTCCCATAGATCGGAGATAGGGGTATCGCGGCCGCTCTGACAGCCATTGATGAATACCAGGCTTCCGGTGGCCGCACCTTTGTACTGAGCACTGCCGTAATTGCTCGCGGCGCGCAAGGAATCGATGTGACTATTGACGGTCTTTCCGTAGGTGGATGAGCTAGCATGAGACATACAATAATATATTCTGGTAGCACCTGTCTGAAGCTGCCGGATATTGGCGGATATGGAATGATCCTCCGCCTTAATTCGGTCATCATTTGGCCGCTGCTGCCAGTGCGCCAGTCGGTCGTAGGCGGCGTTCATCGAGTTTATTGCCGCGCTACGAGAGGGGTCCCACCAGCCACCCATACCATGCAAATCACAGGCAGCGTAGGTATCAAAGAGGTAGAGATCGCCGCCCACAGGCTTCCCCTTTATGGCATCCACCCAAACAGAACCCAGGGAGGTTTCTACTACCCAGCACAATATTCCTTGACCGATCCCGTACCTCACCCCTTTTCCACTGAAGGCGTAATTCGGCCTTTTGATCATAAGGCTAGAATCGCGGAACTCCCCGCCCATCAACTCCCTGGCTATCTTGACAGCCTCTTCCGGGGCAATCTTTGGCTGGATCGCCTCCGGCATTTCCAATGTCCAATCCTTATGGTACCGAACCAGATTGCCGGCAGGATCCACCCAAACCGAGATATGACTATCTGAGGGGATCCCGTCAATGGTTCTGACATAGGTCACGAAGTATGCTTCCTTTTGGGCAGTTATGATTTCCAGTTCTCCCTCAGCGGTCCTCTTCAGGGCCGTGTTTATGACGACAGGTTCCTTACGAATAGGCTGTAAGGCGGCTTGGGCGGGGATATCACCAAAGGAAGCGGCATAGGCGGTGCCGAGGGTGGCGGCATCCTTTTGGGTTATATCGCCCGCCTCATATTCCCCGATATATCCGTAGTGGGTGACTTCACCGCTCTGAGCATCGATCCAGATCACGATATTATCGGCTCTTATAGCCTCCCAACGAGTGTAGCAACGGAGATTGTCCTGAAGCAGTCTGATTCTCTCGATTTCCTTGGACACGCCCTTTACTGGGCTGACCTTGGAGGGATCGACCGGGAGACGGTTCAAGGCAATATCTATGGCCTTCTCTTCGGTTATGTCTACCGGGGTGATATCCGGATTCAGCTCGATCTCTATTTCTGCCATGCCGGGAACCGCAGCTTGGCTAACCGCCTCAAAAGCATGTACATAACCATAGCCATAGAGGTTATCCCATCCCGCAGCACCCCGATCTTCAGCAGTATTTATAAGTATCTGTTTAACCTGGGCAGGGGTTAAATTAGGATTAGCTTCAAGCATGAGGGCAACCACTCCGGCTATATGAGGGCATGCCATCGATGTCCCACTCATTTGTTGATAGTTATTATCAGGATCCCCAACCGCACCCTTGGCGGAGTTTATTTCATAACCAGGGGCGCTTATTTCCGGTTTTTTCTCATTCTCAGTGTCGGCATCGCCATCATCCTTGCGCGGCCCACGGTTAGAGAAGTCGGTTATATGGTCATCGGCGCGGTCTATTGTGCCTTCATCGTTCATCGCTGCCACTGTTATCACCTTGTCGGCTGCTGCCGGACATCCGAAGCCTTCATTATCAGGACCATCATTTCCACCTGCTACCACGACGACCAGTCCGTTGTCAACGCAAGTATTGGCTGCGGAGCATATTGCGCACTCGATGGGATTGCCCCAAAAATCGGTATCATGGGAGCCATCGCAATTTTTGCTGTTCCCTAAGCTCATGCTGAGAATCTTGATCCCATATTCGTCTTTATTCTCAATGCACCACTCCATCCCCTGTATGACATCATCACCCCTGGCCAAGCCCACCGCCGGGAAGACCTTTACATCTATCAGCCCGGCCCCGGGTGCCACTCCCACCATATCCGTGCCACCACCTGTCCCCATGGCGATCCCGGCACAATGAGTGCCGTGCCAAACTCCGGTGCGGTTATCGTCTGGATTTTCTTCCTGATTGGTCACCGCATTAAACCCGGCGACGAACTTGCCATTTAAAGAGGCATGGTTATCATCCACGCCGGTATCGATGATGGCGATATTCACCCCGTCGCCGGTATAACCCAAATCCTCGGCAGTATCAGGGGAATACAGGGCGGAGCTACGCGCCGTAATCGCTCTAGCGCTCACATCCAACCAGGTCTTAAAAGTCGGCTGCACGCTAACCGTAACCACCCCCGGCAAATCTTTAATATTGCTAAAAAGATCGGTTGACACGCCCCGAGCACATATCACTCCAGCATATTTGCTCCTATAAGAGACTTTGTCCGCACCGATCAGGTTAGCAAGGTGATTCTCATCACTCTGAGTGGGAATAGCAGAATAATGGACAAATATGTCCTTTGTTGGTGGTCTGACACAGATATCTATGTGAACAATTGCCTGGGTTACGGCAGTCAAATTCTTAGCCAGGACACCCGCCCTAAAGCATTCCATGGTCTCCGCGGTTCTTTGAACCTTAAGCACCACGGAACCTATCTGCCCTGGTTCTAAAGTAAGCGACTCTGGTTCGACCCACGCCTTCCAGCCTCCTTGTGAGGGTCCACGTTTTTCACCTGGCAATATGCTCACAACAAAATCTGCAACCCGGTTCAATTTGTTCTTAATGGGGATGATATACTTCTCCTCAAGTACATCAGCGTCTATATAGGGTCGATAGTAACAGAACCAGCGCTCGTACTCTTTAGTCCAGTACTTCTCCCCGGTGATCGGATTATAAACTCCATATGGGCCGAAATGTATGCCTATCTGTTCCATTTCCCAGGTGACTAGATCCTGAGCGAAACCAAATTGGGTATAGGTATCATCCGTGTAAATAGTCTTGGACTCTCCAGGGGCAAGGGAATCAATTCGTGTGCTATCGACCTCCCAACTCTCCATCCAAAACCCCCACCGGCCCTCCTTAAAGGCGATGTTTATATCGTGTGCCTCAAGCTCTTTTGAGGTATTTGTAACCATAGCACCAACCGAATAAGGTTCTCCAATTCCTGGGTGCTCTGGTTCCCACCACACGGTCGGAATTTCGATTATAGGCGAAGGCGCTAGCCACGGGATCGGTCCTTCCTCGCCGAAGTGGATTCCCACCTTGACCAAGTCATAAATATCCACGATGCCGTTGCCACTGATGTCTGCCGCCTCATCAGCGGGGGGCACCTGAAGGTTGAAGTTAGCTGCCACTGTGGCCATGTCGGAGACATCAATGACATTATCGCCATTGGCGTCACCGCCGGGGAGGATGATTTCTGGTAGCGTAGTAACTTCCCCAGCTACCACCACCACATTGGTTGCCTGGGCATTGAGATAACCCGCAATTGTCGCCATAGCGGTGTAGGTTCCAGGGGGCAACTCGATGGTGAAATAGCCATCGGCGTTCGTGGTGTCGCAGTAGTCACTGTCGGCACACACCTTGACCCCACTGGGGTTGGCGCGTCCCTGTAAGTGCACCTTGCCTTCAATTATGCCCATGGATTCTACCTTGAAAGCCCGTGATATGGGGCCATACACCTGACTATCGACTACGACGGCAGCTATGGCGTTGTAGTCACCGTCCCTCACCCCCAGCGGTGTCCAGGTAAAGGTCACCGTTTCAGTCAAGCCACCCGCCACGGTGATGGTCTGGGGTGAGAGCTCTTCCACCAGCCCGCCCTCGCTGTCCTGAATAGTCAGAGTCACCTGGCCCGTGACCGTAACACCCTTGTAGTTGGCAAAGGCGACACGGAACATGCCCTCCTCTCCCAAGCGAAGCCTCGCAGGTGCCGTCAGGCCCGTGATCTCACCGCCCAGCACCGAGATCCCGGCTGAGGCGCCGCCCACGATGGCCTCCTCGCTCTGGAGGGTGATTTGCACCGTATAGGCCCCGTCACTCAGCGCTCCGCTCCAGGCCAGTGGCAGCACATATGAGCTGCCAGAGGGTACACTGAATTCCTTGGCCGTCTGCCTGCCCACCACCTCCCCCAGAGCGTCTCGAATGAACAGGGTGGCCGTCAAACTGGCATCAACATCCCCCACGTTCTCAATGCGGGCTGTGGTGCTGATTTTCTCGCCCGGCACATACTGGGCCTTGTCCGTGGCGAACTTGCTCACGACCACAGTGAGAGGTGACTCATAGGTGACCTGTATCTTGAAGTGGCTGTAGAAGGTCGTCTCGTCAGTAGTGGGATTGTGCTGGATGGGGAAGATGGTGAATAGGAGCCCTTCGCTTGTCTCCTGGTACTGAACCAAATCCACGTCCTCGGGATAGGGATAGTCAATATCTGTAGCTGTGGTGTAACTCAGTCCTCCCTTACTCCAGGGTTTCACTTGGGCAATGGGGATGTTGTAGGTGCCGATGGAGGAGGAGATCGCATCCACCACCTTCACCTCGGTTACGGTGCCACTGAAGGGCAGAGTTAAGGTGTAGCCCGTCACGTAAGGAAGGATTGGAGTGCCATCAGCAATAGCGAGATCGCCACCCTCGATGGAGAAGAGGTCATACTTGATATCATCCTGGGTCTCCGTTGCCACCTTATACGAATCAATGTCTACCTCGAAGGTACGGGAGTAGATACTCTTTTCAGCGGCACGCACCACAGGCCCGCTAAGCGTGGTGAAGGCTCGTTCCTCCGGCTCGCTGGCTGCTGCCCCAGCCCCACCGCCGGGGTAGAAGATGAATGTCCAGGGGACGCCGTATACATTGAACTCGGTCACCGTCTTGCGGTCCAAGGCGTCTTTGCCCCCGAAGCCGAAGACATAGCTGCTCTTAGCCTCAGCCATGGCCTTGCCGATGCTCATCGAGTTGTCCCCGGCTGGCATTAGCAGTCGGCTGAAGAAGCGCTGTATCAGCCGTTCGCCCCAGGTGCACTTGTGCAAATTGCCGGGGGAACCGTAGCTGAACCCTGTGGCCCCGATATAAGCGCTCACCCCCTCATGTATCAGGTCGTAGACCATGTCGTGATCCACTCCGCCGGGCACATCGATGTCTGGCACAGGCAGCCCGCCGTGGCAGCCGACGATCATGGCGATCGGATGGTCGTCGTTGAAGCGGGTGTAGTCACCTGGAGTGTCATCAGGCGAGAAGTCATCGCCCGGGATGCTAGCGCGGTCGTAGCTGTTGTGCCCGCCGATGAAGAACAGATCCATTCCTGCAGCATTATTGGCCGCATTTCTGAAGTTGGTGTTCCAACTGGTATCGCCGCCCTCATAAGGGGACATGACGTCGATGGTGCGCACCTCAGCGGTGGGGATGTCGTCATTGCGGACAGCAAAGCCCTTACTGCGGAAAAGGGCAGGAACGTCGAACAGATCGGCAATATGACCTGTGCCTCCGGGGTCTGGCTCCAGTCCCAACTCCCAGCCATCCACGCTGGCCATCACCACACTGCCCCTCCTCCCGTTGTCCCAGCTCACCCCCTCCTCCAGCAGGCTCAGCATGTCGGCTGCGCTGGCACCCAACAGTCGCCCCACCCACAGCTCGATGTCGCCCTTTTGCCAGCTGGTGCCCCCGCCCAGGTCGGCATAGGGGTTGTCGGTGAAAAAGTAATCCTCATCGGTGGCGCGGATGGCTGGGTTGGTAGCGCTGTCAACACACCAACCGGGGTGCTCCCTGCCCGGCGCCCCGTCACAGTCGAATAAGTCGATCCCCTCGTCATTAGAGGGGTCGTCATACCGATAGAAGGGGATAGTGTCATCGTCGCCCACGATGAGCAGGTAGTTGGGCCAGGCAACGGGGAGGCGAACGTCTCCCACGGAGGAAATATAAATGTCCGTATATTGCGTCGCATCATCGTGCCAATCCTCGATCAGATCATCGATGGCATCGGCAGTCACATTGGCGGTTGTGGCGTTGGTGTAGTCCACGGCGGCGTTATCCCAGTTGTAGGCCCGTCAATGGTATCTTTCCACGTAGTAGATGACCCCGCGGGGGCTGTGGCTGGCCGGCGGCCCCTGCGCCTCAGTAAAAAGCCGCTGCAGCAGACTGGTCACTTCACCGGGGGCGAACTTGTCATACAGCAGCTTACGGTTGGCTATGATGAGGGAGTGTACGCTCCCCGGCGCCAGGATGCGGATGGTCCCGGTACCAGAGGGGTCCACACACGGCATCTGAACCACAGCACTGACAGTCACGTTTTGCGGCAAGGTGTCGTTAGGTATCAAGAAGCGCCACACGATCTGTTTGCGGTAGAACAGGGTCATTCCCATCAAGGTAACCGGGGAGAGGTCGGTGGTGCCCCGGTACTGGCCGCCTCCAAGGCTCTCGTAGCTGACACTGGTGCGTGCACCGCCGGAGGTATTCCTCACCCATGTGCCAATGGGTGGTCCGAAAAGATCGTCAGGGATGGTGAGCACAACGGGGATATCGTCTTTGGCCGAGGCACTGTAGCTGATGAGCTTGGTCACGATCTCGACGCGGGTGTACTTTGTGGGCCCATCTAAATCGCCCACCACCTTGTTCACTGTGATCCCCTCCAGTGCATCCTCGATGTTGAGGGATAGATGGAGGGGCAACAGGGGAGAAGTTATTAGCTTAAGATCATCAAAGTATACCTCGATCGCGTCCAAGTGCATAAATGAGCCACCAGCTCTCAATAAGACCCGTACTGTTTTTACGGATGCCCAGTCAATATTCAAATCTTCACTCGGGCTCACATCCAGCATATACCAAGTGTCCCTGGCTAAATGAATATCTCCATCGCTGTCTCGAGAAATGCCCTCGGGCAAGATATAGGTGATATTCCCTGTATCATAATTATGATTGTGCCTGTTAGATCTCACGCAAGATAGCCTATAGATATAACTTCCCAGAGCAATCCCCTCGCCGTTATAGGCATAGACGATCACATCGGTGTAGGAGCATGCCCCGCCCCAGGCATCTGGGCCGTCTGTTTGTTGCGCCACCTTATAATTTATCTTGAGGCCCAGGCTAGTCCCGGCAAAGGGGAAATCTCGGTATGCTTGTGAGCGGTCAGCATCACGCCCCACCATGCCCCCATCTGCTACATACAAACGAATTGACCTGACGGGAGACGTGTAGTCCGTTGTGGAATAGCCGCCAGACCAAGTACAATCTGTATTCGGATTAGTGTGGCTAAATGTCCAGTTATCAGATTCCATATCGTCGCTTATTTCTGTGGCCCCGAGTGCGGCAAATAGCCCCGTTGGCTGATCAGTGCCCCCTGAGGCTAATGCTTCCCTGGTTTCCTGAGTGCCATTATTAGCCCCGATCATGGCCATAGTTAAAAGAACCGTCGCCACAACTGTCCAGGCAGACACCCTTTGAGCAAGTCCTTTGAACTTCCTGTAGCGCCTCATTTTTGTTCCACCCCGTTTTTAACCTGGATTTCCCATTCCAGCTCTCGAGAACGACTGACCGCCCTCGCCCCCGTTTCCACTGATGCTATGCTCATCCCGTGCAACCGTCAAGCTGCCATAGCTTTCTCGGGACCTGTGGGACTGACTTTTTGAATTTGCCATCGGCAAAACGCTTCTTTATGAATTCCTGTAAACGCCGTTTGCTCACTTTTGACTCAAGGGGCCTGCACATATTCCACTTTACCGAAATGGATGCCAACCTTAAGCAAATCATAGACATCTATTATTCCGTCTCGGTTTAGGTCAGCCTTTGGGTTATAACTTTGCTCGCCAACCTTAGTGTTAAAGGCAGTAGCAACGGCAACCAAGTCGAAGATGTCCACGTCATAGTCCCTGTCCGCATCCCCAGCTACAGGCCAAACTACGGTCACCGTCAGACTGCCAGAACCCACGTTCCCTGCCCGATCGGTAGCTTCAAGTTTTATGTCATGTTTTCCTTCCAGTTCGGCGGTAGTGTCCCACTGATAGCCCCAGAATATCTCCGAGCTGGATACATAGACATTGTTGGCGGACACAAAGGCTGTCCAGTAAGTGCCATCCGCACTCTGAATCCCAGAAGGCCATTGCGAGCCGGCGAGGAAGGTAAGCTGGAAGGGCTGGCTCCACTTTGAAAGGTCATAAGAGTAACTTCCAAATACATAAAAGGCACCACGATGCCGCATATGGTAAATGATCCAGTATCTCCCTTGGGCATCCTGAAGGAACGATGTTGGGCCAGTAACCTTGGCACCGGGTACGTTTATGCTGACTGGGGCGCTCCAGGTGATGCCATTAAGGGAGGTTGTGACCCGTGTCTCTTCATATCCCCAACTGTAGGTTATCAAATACCTGCCACTGGAGTCTTGAATTAGTGAGGGATAATCTATCGTGGTTGCATAAGCGACCTGCTCTGGCTCGGAGACCACGGCTGTGGGCGCACTCCAGCTATCGCCATCCAGCGAGCTTATCACCCTGACCTGTTTGGGCTGCCCATCGAGATAAGCGATCCAGTATCTCCCTTTGCTGTCCTGAATAAGGGAAAGTCGAGACATTGAGTACACATCCAAGGGGGTAGCGGTCTTTGGCCCAGTCCAGCTAAGGCCATCTGAGGAGCTGGTAACCAATATATAGCGATCTATCCCGACATCGCCATCGAGAGCAATCCAATACCTGCCATTGGAGTTTTGAATCAAGGACCACCAAGAGGTCCCAAGAGGCCGTCCCTCTACCGCCTGGGTTTCTTCGCTCCACTCTTTACCATCAGGGGAATGTCTGACGGCAATGCCGCCACCCCCGGATAGATATGCTACCCAGAATTCCCCATCACGGTCCTGAATAAAAGAGGGGCGATGCCAACTTGCGGCCACCATTTGAGGTTCTGTAATGGAAGGGGCAGCTAAGGGGTACGCTTCGCCGTCTATGATGACACTGGCTCGGTGCAGATTGAGATCCTCGATGATGGCCTCGACCTTTACTGAGCCCCAAACCTCGGCGCCCTCTTCTGGCGAGATGATATCGACTAGGGGGGAGGTATTATCAACAATGAGGGCGCCCCCCTGAGACCTAAAATAATAAATGCCGCTCTCCTCTTCGGCGAAGTGCGTGCAAATATCATAGGTGCCGTCGGCGGCAGTGGCCTCCAGAGCTATAGAGTCGGTCCTGGTTATATCGCCACCGGCCAGGTCCGTGATAGAGGTGGAGCCAATTTTGGTCTTGTCACGGCGGACAGAGATTATCAAGTGGCGAGGGTGTGCCTCGCTATATAAGAGTACTCGACCTCAATAAGTTCGCCAGCCCTGGCATATAGGGGACTTTCCGCAGAGGCATTTACTATATTAATAACGGGGGGTGTGTTATCTACGCTAACAGTTTTCGAGTCAGAGCCAACGTTGCCAAATGAGTCTGTGGCCTCAATGGTTATCGTGTAATCTCCATCGGCGCAAGCTGTGGTATCCCAGTCATAGGATAGACCTGTTGACACCTCCTTTCCGTCTATCTTTATCGAAACGGTGGCATATTCACCCTCGATCCACGCATTTATCATTTCCTGACCCCTGGCGATAGGCGGAGCGAGCACCCTTACCCGAGGTGGAATCGTATCTATGATCCATACTTGGTAATAATCCCCCCAGTTATTCAGGATGCTGACTATTTCATCCCCAGTCCGGTCATTATCGTTATCGATGGCCTCAAGGTAAAAGTATAGCGTCTCGCCCACCCGATCCTCCCCAGGTGCCGGGATGATGAACGTGTATCGCTCCTCAACATGTGAAGCTGGGGATAGGCTCGTCCAGCCACCCTTATCATAGGAATAATATAGTGAGACGGAGGAGAGACCACTTCCGTCGGCCACTTGGGAGGTGACCTCAATTTCCTCATTGTAATCGATTTGAGCGGGATAGACCGGCTCCCCAATGGTCGGTCCCTGGGCATCGTCATCAGGTATCTTTACGCTAAGGGTTTTACTGGTGCTCGATATATCCCCGGTCCAGCCATCGTTATCGTCATCCCAGGCCCAGACCTTCAAGGCCACCCATTTGGTTTCACTGCCCGCTCCATATTGGATGTAGTCAGTAACTTCGAAGCCGTACTCGTAAGTCTGGTCAAGTTTTTCCAAAAGCCAGGTGACTTCGCTCTCTTTGATCTCAGCGGGCTCGGTATCTTTAATCACATAGCCGATCTTAGCATTGCTGATGCCGCTGAGGTCGGTCACCTCAATCTTTAAAGCGTAGGCAAAGTGCTCACGCTCAGGCAAAATACTTATGGTGATGTCAGGGGGTTCGGTGTCATCGTCTTTGAGCGGCTTGTCGATGTGCAATTCCTCCACAGTGGCCAGAGACCCTTCGTCAGCGTCGTCCAGCTTTACCCTGTACCAAAGTCTCTTGGTGCCATCAGCCTTAGGCCCGAAATCAGCTACCGGTATCTTATAGGTGTGAACTGCGAACTCGACGGAGTGCTCTTCGCCCTGAACATCTTTAAGCTTCAGTGTCTTCGGGTCGCCGGGGGTGGTGTTTGCCTGCTCTGGCCAACTGCCCCAGTCGGCGTCTTCCGGCTTTGTATCTTGGATCAGGTATTGGAGCCAGCAATTTATCTTGTCCACGCCGCCATCATCCCAGGAGAGAAACTCGAGGGTTATTTCGTCTGTGTCAAAGATGTAGCCATCCTGCCAAGCGCCGTAACTGGCCGAGTATAACATGGGGGATCTGCTCGTGAACTTAATCTCGACGCTGTCGCTGGCCAGGACCTTGGCGGCGTCATCGGGGTCGGTGAGGAGCACGTGGAACTCATACTCGCCCTCCTCATCCCAGACAAGGGTTATCGTCATCTCCTCAGCTCCGGGGCCCGTATAGGCAGGCTCTGGTTCATCAGCCTCCGGATCCGGAAGCAGTACCTTACTGAATTTCTCCTCCTTTGTTTTAGGATCGATCAGCTTGCAACTCAAATTTGCCAACCTGCCGGACACTATATATTGGATAACGATTTTCACCGGCTTGTTGATCAGGGTTGTTTCCGGCGCTTCGGTTATCTCGATAGCGGTCTTGACAACATATACCAGCTCCGACTTGCAGTATGCCTCCGCCAGTTGCAAAACTCCGAGGGCATAGGTGACGGGCAGGCAGAACTTTTCCTCGTAGGTTTCCTCCTCCACCCCAATACAAAAAGTATACTCGAAATCCCTGTTCTTTAGCTCTTTCTCGTCAAGCTCTCCGCAGCTGAAATCCAGTTTCCACCAGCCACTTGTGGGATTGTCGATCTTTTTGGCCATTTGAGAAGTGGCCGGGAAATTTGGTGAAGCTTGCTCAGTCCAGAAAAGCTGATTGATGGGGGAAGTAATATAGATGTCGTGAAGTCGCTCATGCCACCTCCCTACCATAAAAGGGTTTATCTCCGGCGTGAAAACCCTGATGTAAGAGGCCCACTCGGGCACCCAATAGGAATGCACTTTTGAATACCATTCCCCGTTCTCCTCATGGAATAATTCGCTCTCTTTAAGCTTTTGGTGAATCGGCATCTCTATATAGCCGTCCTGGCCAAACAGAATAGAGTGGCTTATGGCTATGTTTTCATACGCCGTTTTCAGCTGGTTCAGACCTTCTTCCAGTTTATCCACCTTTGTCAGCACCTCGGAGTAATCCCTTATTATCGTCTCGTCCGGCCAATCTGGGACCGCTAGGTAGGCGGAAGCGGCTTCTTTTTTTGCCTCTCCGTAATACATCAGTGCTAACAAAAGCTTGACCGATGTTAGCCCATACATCTCAGCCAGCGACTTGAACGGGTCCGCAGGGCTGGGCAGGAGACTGGGCACAGCCCCCACATACTCGGCGAGGCCTGTGCCTGTGGGGTCCAAGCTGATACCCAACGGCGTGCCTTCTGTCACAAGGCTCCAGCCTATTTGCACCACCGCACCTGCCCCCCAAACAAGGCAGGCCCCGGAAACATCGGCCACTAAACTCTCAGTGAGGCTCTCTCCCAGTTTTTGACATTCGATATCCAGCTTCTCCGCTTGTTCCCTGGCATCTTGGGCTAGCCCCTTCAGATGGTTGTCAGCCACCACTACATAGGCGACCTTTTCCACGATTTTCTGGTCGTAAATCTTTAACTGTTCTCCCTCCTTCCTGGCAGCAAACTCTCCCTGAGCATCGGTTATAACCCATTCGGCATCTTTCTTGTTGACGGCAGCGCTTTCAGAAAGTGTAATCCCGTTGGTTTCGAATTCATCCTTTAATTTTTTCGAAATAACGCCATCGTTCAGGTCATCTTCCAATTCTGCATCTATATCTATGTCAAACAAATATGCCTCGTTGCTGACAAAAATCTTGTTGGCATCGTCATAGACCACCAGAAATAGGCAATTGATCCCTTCATAGGTTACCTCGGTGTAACCTACGTAATACTCCTTACAATTGACGGTGACCTCCCCAAAGTACTTATCGAAGCTTACCCCCTTGGCCTCTAACTCCTCCTGCGTTAGCCCCCCGCTGCCCTGAACAGGAGCGGCACCGCAAAACGCCAAGAGGAGCACGATGCCAACAAGGGGAATAGCGACTAACTTCCTGTCTCTCATAGTACTCCCGCTTCCAGATGGCTAATCAGCCGGAATTTCCCATTCCAACTTGCCATGAGGCAACTCTCACGCCTCGTCGCTGCTGGCGTCGATTATATTCCCCGTGCCACGTGGCTGTCGAGCACCCCCCGAGCCCTCCAGTCCGCCTGGAGCGTCCTTATTCAGGTGTACGTAGTCTGCGAAAGGTGGGACATTTTGACCTTTTGAATAATGGACGCCTCAGGCTCTAAAGTCCTGCCTCCTGACGGTGCTATTATGGTTCTTTCTTGCTTCTAGCCTTCTTCTTTTAGCCTCCTTTCTCTGCTGTAATACCTCCAAGTGCTGCCCCATATAGACATCCAGGGACCACGTCTCCTGGAGCCGCGTGATAGCGCTCAAAGTTGTAGTAGTGGACAAAGGACCTGATCGCTTCTTCAAGGGCGCCGGGAGTCTAATAGGACAAGGGGGCTGAGCAAGGCCTGGGCGGGGGTGGACAACCTCAAATGGCTTGACCTCACATTGCGGGAAACTCAAGTGAGAAAAGGACAACACAACCGAAAAGCGCAGCTATGATGGCCAAGGGACATAACCGGCTACTCGGCTACAGGTTAGTCCAAGTAATACTACACAGGCTATAACAGCTCCCGCAGTCGCTACTCCCCTTCTTTGGGCCCCCGTCATTGTCTCCCTTGCAATCACGCCAGCGTAGATAGACCACATTGCACATGCTGCCGAGATGCCCCAAAGTATGTTCCAGATGGGAGGAACAAAACACCAGTGCAACATAAACGTAAGTGCTGCGACCAGACTCGTTACATAAGAACTCAAGCCCACTTTTTCCATCCATTTTCCCCCTTTCAATTTTTAGGGACCTTTATTCCCACAACGCCAAGGACGATAGCCTTAGCAGGTGAGGCTTTTCCCTCTCGGTTATGAATGCCTCGGTTCACCACAATTCGCCTGCTTCGGTGTTAGCTGAAAAAAGCAAAGAGGGCCGCCCAGCTACAGCTGAACAGCCCCCAGCCGTTCCCCAGATCAGTGTTCCAATTACCCGCCACCGCCATTCCAGCATCCCCCAGCCTTCACCCCAACTGTCGCCTAAGATACTCTCTTGTGGCTAATCTGTCAACACCTTGAAGGGAAAGGGGCTAGGGATTCATTCAATCCCCTTGTGCTTCCCCCTGTCAACTCCGTGACCACGATGTGGGGTCAGCCTTGAAGCACACGTCAAACAAAAGCAACTGGCTCCGGTCAATCCAGAGCCGACAAGAGCCCCTTTGCCTCGATCAAGGATTTTACCGACACCAGTTGCATCTCGCCAAAAGCCTTTTGATTAAATTGGTCAAGATTGGGGTTGGGGAGAAGAAGAAACTCTGCCCGTGTCCCCCTTCTATGGGCCACACAACCGCTTGGCAAAGACGGGATTCAACTATGGCCGACAATTCACCGGATTGTTAGGCAGTATCTATACTGAGGGGCCCCTATCCAGCCGCTATCCCCGAGGTGGAGAAGAGTTTCAATTTCACTCAGAGTGATCAGATACGTAGCGCTAATCTTGCTCTGTGTCCAGGCACTTCTCGTTTGGCAATCGGTTAAAAGGAAGTACTGGCCTGGATAGAAGAAGAGTTCGAGTCCAATCAGGTGGAGCTGGGGGGATTCGAACCCCCGACCTCCTCCGTGCAAGGGAGGCGCTCTCCCAACTAAGCTACAGCCCCAGGCTCAACACGATTATAGCAATAACCATTCCCGGGTGCAATCTAAGCCTGATAAACAAAGGCGCTGCCTAACGCCTTCTGAAGAGGGAAAGGAATCTATCCTCATATTCCTCAAAGAGATCCCATCTATCCAATTCTATCTTCAACTTGGCCGGGTCAGCCAAACCCTGTTTGACCAGCTCAAAGAGTTCCTCAATCCTGAGTCTGGCCTCTCTGGGGATTCCAGCACGGTCTATATCCAGCAATCCCCTCTTTCTCAATTCGGCAATATTGCTCCCCAGGGACCCCTCGGTTAATTGGCTGATAAACTTGAGCAATGAGACATCCCACAGCTCATCGACGCCTTTAATGATAGCCGCCAGCTTCTCGCCCTCCCTGTCTATCTTTTCATTAAGCCTACTGGCTACCACATTTAGAGGGTCGGATACAATGGTGAGCTCCTTGGGTTCATTCTTATAGCTATACAGGAGTCCTGGGGCATGAGGATGTTCCCGAGCCAGCAGCTCGATATATCTTCTGGCATTTTCGGTGAATCCCTCCAGCTTGGTAAGATAAGTAGGGGTCACAATCCTGGGCCTTTCCGAGCTCACTTTCCCGGCCCGGATAACGGTCTCCTGTTGGTTTACCAGCTCAGTGTAGACCGGCTCGGTCAAAAGATAATAGTCGACATTGGTAGTGCCGAAGGTGGCCAAGGTCTGCTTGGGGAGTTTCAATACCTCCGTATGCTCTATGGCGTATCTGATTCTCTCGTCTGCGATCTCCATCATCGTCCGCCAAATCCACCTGCTGGGGTCAGCGAGCGGGCTGGCCTAGCTGGGTAGCTCCCTAAAGGGCTTGGTCGGAGCTTGGATGTAGCTGCCTGTTTTGGAGCCGAAGCCCGATACCAACTTTTGCCCTTGGGAGCCACACTTTGGGCACGGGGCAGCCTCATGGGCTTCGGTCATGGGGCGCCTCACCTCGAACACCGCCCGGCACTGGGCGCAAAAGAATTCGTATATAGCCATAGCCAACCTCCAACTGGCCCGAGAATGCTCTCCCTTTTCATTATAGCTCTTTTCCGCCGGCGTCCCAAGGCCTGCTTGGCGGGAGACAATGAATTTGGAGGCAAAAAACACTTCTTGAAACAGCCCTCTTGGGCGTAAATGGGGAGGGGTTGGGGCAAGCCGGACATAGCCTCGACTGGCCGATTATGGTAAAATAAGCCAGGTTTAGCGCATGCGGGGGTGAGGAGCTATGACGGCGACACCGGTGGCCGAGGGGGAGAAGGGTCTCAATATAGAATCCATTACCTGGAATGGCCTGACCTGGGTCAATATCCCGCAGCCCACGGAGAGGGAGACCGAGTATCTGGCCCAGCACTATCCCTTCCACCCCTTGGACTTGGACGATTGCCTGAGCCGGGTTCAGTTGCCCAAGATAGACGAATACCCCACCTATGCCTTCATCGTGCTTCACTTCCCGGTGTTCAATAAGGAGGCCCGGGTCACCACCCCCAGCCAGGTATCCATATTCATCGGGCAGGACTACCTCGTCACCCTACACCAGGGCGACCTCAAGCCCCTGGTGAAGCTGTTCCGGGATTGCCAGCTCAACCAGGATGCCCGGGAGGAGTATATGAGCCGCCGCTCCGGCTATCTCCTCTACCGGATCGTGGACCGTCTGGTGGACTACTGCTTCCCCATCGTAAATAAGATTATGGAGAATATCGAGGCCGCCGAGGATGATATCTTCGACCCCCGCAAGCGGGGTGCCAGGACGGTGCAGGAGATTTCCGTAATACGTAGGGATATCATCTCCTACCGACGCATCAACTACCCCTTGAGGGCGGTTATCAGCACCCTGGAGCACAAACTGCGCCGCTTCTTCGCCGAGGACATGGAGGTATACTTCGGGGATGTGGTGGACCACCTGGACAAGATCTGGAACCTCCTGGACGAGTGCAAGGAGGTCATCGAGGGCCTCCACGATACCAACAACTCTCTGGTCAACCAGCGCACCAACGAGGCCCTGCGCGTGCTCACCATCATCGGCACCATAATGCTGCCCCTGATAGTGCTCTCCGGGCTATGGTCCATGAATGTGCCGCTGCCCCTGGGGGCCAACCCGGGCGGGGTGCACTGGTTCTTCTGGCTCATCCTGGGCTGGATGATGGGCGTCGGTGGCCTCATGCTCTACTGGTTCCGGCGCATGGGCTGGCTTTGAGCAGGGTGGAGCGGAGTGCTGTCCTTTCCCTTCCTCACCGTTGTCGCCATCTTCATCACCTGTCTGCTCACCGCCAACATCACCCTGGTGAAGCAGATAACCGTGGCCGGGCTGACGCTCCCCGCGGCCATCGTCATCTTCCCCATAAGCTATATCTGTGGCGATGTCCTCACCGAGGTCTACGGCTACCGTCAGGCGCGGCGCATCATCTGGCTGGGCTTCTTCTGCAACCTCATCATGGTGGCCGGCATCTGGTTGGGCCAGGTATTGCCCCCGGCGGCGGTCTTCGAGGCCCAGGGGGCCTATGAGCGTATCCTGGGCAAGACCCCGGCCATGCTGGCGGCCTCCTTCGCCGCCTACCTGGCCGGCGAGTTCATCAATGCCTTCGTCCTGGCCAAGCTGAAGATCGCCACCCGGGGCCGCTGGCTTTGGACACGCACCATCGGCTCCACCCTGGTGGGCCAGGGGGTGGACACCGTGGTGGTGCTCACTGTGGCCTCCATCCTGGGGGTTATCCCCGGGGCGGTGCTGGGGGGCATGATCGTGGCCCATTGGCTGGTGAAGTGCAGCTACGAGGCGGCGGCCACGCCCCTCACCTATAAGGTGGTCAACTATCTCAAGCGCAGGGAGGGGCTGGACACCTTCGACTACGATACCCGGTTCAATCCCCTGCGCATCGCCGACTGAGATGGAAATCCGTATCTTGGGTGCCCATAATCTGGAGAGCATGAGCTCCCGCCTGGTCTCCATCCTGATAGACGGCGTGCTCGCCCTGGATGCGGGCAGCCTGAGCTCTGGCCTCAGCCTGGCGGAGCAAGGGCGCCTTGAGGCCATACTGCTCAGCCACCAGCACTATGACCACCTGAAAGACCTGCCCACCTTGGGCCTGGCTTGTATGGGATTGGGCACCAAGGCCATCTATGCTCCCGCCCCGGTGCTGGAGGAACTCAGGGGGCATCTCTTCAACGGCAGGCTCTACCCCGACTTCACCGCGAAGCCCTCCCCGGAGAAGCCCGCCTTTAGGTTATTTCCCGTGGAGCCCCGCCAGCCGCTGGACATCCAAGGCTATCGGGTGACGGCCTTTCCCATAAGTCATACCCCCTCCTCAGTGGCCTATGAGGTCAGGGCCCCAGGTGGCCCAAGCCTGCTCTATACCGGTGATACCGGGCCGGGGCTGGCTTCGCTATGGGGGGAGGTATCCCCCCGGCTTCTCATCACCGAGCTCACCGGCCCCGATAGCTGGGAGGAGACCATGCTGGAGGGGGGTCACCTCACCCCCAAACACCTCAAGGCGGAGCTTTCGGGGTTCCGAAAACTTAAAGGCTATCTGCCCCAGGTGGTGCTGGTTCACATGAACCCCACCCTGGAACACGAGATCGGCGACCAGGTCCGAGAGATGGCCCGGGAACTGGGGGCATCCCTGGAGCTAGCCAGGGAGGGGATGAGGCTGGAGCTTTGAGGCCATGGAACCGAAGTTCCTCGTCGACCACAATGTGGCCAAACTGGCCCGCTGGCTCCGGATGATAGGCTACGATGCCCTCCTCTTCCAGGGCGAGGATGATGGCCAGATGGTGAGGCTGGCCCTGGCCCAAGGCAGGGTGCTCCTCACCAAGGACACCCAGATTATGTTGAGGCGGGTGGTGGCTGAGGGCCGGGTCAAGGCCGTGCTCATCGAGGTGGATGAGCCCCGGGAGCAGCTCCGCCAGGTGGTGGAAGCCCTGGGCCTGGACTATGGGTTTAACCCCTTCTCCAGATGTCTGGAGTGCAATGCCCTGCTCCAGCCCCGTGACCAGGAGGCGGTGCGCCATTTGGTGCCCCCCTATGTCTACCGCACCCGGAATCGATACGTGCAGTGCCCCACCTGTCAACGGGTCTACTGGCAGGGAACCCACTGGCAGGCCATGAGGCGGCGGTTGGCCGAATTGAGCCAAGGGGCCTATCAGTGAGCCGGGCCGCCTTCGTTTACGACGCAGCCCTCTCCCAGCATGTGCTGCGCCATGACCACCCCCTGAGGCCGTCCCGCCTTCGGTTGACCTTCGAGCTGCTGGATGCCTACCAGGCCTTCTCCCTCCCCGGTTCGAGGCTGGTGCCGCCCCGGCTGGCCAGCGATGACGAGGTCCTGAGCTTCCACACCGCGGAATATCTGGAGGCGGTGAAGCGCTTGAGCCGGGGGGAGGGGGGCATTGATGCCGGACGCTACAACTTCAGCGACCATGGCGATAATCCCCCCTATCCGGGGATGTACGAAGCTTCGCTGCTCTCCGTGGGCGCCTCGCTGGAGGCGGCGCGCCTGGTGGCCGATGGGGAGGTAGATGTGGCCTTCAACATCTCCGGGGGCCTCCACCACGCCGAGGCGGGCCGGGCCTCGGGCTTCTGCGTCTTCAACGACCCGGTGATCGCCGTGAAGTACCTGCTGGAGCGAGGCCTGAGCCGGGTGGCCTATATCGATATCGATGCCCATCACGCCGATGGCGTCCAGCATGCCTTCTATTCGGACAGCAGGGTGCTCACCATCTCCTTCCATGAGTGGGGGCGCTATCTATTCCCGGGCACCGGCGAGGTGGGGGAGATGGGGCGGGGGGAGGGGCTGGGCTATGCGGTGAATGTGCCCCTGGCCCCCTTCACCACCGACCAGATGTACCTGGCGGCCTTCCAGGAGGTGGTGCCCCCCCTCCTCCACGCCTTCGAGCCCCAGATAGTGGTCAGCCAGCTAGGCGTTGATACCCATATACTGGATCCCCTGGCCCACCTGATGCTCACCACCCAGGGCTATAGCCAGGTAGTGAGGCTTATTCGGGACCTGGCCCCCCGCTGGCTGGCGCTGGGGGGAGGCGGCTACGACCTGGGGGTGGTGGCCCGCTCCTGGGCGCTGGCCTACGGGCTGATGCTGGATCGAGAATGGCCCAATGAGATACCCCAGGATTACCGAGGCCGCTACAGCATAAATGTATTGCGGGACGGGGAGAGCCCCACCATGGAGGCGGCTATCCTGGAACAGGCGGAGCGCTTTAACCGGGACAGGGTTGAGGAAATAAAGCGGCTCATCTTCCCCTTGCATGGGCTCTAGGGCAGCGAGTTGTAGGTCTCCTGGAGGAGCAGGGCATCCTCCTCCAGGTTGGGGCTCTCGCATACCACCAGGCCCTGGACGCCCCGCTCCTTGAGGGCTCGCAGCAGCTCTGGGTAGCGCAGGTCGCAGTCCTGGAGCCTCAGGTGCTTGGACTCCCCCTTCTTAGTGTAGGTAATGCCCGAGAGGTGGATATGGATATCATCCAGGGCCCCCCTGCCCAGCTTGTTTTCGATCTGGTCGAGGATGGCATTGAATTCGGCATAGGAGTTATAGCTGCCGGTGCGGGCGTGCCAGTGGGCGAAGTCTATGGTGGGGGCTAGCTCCGGTATCTCAAGGCAGAGGTTCAGCACCTCCTCCAGGCTGCCGAACTGGGTGGGCTTGCCAGTGGTCTCCGGTCGAAGCCGGATGTTGACCCCTTCCCCCCTTAATTGCTCCACCACAGCTTGCAGGTGTTTTTTCACGGTGTCATATACTTGGCCTGGGGGGTCATCCAGGTAGAAGGCGGCGTGGAAGACCACGCTCCTGGCACCACATAGCGCGCCGATGCGGGCCGTCTGAAGCAGCCTCTGTTGGCTGGCCGCTATTTTGTCAGGCTCACGGGCATTGAGGTTGACGAAGTAAGGGGCGTGGGCGCTGAGGCTGACCCCCAGCCTGGAGGCAAATTCGCCCACCTGGCGGGCCATTTCCGGGCCCATCCGCACCCCCTGGACGAACTCGATCTCCATACAGCCCAGCCCCAGCTCCTTAATGCGCTCAATGCCGGCCTGGGTGGTGGGCTGTCTGGAGCTCAAAGGGGTGCCCCCAGTGCCGAAGCTAAGCCCTGCCATATCTAGCCGAATTCTACGCTGGCCCATGGCTCCCGTCAAGTCCGGGCCGTTCGGCTTGTAGCCGATAATAGGCTATGATATACTGCCCCTCAGAGGTCAGGCGATGTTGCAGAAGGTATCCCTAGGTGTCAGAAAGTGCGACAGGTACCGCCTGATTATGAGCAAAGACTCCATAGACCAAGTCGAGGCCCTGGCCAGGGAGCTGAGGGGGCTGCGCCTGTGCTACATTAATTCCACCCCCTTCGGTGGCGGGGTGGCCGAGCTCCTGGTCTCCTACATCCCCTTGCTTCGAGGGCTGGGCCTCCATGCCGACTGGCAGATCATTCGGGGCGACCGCGACTTCTTCACCATCACCAAAGCGTTGCATAATGCCCTCCAGGGCAAGCCCTATCCCGAGATCGGCTCCGCCTCCACCCGCAGCGAGTATTTGCGGCATAATCTGGCCAATGCCCGGGAGCTGGACATCAACTACGATGTCTTTGTGGTCAATGACCCCCAGCCCCTGGCACTGCGCCGCTATGCCCCGGAGAACAAGGCAAAGTGGATCTGGCGCTGCCATGTGGACAGCTCCGAGCCCGATGAGGAGGTATGGCAGTTCCTGCGGCCCTTCGTCGAGGAGTATGACGCCGCCATTTTCACCCTGGATAAGTTTGTGCCCTCCGACCTGCGTCTGGAGCACATCGGCATCATCGCCCCGGCCATCGACCCCTTCAGCTCCAAGAACCTGATGCTGCGTCGGCATACCTGCCGTGCCTGGCTGGAAAACCTGGGGATAGACAAGTCCCGACACATGGTGGTCCAGGTCTCCCGCTTTGACCCGTGGAAGGACCCCTTCGGGGTCATGGAGGCCTACCGCTTGGCCAAGAGGGAGCTCCCCGACCTCCAGTTGGTCTTTGTGGGCAGCTTCGCCCACGATGACCCCGAGGCCTGGGACATATATGCCTCCATCCATGAGGAGGCCAACAAGGACGAGGATATGTGGGTCTTCTCCAATCTGACCGGCGTGGGCAGCATGGAGGTCAACGTCTTTCAGACGGCCGCCGATGTGGTAGTTCAGAAGTCGCTCAAGGAGGGCTTTGGGCTGGTGGTGGCCGAGGCCCTGTGGAAGGGCATCCCCGTGGTGGCGGGCAACGCCGGGGGCATCCCGCTCCAGATGGGGGGGCGCCTCCGCGATTATCTGGTGAATTCCGTGGAGGAATGCGCCCAGAAGATGGTCTACCTGTTGCAAAACCGGGAGCTGGCTGAGGAGCTGGGCCAGGAGGGCCAGGAGCACATCAGGCAGGGCTTCCTCATGCCCCGACTGATCCGGGACGAGCTGACCCTGGTCAAGCAATTGCTCGGGTGTTAAATCTGCTCTATTTCCTCTTCCTCTTCCTCCGTCGGGCCAGGCATCCCCGGCAGCGGGGGCAGAACCGCTTCCAGCCTTCGAGGCCGGCGGCGGGGTGGGGGCAGGGCCTCAATGGTGCGGCGGAGGCGATGAAGCTCCTCCTCTGAGGTGTGAGACACCACAATTCCAGCCACCCTGGCTTCGCCTAGGGCCTGTAATTCGCTGCTTTTCACATCTGGGGCCACCCAGGCCAGGATTGGCTTGGTTATCAGACTGGCCAATCGGTGGTAGCTCAGGAGGTCGCTGAGGCTGAGCCCGACCTGGGGGGGCGAGCCTGCCAGAACGGCATCTGCTTCCACTTGGTCGATGGCCCGGAGCCAGCCCTCGGGCAGGGAGGGGTCTACCTTCAGCACCCTGCCCGCCTTGATGTCTTCCCAAAGTTGTAGGGGCATAACGGCGGGCTCGAAGACCATAAAGTCACAGCCCGCATCCTGAAGCTGTTGCATTTCCCCTGGGGTGGGGGGCTTCCCCAAGGCGCAGCCCAGAGGTATCTCCCCGGCAGCCCCAGCCATTTCTCTGAGGTGGGCGGCCGTGGCCTTTTCGATATCCACGAGCAGGGCATCGGGGTTGCCCCTGGCCGTGCTGGCTACGGCCTGAGCCTTGGGCTGGGGGATGTGGAGGACCAGCAACAGGGCCGGGGGCTTGGTCGTCTCGGTGGCGCGGAAGCCCATGGGTTGAGCGCCCGAGGTCGTCTGGCGTTTTAATCTGTCAACGAATTTGCTCATGGCCATCTCCCGGGGATGCCGCTGAACCCAACCTCTAGTATAACACAGGCCAGCCCCTCGCTAAATTAATAGGGGACGGTTCCGGCCAAAAGTGGTATAATTATTTGTGCCTGCCCTGGCGATGACCCAAGGCAGATGAGAAAAACAGGAGGAGACGAACTGGGATGGGACTTCAGCTTCGTATGTACCTTCTGCTGGGCTTGCTGTTCGGCATTATCTACGCCATCATAGTGGCTGTAGGCAGCGCGGTAGGGGCTGGCTTTCTCTGGTTTTACATCATCATTGCAGTGGGTTTGATCTTCCTCCAGTATCTCATCGGCCCCTCCATGGTCAAGTGGACCATGCGGGTGCAGTATGTCTCAGAGCGGGAATACCCGAAGCTGCATGAGATGGTGGCCGAGCTGGCCCGGGCCAGCGGCATAAAGAAACCCCAGATAGGTATTTCCAAGATCCCCATTCCCAATGCCTTCGCCTTCGGCCGCACCCGCGGCGGCGCCAAGGTATGCGTTACCGAGGCCCTACTCAGCCAACTGAGGGAGGATGAGCTGAGGGCGGTGCTGGGGCACGAACTGTCGCACATAAAGCATAATGATATGGCCCTCATGACCCTATTAAGCGTATTCCCCCTGATCATCTACTATATGGCCATAGGCATGATATTCTCCGGCTATGGGCGGGGGAACCGGGGGGGTGGGGGAAACCCCCTGCCCCTCATCGGGCTGGGCCTTTTGGTGCTCTATTTCATCACCAACCTGCTCGTCCTCTACGGCTCCCGGATCAGGGAATATTATGCCGATGTGGGCAGTCTCAAGCTGGGGAACCGGCCCCGACACCTGGCCACGGCCCTATATAAGTTAGCTTACGGCAATGCCAGGGTGCCCAAAGAATCCCTGAAGCGCATCGAGGGGCTCAAGGCCTTCTTCGTCAACGACCCCTCCCGGGCGCTGACTGAGGTTAGTGAGCTGAGGCAGGTGGATCTGGATATGGATGGCACTATCGACCGCGAGGAGCTGGAGATCCTGAGGTCTAAATCGGTGGTGCTGCGCACTGGGGACAAGCTCATGGAGCTGATGAGCACCCACCCCAACATGCTGAAGCGCATCAAGCACCTCGCCCAGTTCGTCTAAACCTTCCCACCCCTTCAGGCTTGACAATGGGTCAGCGAGCCGACATAATCACTAGGCGGTGGGGTTGGCCAGGTTAGGAGCGGATAGCCATGGAGATCAAGAAGACCTACAAGAATGTGAACCCCGAGCTGCTCTTCGATGAGGTGAAGGATTTTGTGGAGAAGCACGGTGCCGAGCCCGGGGAATCGATGTTGCAAACCTATTCTCTGCCGGACGGCGCCTCCCACATTGTGCGCAGCACCGCTACCTTCAAGGTGAGGGAGGAAAGAGGTGGCGCTATGGCGGAGGGCATCAGGCTCCACATCGTGGGCTCTACCGTGGGAGAGACCAAGATGATGCTGGACATCGATGAAAGGCTGGTTGCCCAGGAGAAGATAGCGGCCTTGCAATCAGACCTGGAGTTTATGTTCGGTTCCTACGAAGTCAAGCCCAAGTAATTGGTGGATACCGGTTGACAGCTTAAGGCCCAGGGGCTATAATGTAAATTGGCAACGCGGGGTGGAGCAGTGGAAGCTCGTCGGGCTCATAACCCGAAGGTCGTTGGTTCGAATCCAACCCCCGCTACCAAGCCAGCCACAAGCAAGAATTGCCTTTTCCTACCCCATATGTAGACGTCCAGAAGCCCCCGTTGAGGCATTTTTGATGCCCTTTTGGTGGTTCACCCCTCTTTCTCCGCCAGGGATTGAATTACCTTGGCCACCACACTCCAGTCCTTGCTGCCATATCCCCTGGCCTTGGCTGCCGTCACCAGTTGCGCCACGGTGTTGCCCATTATCAAGGGGACATCCACGGATTTGGCGGCGGACTGGATAAGGCCCAGGTCTTTGGCCATGAGGTCGGTGGTGAAGCCCGGGGCGAAGTCGCTATTGGCAGGGCTATCAGGTATGACGCCGGGATAGGGCACCCTGGTCTGAAGGGCCCAGCAATTGGCCGAGCTGCTCGCCATAACCTCATACAAGGTCTTGGGGTCGGCTCCGAGCTTGGTGCCAAAGAGGAAGCCTTCGATGACCCCTATCATTTGGATAGAGGCGGCCAGGTTATTGGCCAGCTTGACCACCTCCCCCATCCCTATGCCGCCGCAGTGGACTATCTTCTCGCCCATTGCCTGAAGCAGGGGCAAGCATTCATCGAATAGGTCTTTATCAGCACCCACCATGATGGAGAGGGTGCCAGCAGCGGCTTTGGGGGGCGCGCCGCTGACCGGGGCATCCATCATTCTGAGGCCCCTCTCGGCGGCTGCCTCGGCTATCTCCCGGGTCACTATGGGGTCGATGGTGCTCATATCGATAAGGATGGTGCCTGGCTTGGCCCCGGCAAATACGCCGTTATCACCGTACATTATCTCCTGCACGTTGGGAGAGGAGGTAACCATAGTGATAACGACATCGGACCTCTCGGCCACTTCCTTGGAGGAGCTGGCAGCGGTGGCACCTGCGCTCACCAGCTCTTGCACCGGCTCCGACCTCAGGTCGTAGACAGTCATGGGATAACCCGCCTTGAGCAGGTTCAGGGCCATGGGCTTTCCCATGAGACCAAGTCCTATGAAACCGATCCTCTTCATCGCGCTCCTTTCCCTCTAATATAGATTTATGAATTCATTGTCCGGCAAGGTCTCCTCTCAACCAGGGTTTGCAGACCGCTCAGGCTTTACAAAGTCCTCCAGCCCCAGCTCTTTGATGGTGTTCGGGAGGGGCATGCCCGTCTTTCTGTCCCAGCCCATGAGCTCGTAGTATTTTTCCATCATGAATTCCCAGTGAGGGGCAATGGACTTGTCTTTATTTGGTCCATCCACGGGCTGAGAGCCGTATCTGGGTGAGGGTTTCTCCATATCAGGCGTCAGGCCCGCCTTCAAGTTGTAGAGTCGCATTATGTTGACGGCGCGCTTTCCCACCTTTTTAACCTCCTCCACATCCATGTCCCATCCCGTGGTGGCGTTCAATGCTTTGGTCTGGGCATCAGTATCGTTGAGGCTCTGGAACCAACAGGTGACCAGGCAGTCGGAGACCTGCATAGAGCCCTTGGAATTGGCCTCGGCAGTGGCCACATGCTCGGGGTTATAGGGGTCGAAGGGCTGGGGCATGTTCCACAGCCTGGGCTCCCTGACCACCATCTGGGTCTCGAGGGTGCCGGTATTGGAAACACAGGTATCGATGAGCTCTACCCAGCGTCCGCGGTGGTCATGACCCCTTGGGGTATTGCCCTTGCCCGTGTAGATAGCCAGGGGGGCCTCGCCGCCTATTTGCTCTGAGGCACGCTTCACCCCCTCCGCCAGCAAGTTCCCAAAACCACGGCGGTGGGCGATATTGCGCAGCAGGGCCAGGGTAGCCTCCACATTGCCCCAGGTCATGTCCAGGCCATCCAGTTGCTCCCTGGTGAGGATGCCCTTCTCATAGCATTCCATCACCCAGCCGACGATCCAGGAGGCCTCATTGGTGTCCATACCGAGCCGGTCCACCTCGTTTGCCAGCATGAGGGCTGCGCCCGGGTCTTTCTGATAGATTTGAGGTCCCCATGAGGCCCACTGTTCGTACTCAGGCTCCTTGCCGAAGTACCCCGCATATGGGCCTTCGGTCACTTTCATCAGTTCATAATGGTGGGAGGCGCAGGCATAGCAGGGGTAGTTGGTGGTCTCAAAGATAGCGCGGACGCGGTCACCCACAAAAAGCTCATGCTCTGGGAAGAGGTCGGTCAGGTAGTTCTTTACCGGCAGCCAGCCACCAGCCTCGGCAGTGGATATGACCCGGCTGGTGCCCCAGTTATACAGGATGCCCCCACCCCAGTTCTTGGCATTCTCCACTATCTGCTTGCTCACCTCGCTCAGTCGCTGCGGGTCGAAGATGGCTACCTTCTTGGTGCCCCGGGCCACAGCGAAAGCCTTGAGTTTTTTAGAACCCATAACGGCGCCGACTCCGTTGTGGGCTGCGGCGTGGCCCCTATCCCCGAAAATGCCAGCGAAGCGCACTCGATTCTCCCCCGCAGGGCCTATGCTAAAGACGCTCATCGTCCGCTCTTTGTAGCCCAGTTCTTCCTTGATGGCCTCCTCCGTTTGCCAGGTATCTTTGCCCAGGAGGTGAGCAGCGTCCCTGAGTTCGGCGCCGCCATCGTGCACGTAGAGGTACTTCCACTGGGAAGACGCCCCCCGAACCACGATGGCATCATAGCCGCAGAACTTCAGATAAGTGCCGAAGAAGCCGTTGGCTTGGGTGGAGGTGGCGCCGTTGGTCATAGCGCCCTTCGCTACAAAGGAAATGCTGCCGGAACCGGGAACCCTGGTGCCGCCCAAAGGGCCAGACCCCACGAACAGGATATTCCCGGGGTCGGACCAATCCAGCTTGGGGTCTACCTCTTCGAACAAGTACTTCACGCCCAGGCCAGTGCCGCCCAGGTATTTGCGCAGGATGGCCTCATCCACCTCCTCCTCCCACACCTTCCCCTGGGTCATGTCCACTCGCAGGACCTTGCCCCAAACTCCGTACGGCATTTCGCTCACAAAACCTCCTTTCAGCCCTGATTAAATCTTACCCCCTTAAGATGTCATTTTCTACCTCACTAGCACGCCAGGAAGCCACAGGATAATCTGAGGAAAGGCTATGCACAAGCCCAGAGCCACCACCTGGAGGGGGAGGAAGGGAATAACAGCCCGGTAGATCTGAACCGTAGTCACCCCCGGGGGGGCGATCCCCCTCATGAAGAACAGGGCGTAGCCGAAAGGCGGGGTTATGAAAGAGGTCTGCAAGTTGACCGCAAACAGGATTCCGAACCACAGGGTGTCGAAGCCCAGGCCCTCGACTATGGGGATAAAGACCGGGATGCCGATGATGAGGATCTCCGTCCAGTCCAGGAACATACCCAGAATGAAAATTATGAACATTATCAGGATGAGGATCAAATAGCGGTTTATCTCGAGTCCCAGCATAAACTCTGATACCGCCGCCCCGGCCCCCAGGCCCATAAACACGGCGGCAAAGCACTGGGCTGTGACCACAATCCACAGCACCATGCTGGTGGTCCTCAAGGTTGCAATGCNCCCCTCCCTCACGGTTGTCCAGTTGAGCTTGCGGTAGCATGCCGCCATTATTATGACGCCGAGGGCGCCCATGCCGGCGGCCTCGGTGGGGGTAGCTATCCCGGCGAAGATGGAGCCCAGGACGGCCACGATGAGCAAAAGGGGAGGGGCCAGCGGGGGCAGCACGATGGAGAGTTTCTTGGGCAGGGGCATTGTCCTCTCTTCGGGGGGCAGGGGTGGCCCCAGTCCCGGGCGCAGACCACACCTTATGGCGATATAAGTTATATACAGGGCGGAAAGCAACAGGCCCGGGAAAATGGCCCCGGCAAAGAGCTTCCCGATCGATTCCGCGGCCCAGGCCCCATATATGATGAGCATTATGCTGGGCGGGATGAGGATCCCCAGGCAACCCCCGGTCATGACTGACCCCACTGCCAGTTCCGCCTGATATTTGCGTCGGAGCATGGAGGGCAGGGCCAGCAGCCCCATGGTGGTGATGGAGGCGGCGATTATCCCCGTCGAGGCGGCAAATAGGGTGCAAATGAATATGGTGGCTATGGCCAATCCCCCCCTCAGACCGCCCAGCCCCACGTGCATCGCCCGGTAGAGGGCATCGGCAATGCCGGAGCGTTCCAGCATACAGCCCATGAAAATGAATAGGGGAACGGCTATCAGGATATACTGTTCCATCATCCCCAGAATGCGCACCGCCATCAGATAGAGGACGCCGGTACCCCCCCATAGGGTAACCCCGAAGATCACGGCCAGGGCACCCAGGCTAAAGGGAATGGGGTGACCCATTAGGAGGGCGATGAAGATGGCGCCCAGCATTGCCAGGGCGATCTGTAGCTCGGTCATAGTTGTCTCCCGGTGATAACAAAAAACAGGTCACGAATGAATTTGGCCAGACCCTGAAGGAGCAGCAGGCCGGCCGCCACCGGTATGATGGTCTTCATGGGATAGGGGGGGTCCCCAGGGGGATTGGGTATGTTCCCACATCGACCATGACACCCAAGCCATCTTGGCCCCGTGCCATGCCAGGACACTGACGAAGAGGAAGAAAAACAATAGGTAACAGAAAAGCTCCAGGGACGCCCTCGCCCTGGGCGCAAGGCGCCGGGTGACAAAATCGAGGCTTACATGCCTGCCGTGCCGAAGGACATAGGCCGTAATCGCCTTGTCAAGGGGCGCCCTGACGGGGGGTTGATTTTTTGGTCCGATGATGTTAATATTTTTAAGTCAAGACAGCGTGAGCCAAACAAAGCCGATGTCAGGGGTTCGAACTGTGCTCCTTGAGAGCCGTTCAATGTTCCTCGAGGCAACGCCCAACTAAGGCATTGTCCGTGTCCACTTTTTCAAGGCAGCACAGATGAATAGCCCGCCAAACCCCCACAAGGATGCCGGGCCGCAGGAGCCCGAGCTACAGGTCCCCCCCGAAGAGCTGGTACTGGTCAACAAGTTGACAAGGATCGTCACCTCCAGCTTGAACATCGAGGAGGTATATGAGGCCTTCGCCGATGAGTTGAGGAAGTACATAGATGTTGACTGGGCCAGCCTTGTCCTCATCGAGGGCGATAAGTTGCGCTTTCGCAGCCTCTCTTCAAGAATAGGTTCAGCCTGGGAGGCTGGGGACCTGATTCCCAAGGAGGGCACTGGCACCGCCTGGGTTGCGGCCACCAAGGAACCGCTTGCGGAAGCGGATCTGGCCCGGGAGAGGCGATTCTGGACGGGCGAGCATCACCTCAAACAGGGCATCAGGTCCATTGTGTACCTGCCCCTGCTAGCCAAGGGGGAAGCCTTTGGCTCGCTGGTCATTGCCAGCCGCCGCCCCAATGCCTATGGAGAGCGGGAACTCAACTTGCTGCGCCATGTTGCCGGCCAAATAGCTATGCCCATTCAGAATGCCCTCCTCCTCCAGGAGGTGGAACGGAATAGGGAGATCCTGGCGGCAATCAACCGCTTGACCAGGGTTATCAGCTCCGCCCTCGACCTCAACACCGTATTCCAGACCTTCGCCCAGGACCTGAGGACATTGGTTGACTTCGACCGCCTCTCCATCTGCTCCATCGAGGGGGAAAATGTCAGGTTTCTCGCCGTGTCCTCGGAGGTGGAAACGGAGCTTGGCCCAGGTGCCACTTATCCCCTGCGGGACTCAGCCACGGGCTGGGTCAAGGAGCATAGAAGAACCAACATCGAGACGGATTTCGCCCGGGAGAGGCAGTTCCCCATCGATGACGCCCATCTCAGAAGCGGTTTGCGCTCGGCCATCCGAGTCCCTCTCTTCTCCAAGGGCGAGGTCTTTGGCACCATCAATCTTACCAGCTCGAAGCCCAACGCCTATGGGGAAAGGGAGCAGGATATCCTGGAGCAACTGGCCGCCCAAATAGCCGGCGCCATCGAGAATGCCCGGGCATTTCAGGCGCTGGAAAGGAGTCGCCTGCTGACGGCGGCGATGTTGGACCTCATCAGGATAGCCGGCAGCGGGCTGGGGACGCAAGAGGCCTACCAATCATTTGCCGCCGGTCTCAGGAAACTGGTTCCCTTTGACGAAGCCAGCATCAACCTCCTCGACCACACCGGGCAAAGGTTTCGGGTGTGGGCCATTTTCTCGGACGCCCCCATGCCGGCCAAGGCGGGCGACGTATTGCCATTGAAGGGCAGCGGCACTGAATGGGTGATCTCCAGGAACGAGACCCACACCGAGGAGGATATCGCCCAGGAGAGGCAATTTGCCACCGATGAAGGCCTGGCTCAGCAGGGCTTCAGGGCCATATTGCGTGTTCCACTATCCTTTGCCGGGCAGCCTTTCGGCTCCTTTAACCTCAGGAGCCGCCAGCCGGGGGTATACGGGGAGGAACAGCGGCAGCTCGTGGAGCAGCTCTGCGCCGTGCTCGCCCATGTCATCTGGTATCAGCACATCGCCGCCCTGGAGAAAAAGGAGCGCCTCGAGCTGGAGGAACAGGACAAGGCCAGGAATCAGTTTGTCAATGTCCTGGCCCACGAGCTCAGAACCCCCCTCACCCCCATTTTCGGATCCGCCCAGATGCTCGCCGAGCAATTCTCAAGGGAGGTCGGAAGCCCCCAGGATAGGTTGATCCGCAACATCCTGCGCGGCGTTGAAGACCTGGAGTCTCGGCTATCGGACCTGTTAGACATGGCCCGGTTTCAGGCCCAGACCTTTGCCCTCGAGATAGCCCCTGTGGACCCCGAGGTTCTCCTCAAGGAGATGGCATCGCATTTTCAGCCCCTGGCCAAAAGCAAGGGGCAAACCCTAACCTTGGAACTGCCAGATGGCTTGCCCCTGCTCCAGGCTGACAGACGGCGCCTGGGACAGGTGCTGACCAACCTGCTCGAAAACGCCGTGAAGTTCACCCCCGAGGGCGGCAGCATCCGGCTCAGGGCCATGACCAGTGGCCCAGATCTGGTGGTCGAGGTTTGCGACAACGGGCCGGGGCTTTCCGCCGAGGAGCAGCAGAGGCTATTTCAGCCCTACTACCGGAGCCAGGTGGATAGACAGCGGCTCCCGGGCACGGGGCTGGGGCTGTCGTTATGCAAGCAATTGGTGGAGGCCCATGGGGGCAAAATTTGGGTGGAGAGCGAGCCGGGCAAGGGAAGCACTTTCAGCTTTGCCGTGCCCCTTGAGGGCCCGGCTGTGAAGGTTCGGGGGTAGAGTTGAAGGTCTTGATCATCGAAGATGACCAGGCCACGGTAGAGATGGTGGCCCTGGCCTTTGAATTTCGTTGGCCCGAGGCGACACTGGTGTCCACAGCTAAGGGGGCTGAAGGCGCCGAGCTGGTGGAGAAGGAGTCGCCCGACGTGGTGGTCCTCGACTTAGGCCTTCCCGATGTCGACGGGATGGATGTGCTGCGAGAGATCAGGCAGTTCTCAGATGTGCCCGTGATCATCCTCACCGGGCGAACCGAGGAAAGCGCCATCGTCCGGGGGCTGGAGTGGGGGGCTGATGATTATGTCACCAAGCCCTTCGATGCCATGGTGCTGCTGGCCAGGGTGAAAAATGTGCTGAGGCGCACCCAGATGCCGGAGCTTCGAGGCGATCAGGGCCGCATAGCGGGGGATCGCCTGTTCATCGACCTCGCAGCCCGGCGCGTAACCGTAGATGGCAACCCGGTCGCCCTCACCGCTACCGAGTGGAAGTTGCTCTCGGAGTTGGTGCGAAATGAGGGCAGGGTGGTCTCCCAGGAAAGGCTGGCCGAGAGGCTCTGGGGGGAAAACGCCGTGGAGGTCGCCTCGACCATCAGGTCATACATCGCCCGCCTCAGAACCAAGCTGGGCGATCACCCCCAGGCCCCCAAGATCATCCTGACCGAATACGGCAGCGGCTACCGCTTCGTCAGACCCAAGTGAGCCCCCGTCCCAGCCGCCCCTGTTGACCTCGCCCGCAATCTGATACTTTCCCCGATTTGCCACGAATTCGCCACGAGTTTGCCACGACTTTGCAACATTTGCAACGAGTCTCGCAACATTTGGCTGTTATGCTGGCTGGTGTAAAGGCAAAAGTTCATCATCCGGGGAGGCACAAAATGATCGCTAGGAATGAACTCCAGGCCATGGAAGAGGAGATCAAATACCGCTTGAAGGCATGCCTGGCGCTGGCAGCAGCGTTGCGCTTCCCTGAGCTGGCAACCGAGCTGAGGGCTGCAGTCGCGGCCAGGGCCTCAGCCCCTGAGGAGGAACCTTCCCCCTCTGTGGTGGTGCTGGGCAGTGGGCCTGAAGCCACTAACCTGTGCACTGCTTTCCAGCAGCAGGGCATCAAGGTGGGGGTGGTCGGTGGCCTGAATGAAGCTGTGGCCCTGACGGAGAAGAAAGAGGTTAGGCTGGTGGTGGTGGACGAAGCCTTCATAGATAGTTCTTCGACCTGCTGGCAGCTTCGCCAGCACAAGACCCTCCCCATTGTGTTGCTTGGGGCCAGGCATGACAAGGAAGGCTGGGAGAGGGCCTTTGAGCTGGAAGCCGATGCCTACCTGAGCAAATCCAAAGGTCTGGCGGAGCAGGTGGCCAGGGTCAAGGCAATCCTGCGGCGCTATTAAGCCACATGAGAAAGATTGTGCGGGGGGAATAAACCATGGCGAACTCAGAGGCGGGAACAGCACAAAGGGCGATGATCATTGTACCGGTCGAGCTGCTGGAGAAGATCGACCGCAACCGGGGCCAGCTCAGCCGGGCCGAATTCATCGACTTCTGCATCGATACCCTGCTCCAGAAGGGGGAGGAGCTTGCCCCCCCAGGGGCAGCAGAAGGGGAGACAGTGGCTCCAGCCGAGTCGGTGAGCCGCCAGGAGTTCGAGGAGTTCCGCAAGCGGATAAAGGAACTGCAACGGGCATTCATCGATTTCATGGTCAATTGGGGACTGGAGCCACTGGAAAGGGCCCCAGCCGAAGAGCAGGAACGGTTTAAGGAGGAAGTGGCCAGGCTCCTGCAGATGTAGGTGCGGGGTCGCAAGGGGGTTCCCACAATGAACGAAAGCGAAAACAAGCTGAAGGTGATACTGGCGGATAATCGGGTGGTGCTCCGGGAAGGCATGCACTGTGTGCTGGAGTCGGAGGGGGATATCGAGGTGGTGGCCGAGACCACCAGCAGCGCACAGATCCCGGACCTCTTAAACAGCTACCCTGCTGATGCGGTGGTCATGAACGCTGCCGATGCCGAGGGTGTGCTTGCTCAATTGAGAGAGGCCTTTCCGGCGACACGCGTGGTGCTGGTTGGTAGCGGGGTCGAGGATAGACCGAGCCTCGGTCCGGAGGCCTATCTCAGCAGGGATATGGAGCCCGAGGAGCTGGTGAGGGCGGTGCGGGGGGTGGGCCCGGTGGCCGGGCTAGCAGAGAGCAAAGAGGCGCTCAGGAATTATCTATATTCCTTAATCGATGCCCTGTAGATGGACGTCGTTAGAAAGGAGCAAAAATGAAGCGGAAGCTATTTTTCATAACCGGGCTTTTGGTGGCAGCGGCCATTGCCGGCATATCCTTTGCCCAGACCGCGGGGACCGCGGGGACCACCATCACCGCCACTGGCCCCGAGGGCAGGTTCGCAGAAGTGGTTGATGTCGCCTCCCTGACCGGGGAGCACCCATACCTGAGGTACGGCAACTACACGGGGACGACCCAGACCGACCAGTATACCACGCCCAGCTGGTCGCCCTCGGTGAACGCTGCGGGGGAGATAACCACCCCGGGCGACCTGTTCTATATCGACAGCCGGGGCTACACGGGAGACCTCCGGGTATCGCTCTACCTCAATAACCCGGCTCAGCTCACCTCCAACTACAGCTACCTCAACATGCAGGTGATGGTCTATGAGCTGGGGGCGGGCACAGCGCGAACCGACACCTTCAGCGGCGATGGAACCACCACCGCCTTTACCCTGAGCTACAGGCCGGTAATGCCCAAGTCCGAGACGGTGACCGTGGACGGGGTATCTCAGACGCGCGATACGGATTACACCATCGATAACCGAACCGGCGTCATAACCTTCGCCACTGCGCCGCCATTGGGCACCGACAACATCTCAGTGAGCTATACGAGCTATAGCGCGAGCGACTGGAGCGAGGTGGCCAAGTTCGGCACCTGGTATATGACCATAACCAGCGGTTACCTGTCCTTCAGTCTGAACGGCAACAAGCAGTACGATGTCACCATTATCGCCGGGCCCTACTTCTGCATTGGGGACGGCAGCAAGGGCAGTCTGTCTCCTGCCTACTATATGGATGTCAGGCAGGCCTAGTCCGGGCCCGACTGACTTGAGCGAAGGGGGTGAGAGTGGTATTCTACAACAAGCGCAAGAAAACATTATGAGGCAAAACTGAAAACCGCAAGCGGGCACATGCCCAACCGAGAGGGGGCAATGCCTGCGGGAGGTATGGAAGGTGTGAAAATACGAAGTGAAGCTGTAAGGACAGCGAACAAATACACGGAAAGGAGGAGGAAATGAAAAAGAGGCTTTTCACAGTGGTGGCTTTGCTGGCGGCGGCTGCGGTCTCAGGCATCAGCTTCGCAGCGACCACAGGGACGACGGCCACGAGCATCACGACCGTAGGCCCGGCGGGCGTCTTCTGCGAGGTCAAAGATGGCGCCACCAGCGGGCTGGGGCCGTATGCTACTGCCGACGAGTACCAGACAACGCCCATCTGGCACCCCTCAACCAATGCCACCGGGGAGATCCCCTATGATGGAAATTCGGACGGGGACTACCTTGACGACCAGGATAACTCCCCCGGCGACCTCTATGTGGTTGACCTTACCACCTATACCGGCGATGTTCTGGTCACCCTCTACCTGAATAACCCCGTCGACCTGACGGCCGCCTATAGCTACCTCAACATGGCCATCTGCGTCTACAAGGCGACGGCCTGGAACGACGCCGACCTTAACAACACGGTGGACCCTGATGAGCTGACCTGGGAGACCATCGGCAGCCCCTCTTACGGCGTGAGCAATGGCGCCTATGACACCTACTTGACGCTCACCAACGGCTATGTCTCCTTTGTGGTCACTTCGCCCACCGAGCTTGGCACGGGTGACTATCGCCACAGGTTCTTTGCCGTCACCCTGGATGCAGGCATTTTCTACTGCATCGATGCCACAGCGACGCTGTCGCCTGCGTTCTACATCGACGTGAGGCAGGCGTAAGGTCGGGGTAACCTGTAAGCGCCGGGGCGGGGATGGCCCCGTCCCGGCGGAGGATCGAGGATGAGATTGACCAAGAAACGGACGGCCATTCTGCTGGTCATGGCTTTGCTGGCGGCTACCTGTAGCTGGGCGGCCACGACTGCGACCTCGGGGACGAACATCACCTCGGGGAGCACGCTGCCCGGCGGCAAGGTAGCTGAGGTGACCCCATTGTACGACGTCTTTACAGTCAGCGTGGGGGCAGCCAAAAAACAGGCCAACCTGAAGCTCTACCAGATAGACTTGGGCAATCCTCAGTTCAGCCACCGGATAAGAATCCAGATCCTGAATCTGGACGATGTGGGCAAGGCCCTGAGGAACCCCAATGCCTATATCCATGTCTCAGTTTTCTATCCGGTGGACGAGGCTACCTGGAATGCCACCCCCGAGGAAGACCGGGTGAAATATGGTGAAGTGTGGTTGGTACGAGACACCGGAGAGCATGCCAGCGCCAGGCTGTCCCAGGTAGTGGGCGATATCCTGCTGCGTCCCTCGGTCTTGAATATGACCACCCTGTATATCTTGGCGGACGTCTATATCCCCAGGGGCAAAGGGCAGACACCCGATGAGCCTCAGCCACCAGCAGTACCTTCGCTCGAATTCTTCTGCGAGGTGAGGGTGTAAGGGGCTGCGCATGAAGACGACTTCGAAAAACCTGCTGCGAAAGGTCGGCCTGGGGCGGGCAGCAACATTCCTGCTGCTCACCCTGGTGCTGGCTGCTGTGCTCTATTTCCACTGGGCTTCGCCCCCCTTTAGCGCCGTCGCCAGCAGGTCCATGGAGCCCGTGTTCACCCTGGGCGACCTCATCCTGGTGGAGGAGGTGATGCCCGCCGAGGTAAAAGAGGGCGACATCGTCGTTTTCGAGGTTCCGGGGGCCATCAGGGAGCGGTACAACTATCCGCCCTCCATCGCCCACCGGGTGATAAAAGTAGACACCTCAGGGGGCGGCCTCGCCTTCCGCACCAAGGGTGACAACACGGGTGAAGACCCCTTCACCGTCCTCCCCAAGGATATCAAGGGCAAGGTTCGGGCCATTATCCCCCACGTGGGCTATCTCATCCTCTTCTTTCAGAGCAAGCAGGGCCTGGCCTTCATATTGGCCGCAGGCATCATCTACCTCGTGTACTGCTTCAGCGGCGAGATCGAGAGGAGGGGTCGCAGCCTGAGGCGAGCGGTCTCATCCGCCCTGGCCTCCGAGTTCATAGTCCACACCGAGGAGCTGGAGCAGAGGCAGGAGAGGACCTCGCAGACGGTGAGCAGCGCCCTGGAGCAGTTCGCCACAGCCATGGCCCAGTATGCAAAGCACCTAGAGAGCCATACTGATGCCGTCAAAGGGCTGGCCGCCGGCTCGCGGGATTTGCAGGCGGCGGTTCGGGACCAGAACCAGGTTCTGGAGCGACTCAAAGACGCTCTGGGGGGGGGAAGGCCCAGGGCGGAACAGCCACGCCCCACGGGAGAGGTCAGGTTCCCCCCAGGCTGCTACCGCGGCAAAGAGGGGTCACTGCGGGGCCATAGGTAGCAAATTCTCGGCACGCGATGGATGACGCAGGTTCCATCGGGAATGCCACTTGGCGATACAGCCAGCGGTCGGATTCGAACCGACGACCGGCGGTTTACGAAACCGCTGCTCTGCCCCTGAGCTACGCTGGCCCGCAGTTAAGTCCGTGCCCGACTAGGGAGTGATCTGCTTATAATACACCCGCCACTTAATAGACAGGTCCGTCTCCCCAAACCGCTTGATGCGATCCTCCCGCGCCGCCAGTAATTGGGGGCTCTCATTTACTGCCCGAATGGTGGCCTCGTTGGCCAGCTCATAGATAGCCAAGTATTTGGTGAGACCGGGCACGGGCTCCACTATTTGATAGCGGCTGGCCCTCATCACCCCCGGGCATTCCAGGACCATGGGAACATGAACCCGGTCGTACCATTCATTGAATTCCTGCTCCCTTTCCGGAACGATCTCGGAGCCAACCATCCATAAAACGGGCTTGGATTCCATTTCTTGGCCTCCTCTTATGAAGTCATCAGGTCATTATTCTGGCTTTCTCCAAAGTATAGTATAATACCCGTCCTCAGAAAGCAAGACCGTGGGCCACTGTGGTATAATCGCCCCAAAAAGCAGCGCGGTGATCCCTGGCGAAAGGAGCAATCGGTGGGCAAGCAGATAGTGGCTGGGAAATTGTTGGGGGTGACGGATGGCCCGGTCATCCTCATCGAGGTGAGGGGGGAGGAAAGGCGATTTCCGCTAGACTGTGACCTGACCTTGGACTGGATTTATTCCCATATGAACAAGCCTATTACCTGCATAGTGACCCAAGGCAGGGTCACCGAGGTTGAGTAGAAAGGCTTCAAGCGTCATCGGGGATGACCTGCCCAAAATAAATAGGGCGCTGCCTATTCCTCCCTCTTGAGTTCCTCTATCTCCTTCTCCACCTCCTGGAGCTCCTCCTTCAGCTCGTTGCGGTAGTCCTCCAGCATCTTGAGGTAGTTGCGGCGGCTGGGGAAGAGGCGGGGGCCAAAGTAGAAGCCAAAAGGTGGAACGCTGAAGCGGAAGCCACCCCACCAACCTCGCCTGCGGAAATACATCTCATCCACCTCCTCTATCTCAGGCGTGACAGCCTTATCTGGCGGTACATAAATACCAAGAGCCCGAAGATCACCAGGCTCAGGTAGCTGATGCTGCGGTCCAGGATGGTGATAGACCAGGCCACCTCCCGCACCACCACCAGCATTAACAGCCCGGCCACGCCGGCCTCGGCCAGGCCCAGCCCCCCCGGGGTGATGGGGATGGCCGTGATGAGGGCATGGGCCAGGGCCACGAAGAGGATGACCTCTAACCCCAGGGAAAAACCCAGGGCATGGCTCACCCCCAGGAGACGCACCGCCTCCAGCAGCCAGATGACCACGCTGAGGGCGGCCAAAAGGGGCAACTGTCGGAAGCTGCCAAAGGTGCCCTCTTTGACCAGGGTGTAGATGCCGCCGAGCCTCCCGGGCAGCCGCCGCTCTAGGCCAGGATGCAGCAGCCACCAGGCCCCCAGGGCGAGGCCGACCAAGGCCACCAGCCCGAAGCCCAGCCACAGAATAAGTCGCGCCGTGCCCGCTACCTCGCCGTGGACGAAGCCCAGGGCAGCGACGAGCAGCAGCCCCACCACGCTGATGACATCGATGACCCGCTCCGCCAGGACCGTGCCCAGGGTCTTGGAGAAACTGGCCTCAGCCACCTCCTCCCGGAGCATATAGGCGCGGTAGGCATCGCCCAGGCGGGCATAGAGGATACAGTTGGTGAACCAATTGATGAGCATCATCTGGCTGAAGCGACCCACCCAGGGTAGCTGTTCCCTGGCGAACCCAGCGTTGCGGAGCAGGATCTTCCAGCGCCAGCCCCGCAGCGGGAAGGTAGCATAGTAGGCCACAAAGGCCAGGGCATAGAGCAGGAAATTGCTGCCCCTTATGGTTTCCCAGGTGGTGGCGAGGTCTACATCCAGCCTGAAGAAGATAAAAACGATAAAAGCTAGGGCCAGGGTGAAGACGATGAGGGTGCGCAGGTTGAAAAAGCGCTTCTTCAGCGAGATGGGAGGTGCTTCTGCCTTAGTCTCTTGTGGCGGCTCAGGGGGCTTGCCCGGCTCTGCCAAGGTACTCCTCTCTACAGTATGGGGCGTTTTCTTGGTATCCCGGGGCGACGGGGATAGCCCTGGGGGGTGGGAGCGACCTTGTCTATAATGACCAGGAGCCGCCCCCCCAATTCCTCCACCCCCACCGGACATACCTCGCTCAGCTTGCCCCCCATGATGTTCATAGCTTTCCGGGCCTGCTCCAGCTCTGGCTCAATGTTGCCCTGCTTTTGGGCCACCAGCCTGCCGCCCAATTTGCAAAAGGGCAGGGTCAATTCCACCAGGGTGGCTAAGACGGCCACTGCCCTGGAGGTGACTACATCGAAGTGCTCACGGTGGCTCTGGCTATGGGCCAATTCCTCAGCGCGGCCGGCGATGACCTCGGTTGCCCCCAGCCCCAAGCGCCGCACCATATCATTGAGGAAGGCGGTCTTCTTGGCCACCGACTCCAGCAGGGTCAGCCTGATCTCGGGGAAGGCTATCTTGAGGGGTATGCCCGGCAGCCCTGCCCCGGTGCCCACATCCAACAGGCTGAGCTGGGGGTTGGGCCAGTAATTCCCCTTGAAGGCCAGGCTCACCGATAGGGAATCCAGAAAATGCTTTATCTGTACCTCCTCATAGTCGGTGATGGCAGTGAGGTTCATGCGCCGGTTCCAGGCCACCAGCCCCTCGTAGTAAAGCTGGAACTGGTCTCTCTGCTGGGGGCTGAGGTCTATACCCAGTCGGGCCGCGGCCGCCATTAGGGTTTGCATATTCCCTGGCCTCGGTGAAACTCATCCATTATAGCATCCAGAGTCCGAGGGGAAAAGCCTGACCGGGCTCTTGAATTTCGGGCGGTTCTTTGCTAAACTGGAAAGCACATGGGGCTGTAGCTCAATTGGGAGAGCGCCTCAATGGCATTGAGGAGGTAAGGGGTTCGAATCCCCTCAGCTCCACAATCGTAATCTTTCCACACCAAAAAGTCGAGGCCTTCCTTGAGGTTGCCATAGCTCACATTCCCCAAGGTGGGAGGGGTGTGAGCTATGCGCAAATTTTAAGACTAGCACTTAATATCCAGCTATGTCACCTGAGTCGCCAATCTGTGCCGAAGCTCTTGCCCTCCTGAAGGTTCACGCAGTAGGGGAACCGGTTAGCACGCCTGAAGAGATGCTAGAGCTGGTGCTGATGGTGGCAGAATCGAAGCCGATCTCAAACTGGCCGAATTGTCAGTAAATACACGGGCACACGAGGCCAAATTCACTACGAGGTATCTTTTCCTCTATCGGCTGCTATTGCTCCTGAGGTGCTCAGACGCCACCACCGCTGGATGTCAGGTTTGGGGAGCCGATCCCTTTAATTCAGCCCGCTTACATTATCCGAAGAGCAGCACCTGAGGGATTTGAGGTTTCTTGTCCGTAGTGAATCCCGACTGTGACCAGGTCAAAAATATCTATCATGCCATCGCTGTTGAGGTCAGCGTTCCCATTCCAATCAGGGTCGCCGGGAACAGTATTGAATGCTGCTGCGACTTCAACCAGGTCAAAGATGTCGACATAGCCATTTCTATTGACATCGCCCGGCAGCGGCTTGAGGAGGCGGTACCATTTCTCCATCACCTTGGCCGTGGGTTTGCCGCGAACATTCTCCTCTTTAGTCAAGGCGTCTAAGTAAAGGTAAGTATGAGCGAAGACCCCGATCATCCAGGGTCTCTCAGCTATAACCCGTAACAGCCCCTCATAAACATCAGCCTGCTCCTGCAGGTCGAGGGGAACCTCCTCGTCATATGGGTAACTAGGCATAATACCTGGTGGTTCACCCTGGTATTTAGCCCATCCCTGACTACCACCGTCCGCACTAATGTATCCGACAGCATTGACGATTGGTTTGCCATATTCGAGGTATATTGGCTTGAGGTATGTATCAACAAGATTTGCCCCGGTCTCCTCCATTTGGCTGATAGAGGGGTCGTCTGTCTCGGATAGGGGTCCTCCCCACTGATTTTCAAGAACGTCCACGTTGTGGAAGAAGTCCCAGGTTTCTTCGGCAAACCCGAACTCCCCGCCGATGTAGTAACCGGAGTAAGCCACTAACCCATGATATCGCTGCCTCACCTGCCAGATTACCTCATCCATCTTCTGATTAACCCAGCTTCGATCCACAACTGTGGTGAGGTCCCCGGGACTAACGACCCTATATAACCCTAGCATCTCCACCCCGGTTTCCTCAGCGATGTCCGCATAGTATAACGTCATCTTCTCGTACTCTCTCATCAGGGCTTCCCACCACTCTCTGGACTTCTGTGCCTTCTCCTCATCAGTTAGCAACTGCTGCGGATAATTAATTGCCTGCGGAGCCAAGTAGATCTTTAAGCCTTTCCTGCGGATCTCTTTGATCTGAAGCTCAAGGTCTTCCGAGGGGTAAGTTAGGAAGCCCCTGCTCCTCCCCAGGGGTAAAGGGTCTATCCGCTCAAAGTCATAAACAGCGTTTATCTTGATCCAGCCAAGTCCGTCCTTCTTAGCCGCGTCCATTGTAGATCCTGTCCAGAGCAAATGATCTGGTAACCATGCGTCAGGTACTCTCGCCCCTCCCATAAATGTCCAGTTCTCAACCCTTGGAGGCATTGGAAGGGGCAGATCGGCCCAGCGGACGACCGCATCATACGTGGTCTGGTTGGCATACTTTACCTCCAGGGTTCTAAGCGCAAGCTCGCTCCTCTCCCAGCTCCCCCGGGTATAGCGGTAGCGGATGGCTTCGCCCGCCTTCAGTGTGACGTTCGCCGACCAGGTGACCTCATTGACCCTGGTCATCGCCACCGCCTTGGGATCCTCCATGCTCCCAAGTTCTGGTGCCTCCCCAGCCAGGTATATGACATCATCGGCGGGCGTATTATAGGGGAGCGTCACCCAGAAGCCGACCTGGACAGGGGAGCCGGCTGGGGGGGACTCCTCTGGCGCGTCTGGAAACCACCTCCATTTGCTCACCATATCATTGATAACCAAGTCGCTTTCGGGCACGCTCAGCGTTCGGCCGATCTCAGGGGTGGGCCCAACGATATCCGGAGTGAATTCCTCGTGGCATCGCTCACCCGCGCCTTCCAGGCGCTCGTAAACATACCTTGGCTCAATTCCGGGATCGGCAAAGATGGTCAAGGTCCACTTGTAAGGGCTTACCCTGGTCATCGGTATGACTGTGGGTCCCCAATTGGTCCTCCACGCAATATGGTCGGTCGCCGGGGTATTCACAGGCACCTTGACGTTGAGCGTTACTGCAACCTGCCCCTCCTCACTCCAGGCGACCACGGTGTCGCTTTGTGTCCAGTCCTGCCCCGGCACGATTAGGCTGCGGAATCTATTGTGCCTCAACCAATCTGTTTCCTGCTTATCTGGATCCTTCTCCACGCCGAACATGCAGTCGTCGCCGATCGTATAGAAGTATTCTATGTGCGTTCCCTCGCCGATCGTAAGCGAGTATTCCCAAGTGTCATCGTCTACTTTCTCCATCGGTGGAGCCCGAAAATAGTGCCCCTCAGCGATCCCCTCCAGGAGTGGATATTGAACAAATCCCCACTGGGACCCGAGCCCATGAATGCTCCCGATGAGCCTCACCTGAGCGCTTTCAGGCGTAGTAGGGGGCACGGCGGCGCGGAATACTACCCGCACCTGCTTGGCTGGCTCCAGGGTGAAGTCTGCCGTGGCTACGGAGTCCTCAATCACCTCAATGACCTGCGAAGAATACTTATACCGGTTCGATGGCGTGACGAAAACGGTGACTGTTTGCTTTCCGCACGGCACATCGTAAATCTCGTAGCTGCCATTGTAGGCCGTAACTGCGGTCCATCCGGCGGCGGAGACCACTACGCCTTCCACTCCCTTGCCGGAGGTAGCATCTACAACTCTACCCCTTATCACCCCCAGTGGTAAAGGCACCGCGTCTTTATCCCCCCATCGTGCCACGACATCCTCCACGGCCATGTCCCAATCCGGGATGAGTAGTGCCCTATAAATGACCCGCTGTCCGTCCGGCCGAGCCTCCCTCTGGTCAGGAAATGCCCACCCTTCTAGGGCGCACCTCTCGCGCACATACCTATATCGCACGATATGGCCTTTCTCAAACGGCACTGTCACCGTCCACAGGTTGTCTCCTATTTTGCTCATGGGCCAGCGTCCATAAATGGGCGGAGCCCCCGCCGCCAAGCGGATGAATTTCAGGCGGATAAGGTATATTTTCTCGTCTGGAGGGGTATTGGCGGGG
>Ga0180909_103_pt1 | contig 52365 bp, 44 predicted proteins | sample Deesub1362A_J573_FD_124296 | JGI IMG/M metagenome (GOLD analysis project Ga0180909, IMG submission 124296) | Dehalococcoides sp. JdFR-54 | reverse complement strand
CCTCTGCCCCACCTGGGCCTCCCCCCCGGCGACCACCGCCGTCTTGAGGATGGACTCCAGCTCCCGGATGCGGGCCTCGAGCTGCCCCTGGCGCTCCCGGGTCGCATCCAGGGGGGCGTTCTCGGCGAAGTCTTTATCGGCACGGGCCAGGCGCAGCTCCTCAGCCATAGCGGGGCGCTGTCTCTTGAGGGCCTCCAACTCGGCCTTGATCTGGGCGTAGCCCTCAGGGCTGAGACTATGGGTTGGCTGGGCTTTGCCGGCACTGACCGGGGCGGTAACCTTTTTCACCTTGAGGTGGGCTACCAGTCCGGTCTTGAGCAGCTTCTTGGCCTTGGCATAGCTGAGAAAGGCCCTTACCGGCTCCAGCCTTTTCACAGCGTCAGCGGCCCCGGAGCTGGCTGCCTGTTCGGCATAGCTGGCCACGGCCGACGCCCTCAGCTCTGCCATAGGGTTGTCCCAGCCACACCAACGGGCAAACCTGTAGACCTCTTGCTGACTACCCTCCCTGTCCTCCGGGGGGAGGCTGGCCAGGAACTGGGTGGCGGTCTCTCCTATAGTGGCCTTGTGTTCTTCGGGCATAGCGTCGTTGCCCCCATTTTAGTCAAAGAGGGCCGGGTTTTCAAGGGGGCGACTGGGACAGGTTCTCCTCGATAATGGTTGCACTCTAGTTCTATATCCCGTATCCTCTGAGAAAAAGGTTAGAGGATACGGGATGTGGAATCGGCGAGAATGTAGGCCGCTTCGGGCCCCTGACTTCATTTATGGTATCTCCAGGCTGAGGGCATAAGGCATGATAATGCCCGGTAGTTTCTATGAGAGAACCGCATCCCATCGAGGTTAGCGGTGGCGAGACTCCAGGCCCAGCTTGGCTCCGGGGGCGCTTTTTCTACGGCTGGGTGGTGGTAGCGTCTTGTCTTCTTGTCTCCTCAGTACTATGGGGCATTCGTTACTCCTTCGGCGTCTTCTTCAAGTCCCTCGAGGCGGAATTCGGCTGGACTCGAGCTATGACCTCTGGGGTCTTCGCCATCCACATGATTCTGGCATCCCTCTTTGCCATCATTGGCGGCTGGGCCCTCGATCGGTATGGACCCAAGGTAGTTGTAGTCATCATGGGGATGGTCACCGGCATCAGCCTGTTCCTCACCGGCCGCGTGGAGCATGTATGGCAGTTGTACCTCGCCTACAGCCTCCTGCTCGCCCTGGGCAGCGGGGCCAGCTATATTGTCGTTATGTCAACCGGTTCCCGATGGTTCCTGCGACAACGAGCCACCGCCCTGGCCATCATCGGCACCGGAGCCGGATTGGGCACCCTCATCATGGCCCCCGTCGCCGCTCAGCTTATCTCCGCCTACAATTGGCGCGCTTCCTTCCTCGCCTTGGCCGTCATCGCCTGGGCCCTGGTGATCCCAGCCGCCCTATTCCTGAAGAAAGAACCCGCGGAAATCGGGGCCCTCCCCGATGGCGACAGGGAACCGGCAGGCCTGAGTGAGAACACCGCGGCAGGGATCGAACTCAGATATCTCTCCCTGGTCGAAGCCTTGAAGACGCACAGCTTCTGGCTTCTCTTCCTCACCTGGTTTGCCTACTCCTTCTGTCTTCACCTGGTCATGACCCATGTGGTTCCCCGGGCCCTAGACCTGGGTATCCCACCTGTGCAGGCTGCTGCCATAGTGAGCGTGATCGGTGCCGTGAGCATTCCCTCCCGCCTCATCGTTGGCAGAATCTCGGATAAAGTGGGAAAGAGGGTTACAGGTATCGTCTGCGCCCTGCTCCACACCCTGGCCCTGCTCTGGCTCATCAGCTCCACCAGAGTATGGATGTTCCACCTATTCGCCGTAGCCTATGGCATCGGCTACGGAGGAATAGACCCCCCCATAGTTGCCCTAATCGGCGATCTCTTCGGGCTGCGCCGGGTGGGGGTGATTATGGGGAGCCTGGTAGTGGGCTGGGGGCTGGGAGCAGCCCTGGGACCATACCTCACCGGCCTCATCTTCGACCTCAGCAACAGCTACAGCCTGGCCTTCCTGGCCGGAGCGCTCATTATGGTCATGGCCGCAGTATCTATCTCCCGGCTCAAGTCCCCGGCACAGAGGCCATAGAGGATTTTACGCCTTACCTTCACGAGGATCCCGCGCTTGCTCATGGGTCAGACGCCCTCAAATATTTTGACAAAGTATATCGAGAAGTGCCATACTATTTCCAAAATTGACCTGGTAGACGGATACAAAGCGAAGTCCGGACCTGAAGCTGAGACAAACTTCAACAGCGCAAGCAGAGTAGGAGGTTAGTCTTATGGGAACAGAATTGAGCAAGACCTATGTGAGGGAGTCATTGGACCTCTTCTCGAGTTTTGGATCTGACCGATGAAAAGGGCTACTTCTGCGGCAAGATCCTCGGAGACCTCGGGGCAGATGTGATCAAGATCGAAAAGCCCGGGGGAGACCCGGGTCGAAATATCGGGCCCTTTTATAAGGATATCATCGACCCCGAAAAAAGCCTCTACTGGATGTTCTTCAACACCAGCAAGCGGGGCATAACCCTGGACATCGAGACGGCTGATGGGCGGGAGATCTTCAAGAGATTGGCCAAGACCGCTGACTTCGTCATCGAGTCCTTTCCGCCGGGGTATATGGATAGCCTCGGTTTGGGATATGAGGCCCTCAATGAGATCAACCCACAAATAATTATGACCTCGATCACCCCCTTTGGCCAGACAGGTCCCTACAGGGATTTCAAAAGTTCAGACATCGTGGTCTGGGCCATGGGCAGCTCTATGGCGTACACCGGCAAAGCCGACCGCCCTGTCCGCGTGGGCGTCCCCCAGGCCTCCATCTTAGGCGGGCTACATGCCGCCGCCGGCTCTATGTTAGCCCACTATCATCGAGAGGTCACTGGGGAGGGACAGCATGTTGATGTCTCCATGCAGCAGGCTTGCATCTCAAGCTGGTTTCCTGCTGTGGAGATCTGGCACCTCCTCAGATTGATCATGCCCCGGGCTGAGGAGTACGGGGCATTTGGCAGGCCCCAACCGATGGGAACCATCAAAACACGGTATATATGGCCTTGCAAGGATGGACACGTGTGTATGCACCTTCTGGGCGGAGCCAACGTAGGGCAGGCGAAATCCAGTACAGAGCTCGTCAAGTGGGCGGTCAGCGAGGGGATGGCTCTGGAGTTAAAGGACTATGATTGGAGCAAATACGATGGGTCAACCATCACCCAGGAGGAGAGAGAACGTCTTGAGAACATTATAATCCCCTTCCTTTTGACCAAGACCAAAGAGGAGCTTTATGAAGCAGCTCGAGAAAAGGGGATCCTGCTTTTGCCATCTAACAATGTGAAGGACGTCCTGGAAAGCCCACAGCTTGCCGCCAGGCAATTCTGGATCGAGCTGAAACACCCCGAGCTGGGCGACACTATAACCTACCCCGGCGGTTTCCTCAAACTGAGTGAATGTCCCTTGCAGATATCGAGACGCGCCCCACTTATCGGTGAGCACAATGACGAGATCTATGGGAAGGAGCTTGGCTTTACCAAGGAGAAGTTAGCCATCCTAAAGCACGCCAGAGTCATTTGAGCATCAGGGGCAAAGGCGAGGCAAATGGAAAGAAGCAAGGCAATCGAAGGGGTAAAGGTCGCTGATTTCACCTGGAGCGTGGTAGGCCCCTTAACCACCATGGTGCTGGCTCAGCATGGGGCTACCGTGATCCGTGTAGAAACCCACACGAGACTGGACTTCGTACGGGTATCAGGGCCCTTCAAGGATGGAATAGCAGGCATAGACCGAAGCGCTTTCTATGCCTCCGTTAACGCCAACAAGTACAGCATGAGCCTGGACCTCAATAAGCCCAAGGGGCTGGAGGTTGTCAAGAGGCTGGTGAAGTGGGCCGACATGGTCGCCGACTCGATGACCCCAGGGAAAATGAAGAAGTGGGGACTAGACTACGAGGGCGTGAGGAAGATAAAGCCCGATATCATCTACTTCAGCACCACACTGCACGGTCAACATGGTCCATATGCCGGGCAGCCGGGCTATGGGCCACAAGCCACTGCCTCAGCGGGCTTATATGAGGTCACCGGTTGGCCCGATGGCCCCCCGAATTTCATATATTGTGCCTACACCGATTCCATCTCACCCTATTATTTGGTAACTGCCATTGTCGCTGCCCTGGCCCGCCGTCGCAAGACGGGCAAGGGCATATACATCGATCACAGCCAGGTTGAAGCTGGGGTCATACACCTGGGGCCGGCTGTCCTGGACTACACTGTTAATGAACGGATAGCATCCCGTATTGGCAATCGCGATCGTTATGCTGCCCCCCATGGTTGCTATCCCTGCTTGGGAGACGACCGGTACTGTGTAATCGCGGTGCGCAACGATGCAGAATGGGAAGCCTTCTGCAAGGTCATCGGCAAACCGGAATGGGTCAAAGACCCCAAATTCGCCACTCAAATGGCGAGGAAGGAGAATGAGGACGAACTGGATAGCCTGATACAGGAGTGGACCAAGGACCATAGCCCTGAGGAAGTGATGATTGCGATGCAGGCGGCGGGCGTGCCCGCGGGGGTGGTACAGAACCCCAAGGACCTCCTAGAGGATCCGCAGCTCAAGCACCGAGGCCACTTTCAGTGGCTGGAGCACCCGGTGATCGGGCTCATGCCCTATCACGGTCAGGCTTTCAGGCTATCCAAGACCCGGGTCAAGTGGTCAAGCCTGCCCCCTGCCTGGGGCAAGACAATGAGTATATCTATAAGGAAATCCTGGGTTACTCGGACGATGAGGTCTCGGATTTGCTGGCCGAGGGGGTTATCACGGTCGAAACCGGCGAGCCAATGGCGGGCACCCTCTAGGTAATGTCAAACATGGGCTAAGCCAGTGCACCTTCATGCGAGTAGACTTGCCAGGTCAGTCAGGGAAGCTTATCATGGTGCCGCACAATATCAGTGCTTGCCCTTGGCTTAGCGGTGGAACAAACGACTTTCAGCAAAAGGGGGTTACTCGCTCTTCTCGCCCAGCTTCGGGCCAGTGGTTCGGATTATGTTACCCTTTACGCAAGCCCTTCCTCCTTTTCCCGCCACATCACTGAACTGGCAATTGAGTTCAGTCCCCTCGCCCAGGAGATAAGAGAGGCCCTCAGCACCAAGGCCGTGACCCGGGAAGCCCAGCGCTACGGAACGGGGGCAGTGGTATTCTGGAGCCAGAGTCAGGACAAGCTCATCGTGCTTCCTCCCTTCGCTGTCCCTGGAGATAGGGTTTTCTGGGGCAGACCGGAGACCTCAGCGCTGCACCAGCTTTTGGAAAAAGAGCGCACGCTGGGGCTGGTCTTGGTGACCTGGGGCTCATATGCCATCGGGGTCTTCGAGGGCGATAGGCTCGAGGAATCCAAGACGGGAACCGGGTACATCCACAAACGACATCGAAAGGGTGGGAGAAGCGAGACAAGATTTGCCCGAAGGACGGAGGAGCAGAAGAGGGACTTCCTGAGAAAGGTGGCCCACCGGATCGATGAGAGGTTCAGGAGCCACCGCCCGGAACAAATCTTCTTCGGAGGAAACCGACTTATCCTCAAGCCGCTCCTCAAGGAATGCCCCTATCTCCAATCCGAAGCTCGGCAGATCTCGAAGAGGTTTCTCAATGTGAGGTATGCGGACAGGGAAGCGCTGCTTGGCAGCCTGGAAGATGTCCATAAGTCGGTGGTCTTCAGCTTAGGGCAGGCGGCCAAAGCCAAGTCAGAACAAGACGAAGGAGGGGCCTTATGAGCCTGAAGGTGAAACCAGTCATCATGGTGGGTAGGCACGGCGGTTTGCTCCACCAGCCCAACGGCACGCTGGATATCGTGACCCAGGAGGAACGCCTGCAAAGCATTGTGCAGGAACGCCTGCGGGAACTCAAGGCAGAGCTGTCTGCCCAGGTCGAGCTTCTCCCGGAAAGGGTGGTACAGCACGAGGCAGACCTGGCGCAGCTAAGAGGGGAGACCTTGGAGGCAGATGCCCTCCTGGGCTATGTACTGGGCGTAATGCCGGTTCGGGGGATTCTACAATTGGGACTGCCCGTGATCGGCTTCAGTGGCCGGCACACCCCCATGCTCGCCCTGGATGCCTTCGCCGAAGAGAAAGCTCAGCGGAAGGATATCAGCATCGCCCTCGATTTTCGGGACATCGCCGAACAGTGCCGGGTGTTGGCAGCTCAGAAAAGGCTGCGGGAGACCAGGATAGCCCTTATCGGCTTCCCGCCGCCCTGGTTTTCCCGTTGGTACCGCTTCACCGACCCCGAGCGGGCCAGACAAAAACTGGGCGTCGAGTTCACCTCGGTGGACTTGAGGGAATTTCTGGCGACTTTGCACCATATCGACGATGCAGAGGCTCGTGCTACAGGCCAGAAATGGGCGGAGGAGGCGCGACAGGTCTTGGAGCCCGGCGAAGCCGATCTGCGCGAGGCGGCTAGGATTTCCCTGGCCCTTGCCCAGATATTGAAGCGCACCCGAGCGAATGCCCTGGCTCTGAATTGCCAGGAGATGGTCTACTCCATGCACTATCCACCCCCCTGCTACCCGCTGTGCCGCCTTCGCGATGAGAACGTGGCCGCAGCCTGCGAGGGCGATGTCCCTGCCCTGCTCTCCATGCTCATCCTCGGTTATGTGGCAGATAAGCCCGCCTTTATGGGAAACATCGCCCACGCGGTGCCGGCGAGCAATCAAGTGCTCATCTCCCATTGCGTCGTCCCCGCCAGGATGGCTGGCTTCGATCAACCGGCCAAACCCTATATTCTGAGAAACTATCACGGACGCGAGGGGGTTACCTCCTGGGTTGAACTGGACAACATAGGGCAGGAGGTAACACTGGGCCGAGTGGATCGAAATCTGGAACGGATCGCTTTGGCCCGGGGGAGAATCGCGGAATACCGTGACACGGTCACCTGCCGCACCACTTTCGCCATTGAGCTGGCGGATGTCAGGCAATTTATCCAAAATGCTCCGGGAAACCATTTTGCTCTGGTCTATGATGACTGGAGCCAAGCACTGAAGGCTCTGGGACAGGCCCTTGGCATCGAGGTTACCCTGGTCTAACTGCCAAACTAGGCCCCTATGCAGGTGGGCAGCCTTGATAGCGCACATGATTTCCGACAAAGGGTTCGTCTTCGTGTGGGCATCTCCAGTCTTTCCAGATGCCCACTAATCATATAAAGCTCCTCTATATCAGAAAAGACCTCCGGGAAAACTGAGCTGGGCACCTGCCTGAATGCTCACGGAGGTCTGGACTCCTACCCTCAGATACCCTGCTGGGACTTGCTTTGATTTCCTTGCTGCGCTGCTCTTTATTCGACGGCTCCTTCTGCAAGATCTGGGGCTTTTACCCATACGTTCCTCTATTTTCCCGACGCGCCCAAAAGGCTTGCAACGCACGTCCCCCCAAGCACCCCCTTGACAGCTTGAAGAACGTTTTATAGACTTCTTGTCTTTGAGGAGGGCGAGTTTGAATATGGGACGCCTGAAGGTGAAGGTCGGCCCTTCCTTACTCGTCCTGCTGCTAGTTTTGGCCGGATTTCTGGCCCTTATGCTATCGCCACTGAGCACTGCCGCAGCCTCAGGCGATACGGGCCAGCTCCGGGGCATTGTTAAGCTCCAGGGCCGTAGCAACTACCAGGGAGCGAATGTCACCTTGGTGCCCACCCAAGGAGAGCCCATCCAAACCACCGCAGGTAGTGATGGAAGCTTCTCGCTGGTTGTCCCCTCAGGCACTTACCAAGTCAAGGCCTCCATGGCACCGGGCTACCTTAGCGCCCAGAGGGAAAGCGTGACGGTGAAGGCGGGGGAGGCAACTATCCTGCCCGAGGTGATGCTTCTGGCTGGCGATGCCGATTCCAGTGGCAGTGTGAACGCCCTTGACCTGGCTCTGCTGGGAAGCGAGTTCGGCAGCCCAGCCGCCGACACCGAGCCCGCTGACATAAATGCCGATGGGCTTGTCGACATCTATGACCTGGTGCTGGTCGGGCTTAACTTTGGCAAGTCGGAGAGCCTCTGGACAGGGGAGGTCTCTTATGAGCCCCTCCCCACCGGCTATGTCCTTTCCGTTTACCCCTCAGACGGGACAACCGATGTGCCCTTGGATTCCCAAATTGTTATCACATTCAGCCAGGAAGTGGATAGGGACTCCTTTGAAGCCTGCTTCGAAAGTTACCCCGCTATCTTCCCCTCCTGGCCCGCCCAGTGGAGCAGCCCCACAGTCACCATAACCCCCGCCTTTCGTCTGGCACCTAACACCACCTACACTGTCTATTTGCGGGGAGACATATTGAGGAATGCCCAGGGCATCCCTGTGGGGGAGGACTACATCTGGCAGTTCACCACCGGGCCATCTCAACCCCACCCCGGTGAGCAAATTGCCTTCGTGCGCCGCGCCGCCCCCGACGCCCCAGCTAACCTTTGGCTGATGAACCCCGACGGGACAAATCAGCGGCAGTTGACCGCTCTCCCCGCCGCTGCCATTCTGGGAAAGGCCATTTACAATGTGGAGACGCCTGCCTTCTCCCCCGACGGCACCCGCATCGCCTTTACCTCCAACCTGGGTTCGGAGTTCAGCCTGATCGACTACAATATCTTTGTAGTCAACGAGGACGGCGGCATGGTGCGCCTGGTAACCGGGGATGCCGACCCCGGCCAGCGCCCGGGGGCCACAGGCACCATCCAGGGGCAGGTGCAATTCCCCGATTACTCCGATCTCGGTTCCCACATATCCCCGGGTAGCTTCCGCGTCTATGCCAAAGGCACGGGACACTCCGCGCCGGTGGATGAGACGACTGGTGCTTTCATCCTCGCTGGGGTTCCTGAGGGCGAGGGCTGGGTAAAGGTTCGGGGAGGTTACACTGCGGGCGTGGGTGTAGTTCAGGGCTCCCAGCAGACCTTCGTCGTCGCTGACCAAGTTTTCCAGGCGAGCCCCGAATTGAGCGCCCGCATGTTCAAGGCGATGCATCCCTCCTGGTCCGGAGACGGCACTAGGCTGGCCTACACTTTCAACCTGGTCACCCCGGAGCTTTACCAGGGGGCCGTAGTGCCCTCGGAGAAGCCGGCCATCGCCATCATAAACGCCGATGGCACCGATTCCAGGCTGGTCTTCCCCACCGGTGAGGAGGGGGCCTACTACCAGGCAGCCTGCCCCGCCTGGTCTCCGGTTGCTGACCGCCTCGCCTATGCCATAACTGTTGACCTGACCGACCCCGCCTGGCAGCCGGGGCGGGGGATATGGGTGAGCGACGCCGAGGGCGGGAACCGTAGCCAGCTAACCTCCCTGCCCATGGATCCATATGCCCAGGGCATCTACTGGGACCTCTACCCGGTATGGTCCCCCGACGGCACCCGCATCGCCTTCAACCGATATGTGATCTACTGGAGCATGTTTGGACTGCCCACCAGCGGCTCCTCGGACATTTATGTGATGAATGCCGATGGCAGTGGTCTGACGTGTCTCACCAGCTCAGGTGTGAACGAATACGCCGAGCATCCGAGTTGGTCCCCGGATGGCAGTCGGATCGTGTACCATGTGGGCCTGGGAGGGGATCCTTGGACCTTTGAGCACGAGAGCTACGACATCTGGGTGATGAACGCCGACGGGTCGGGGAAGGTGCAGCTTACCGACGATGGCAGCAGCGCCTTTCCCTCCTGGGGGAGCCCACAGGAATAATGCGGAGGTTAACGAGATGAGGCGGCGCGTTGCACTCATCGCTTTCAAATTGATGGCAGTTCTCCTTGTGGTAGCGTTTTTCCTCTCCCTCTTGCCCGAGCGCCAGGCTCAGGCAGCCTGGCCTCACTTGAACATCTCGCCCACCTCAGGTCCCCCTGGAACGGAGGTGAGCTACTCCGGCTCCATAGGCTACGCCCGGGGGGGCGTGGGCATTGGCATAAGGTGGGCAAGTAGCTCAGGAGTTGGCTATAAGACTATTGACACCACCCACACTGATAACCAAGGTAATTTCTCCGGCATCTTTATCGTGCCCAATGTTCCCCTCGGTCAGTACCGGGTGGAGGCGGTGTCTTTCGCTACAATGCCGGCCACCTACTTGGGCAGCAGGTATTTCAGCGTGAAACAGGAATCTGAGGAAACCCTCATCTTCAAGAGGCCTGAGTATGGTGTACTCTTTGATGTACATGTGCTCTCAACAGGGGAGGGGTTGGCAGTGGGCGAGTCTGGCACTGCCTTGTATTACGATGGCAGGGGTTGGACAAGAGTATGGCACAAGTTTACCTCCTACAACCTATGGGCAGTGCACGGGACCTCACCGGAAGACTTCTGGGCAGTGTCCTCCAACGCCATCTATCATTATGACGGGCATGGGTGGAGGCTATCTGCGAGTGGAGACGGCTGGAGGCTGCGGGATATATGCATGCTCCCATCCGGCGAGGGATGGGCTGTAGGCAAGGTCATTCTGCATTACAAGAACGGCTCTTGGAATACTGAGTATACCGGCAAGCAGTTGTACAGTATTGACATGCTCTCCGCCACGGAGGGCTGGGCAGTGGGCCAGAATGTCCTCCTTCACTGGAATGGTAGCTCCTGGGTTGAAATAGAGGAGGTACTGCCCGTGGCTGAGCACATGGCTGTGGACGCGGTCTCAGCCAACGATGTATGGGTGGCGACGGCCGGAACAGCCATGTATCACTACGATGGCCAGAGCTGGCAACCAGTGCCTGTCCACTTGGCCCAGCCCGGCATAATAAGGTCCATCGACATGGTGTCCTCGCAGGTGGGGTGATAGTTGGGAGCTTCTACTCGCTAGACCCCAAGGGCTTTGTAGCCCGCTATGATGGCAGCAAGTGGTCGCAGCTGGACTTTCCTATCAATGCTGACCTCTATTCCATATCTATGCTCTCTGCCGAGGAAGGCTGGATTGTAGGGGGACGATATGGTCGCCACGTTCTTCGCAGGTTGACCAACGGAACCGTGGCCCCCACCATCGTGGGCCGTGGCCTGGCCCTGACTCCCTACCAGGGTCCTCCTGGTCAGAGAGTCACGGTTGAGGGCACAGGCTTTGCCTCGCATTCCCTGATAAACATTTCCTGGGGGGAGCCGGAGCAGGTCGGGCCCGGGGGCTTGGTGCCGGTGTGGACCGACGAGCGGGGAGAGTTCTCCACCGCCATCTATGTTCCCTATGATGCCGCCACCGGCATTCACAAAGTGGTGGCGAGCACCCACTACATCTCATCCACCGGGCAGTGGAGCTATGAGAAACTGGCCGAGGCCGTGTTCACGGTGACCTCAGGCGCCCCTTACCAAATTGTGACCCCAGAAGAGATTATCCATGTGAGGCTGCCGGGGAGCTACGGCGAGCCTGGCCCTGAGCCCGATGGCCAGTACACCATCCGGGCCAGGATCGGCACCGCTCAGGGTCCGGCCTCAGGGGTGCCGGTGAAGTTCAGGGTGACGCGCTCTCCTGGCGGCACCTACGTTAGTCCTACCAGTGCCACCAGCGACCTTGATGGCTATGCCTCTACCACTGTTTACCTCTCGGTGGCCGGGGATAGTATCATCACCATCGAGGCCGGTTCCGGCAGCAATAAGGCGACGGCAACGGTGACGCTTCGTGCCTTTAAGCAGGAGCCACCCCCCAGCCTGCCCCCGGGCTATATCCCCGGCCCCATAGAGGGGCTGCCCACTGGCCCAGAGGCACCCCCCGACATCGCCCTCAACCCCGACTATGGCATGCCGGGCAGTGAGATAGAGGTGACCCTCACCGGATTTCAGGTTGGGCAACTGGTTGACCTCTTCCTGGACGAGGTGCGCTTGAAGTCGCTGTATGGCGTCTCCCTGACCATCAAGACCACGCTCACCATTCCCTGGGACACGCCGGTGGGGGAGCACACCATCATGGCGCTGGCTCGACCGGACCCTGTGAACCCGGAGGTGGAGCAGTATGCCGCCGCCCCCCTCTGGGTAGGCCCCCCTCGCCGGGTGGACCTGCTTTGCGACGAGTTAGTGGCGCTCCGCCAAGAGATCGAGCTCGAGGGAGCCAGGTTTCGCCCTCAGGAAGAGGTAGCGATCTATCTCCAGGTGGCTGGCGGGACGAGGTTCAGCCTGGGCTCGGCCACGGCTGACGACTCGGGATCCTTCAGCACGAGTGTCGCCATTCCCGGCCATGCGCCGCCGGGGGAAGCCAGTCTGGTAGCGGCGGGGAGCCAGGGCAGTATGGCAGCTGTGACCATCACCATTGAGGCAGCGGCCCAACCCGCTGAGTCGGTTGACGACATCCCGGATGTGGCTGGCCTACAAATGAGAATCGATAACTGGGTGAGCCGGGTGAAGGCAGCCCAGGCGAACCGGGATGCCCTGGTGGCCCAGCTCAACACAGCGAATGAGGACCTGGACACATTGACCCAGGCCTTCAAAGCCGACATTGAGGAGAGATATGGAGCCAGAGTCTATGAACTATACGGCCGCATCAAGGAGGCCGTTGATGCCTTCTGGGCTGCCATCGAGCCGCAGCTTGCAGCGATCAAAGAAAATACGGAGAAATTCAAGCAGGCTGTGTCGGAATGGTTCTTTGACCTCCACCGCCGTTACCTTTCCCGGTTGGAGGAGGCCGCCGTCGGCATCTACCAGATCGGCTATCGCCTGGGCTGGGGCCAGTCCCAGGAGGAGATCAAGGACTACCTCAGCCACCTCACCCCTGAGGAGGCAGAGCAGGCCTGGAAGGCATTGACCGAGGATCCGGAGTGGGGGCAGGCCATAGAGGAGTTTAACTATAACTGGAAAGCCATGTCCGCTGAGATCGAGCAACTGGCCAGCAACCCGGCCAGCCACCCCGTTACCGCCCCCTGCTGGAGCGCGCTCTGTGATAGCCTGGAGCAAGTCAGGGACCAGGCGGAGCAGTTGTTTTCGGAGTTTGGCGGCATTAGCGATTGGGCCCAACCCTGGGCCCTGGAAATGGTGGAGTGGGGTCTCTCAGAGTTTGCCCGCCGCTTTGGCCCCTGGGCTGACAATTTCTATGGCGACTTGGTACCCCAGGGACAGGAACTCACCATCGAGCTCGATTCCATCGCCATCTCTGGGGAGAGCCTGAAGGAAGCCCTGGCTGACAGGGAGGAGCCCGAAGCTCAACAGGCGTATCAGATCATCGAGAGGTGGCTGGAATGGAGCCGCGCCCAGGCCCGCTCAGTGAGCGGACTGGTTAACCAAATTAGCCACCGCTATATGGGGATGAGGTCCCAGTTCATCTATCCCGGGGAGGGCCTGAACAATGCCACGGCGCCGGCCGGGCTGCTAACGGAGTTGGGGGTTGAGCCCTCTGCAAAGGCGCTCGAGGTGATCCGCTCCGAAACAGAGAGAACAGTCCCCCCGGATGTTCGCCTGTTTGGCCCGGTCCTGGGCGCCCTAGAGACCTTAGTGGCAAACCCGCCTCAGGATGGCAAGCCATTTCAAAGCATGGACATAGTCCTCCACTCCCCGGGGGTGTTGTTGGTCACCGACGCTCAGGGCCGCCGTGTGGGCACCCTCCCCGACCTCAGCAGCAGCGTTAATGAAATCCCCGGCGCCTTCTATTCCGGGCTGGCTGCCGAGGCTTCCCATATCCGGATACCCAATCCCGAGGGCCAGTACACCGTTGAGGTAGCAAGCATAAGTGCCGGCTCATATTCTATTAGCCAGAGCTTCGTCTACGAGGGAACCGCGGTCGCCGGGGCCACAGAGATAGGGGTGGCACTGCCGGGGGTCGTCCAGGCTACCACGGTTTCGGGGAGTGTCCCCTTGGCCCCGGTCTCCGGCCGCATTGACCTTCAGGGACGGGGGGACAAGAGTGGGGCCACTGTAGTGGTGAGTGGACTGGCAACCGCCACCGACGCGGCAGGCAGTTTCTCCCTCGACGTGCCCAGTGGCGTTTACCACGCTGTCACTGTCAGTATGCCCGGCTATCTCCCAGCGATGATGGTCGTGAAAGGACAGGCAACGACTTTGCCCGATGTTGTTCTTTTGGGCGGCGACTCGAATGGAGATGGCAAGATCGATATACTCGATTTGGCGGCTGTGGCTGCGAGCTTCAACACTTCGCCGGTCAGCCTTGGGCCACCCGACATCAATGACGATGGGGTCGTGGACATCTTCGACCTGGTACTAGTTGGACTGAACTTCGGGAGAACCGAAAGCCCCTGGCCAAACTCAAAGGGAGGTCTTGCATCCTAAGAAGATATCTATTCGCTTTGAAGGGTTGCGCATTCTCTCAGGTGCCTCTTCATATTCCAATACCTCCTGGTGAGAGATTTCCCCCTCTACCAGGAGGAATGTTTTTGGGGGTATTCAGCGATAGCTTTTTCGCAGAAAGCGATAGACAAACTTGCATGTTCTCATAGGATGCAATATTGCATACTTCCCGTTTTTATATAAAGTTTTCAGGGGTGTATTTCTTAAGTGCTTATATTTAATTTGACGTTGAGTTTGCCTAAAAATGTTTAAGAATTCCTCGTATGGCACCTGTTTATCGATATAGAAGTTGTTTTCCACACTGTCCTGGGGTTCCATATTGAACAAGCGCCAATCCATGTCATCAGTTACGATGCCTTCCTTTTTGCAGTAGTCCCACAATTCACTACCGGGCAAGGGGGTGGTGATCGATAAGTGCACTGACCTTAATGGCTGTTCCCTTATGAATTTGAGGGTCTCTAGCATCTCCTCTTTTGTTTCAGTCGGTGTTCCCATCATAAATTGTCCATAGATGCCGATACCATATTTCTTAGCCAGGTGCACTGCATTTCTATTCTGCTCGGCGGTTACTGACCCCCTTTTTAAGTAGTTTAAAACCCTCTCTGAGCCAGACTCAATGCCGAGCGCCATTTGAACAACATTCAGCCGTTTAAGTAATGCCAATAATTTTTCGTCAATCAGGTTTGATCTACCATCTACTAAAAATTTTACCTTCCCTAATATTTCGTATTCCTCAAGAAGTTCTATGAGTCGCTCAATCCTTTCGGTATTCACAATGAATAAATCATCAACAATGGCAATCCCTTCCAATTTGTATTCATCGACAAGTAGTTTGATTTCCCTTGCCACATACTCTGCGGAATGCAATCTTAATTTCCGCCATTGCTGAGGCACTTGACAGTATATGCATCGGTAGGGACAACCTCTGGAAGTCAACATCGAGGTCCCTCTCAGATATTCATGGTTAACCAGTATGTCAGCAGGCCGCAAATAATTTGACATATCAAACAACGATCTGTTAGGGAAAGGTATCTTATCAATTGGTTCAATTAATTCCCTGGGGGGTGTTATTATATTTTCTCCGTTGTCGTGATATACGATCCCCTTTATCTTTTGCAGTTCTGAATTTGCGAAATCTCCCTTTTCATCAAAAAGCTTCATCAGCTCAAGCATGGTTTCCTCACCCTCACCGATGACACCTACATCTACATGTTCCGAAAGTTTATGTGGCAGAGAAGTTATGTGTGGTCCTCCCAATATGATTGGGACATCCAAGCATTTCTTTACCTCTTTTATCAAATCAACAACTTCGAAATAATTGGGCGTCGATGAAGTAAATCCAAGAACATCCGGTCTACTTCTGATTATCTTTTCCTTTAAATTTTCGCTCGAGTCTATGATTTCAATATTGATAGACTTTAAATACTTATCCAAATAGGATGCGATATAACCCAATCCCAATGGAGGGTATATCATTTTCCATGGATTCACTAATACCAGTTTCTTCATTGGATTTCCTCATAAACCTTCAAAGTCTCCTCTGCTGCTTTATCCCAGCTGAACATCCTAGCCCTTTGTAACCCCTTTTGAATCAAATCTTCCCTCAAACTAGGATCAGTTAAAACCTCATACATCACTCTCGCCAATCCTTCAACATCATAAGGGTCAACCGTAATCCCTCCCTCACCGACAACCTCCGGTAAGACCGAGACATTGGATGTTATGACCGGCGTGCCACAGGCCATCGCCTCCACACAAGGCAAACTGAAACCGGTATACAAACAAGGGTAGACAAACAAATCAGCGCAGTTATACCATCTGGGCAACTCCTCCTCGGCGACATATCCGACAAATATAACATCATTTTGTAGATTCAGTTCCTCTATTAATCTTAAAAGCTCTTCCCTCGCCCCTCGCCACTGGGGATTACCTACTTTCAATAATTTAACCTCTGGCAGCATCCCTCTCAACCTGCCGAACGCCTTTATCAACAGGGGAACGTTCTGCCTGGGATGTTCAGAGCCAACATATAATACAATCTTTTGGTCATCTGGGATATCATATTTTTGTAAAATTTCCCTTCCCCTTTTTACATAAAAAAGGTCATGGTCGACGCCAGGGTATACTACACGGATCTTGGCTTCGGGGTAGCCCACATGCTTGACGATGTCATTTTTAGAGAACTCTGAGATGGTAATAATTCTGTCCGCTTTTTTCATCCCGCTTATATTGAGCCTCCAATAGAGCGAGCGGGTATTTGAATATATATAGGGTATGAGATCATAGCAAGTGACAATGGTCTTTTTTAATTTAATTAATCTCAATAGATATGCCAGTTCTTGGCTTGTTACATGCCTTATATTGCCTTTTTTCACTCTTTTCCTAACTAGGAAAGGGTATCTAAGGTACCTGTCAATAATATCGCTACCCCATCTTATCCTATTTATGAAAGTATTATTGGCAACTGATCCTAGAGGGCTAGCCAAGGGACGCCCTTGGAACCTCGGCAGAAGAATGGCTCTGCCCCATCTTCCTAACAGTCGCCCTAAACCGGTATATTCAATAACGTTCAGTTCGACCCCCTTTAATCTCTCATGTATCTCTCTCTGATATTTGGCTATGCCGAATACTTCGGTAGTCTTTAACCCTTTTATATAGTCAATCTCTATCATACACTTCCTCATAAACCCTCAAGGTCTCTTTTGCCGTTTTCTCCCAGCTAAACAGCTTCGCCCTTTCCAGTCCCCTTTCCCTCATATCCCGCCTCAAACCTTTGTTCGAAAGAACTTCACCCATCGCCTCTGTCCACCCATCGACATCGTAAGGATCGACCATTATCCCGGCATCGCCAACGACCTCGGGCAGAGATGAGGCGTTTGAGGTTATCACCGGGCAGCCACAGGCCATAGCCTCCAATGGGGGCAATCCAAAGCCTTCATATATAGAGGGGAAAACGAATAAATCTGCGGCGTTATATAGCTTTGGCAAGTCTTCCCCCGGGACATAGCCCAGGAAGATCACTTCCTTATCCAGGCCAAGCCCTTCCACCGTTCTAAAGATATTTTTATACTTCCACCCTCTTCCCCCTCCGATAACCAACCTATGCTGCAGGCCTTGATTTTTTAGTTTGTGAAATGATTTAATTAATGTTGGCAGGTTCTTTCTTGGCTCCAGCACTGCCACGCTGAGAACGAATGGGAAATCGAGGCTATATTTTCGCTTGACCTCAGCCACCTCCTTCTCTTCCAGTGGCTGGAATCGCTCATCTGCCGCCCCGTAAACCACCCTTATTTTCTCGTGCGGAACCTTTAAATGCTCCATTATGTCCCTTTTTGAATTCTCACTGATGGTGATAACTTTATCCAGATTTTTTACCCTCGGATATAATAATTTATGTGCCAGCACATAGCCTCTGTTGTGTGTTTCTGGAAAAAGTAAGGGGGTCAAATCATATATAGTCTCCACCCTCTTAAAAGGCACATCAAACAAAAGTAAACCAGGACCAGCCGGATCATGAACCAGGTCGAGGTCCGTTTTTCTGAGCCTCAGGGGAAGATTGAAAAGTCGCCAGATAAATCCTCCACCAGTGGGAATGCCGAATTTAGATATAAGTATTTCCTTATTTAATCTATAAATATCTAGTTCCTTTGCCGATTGATGGATCAGATAGTATTCATTTTTTTTATCTATCTTGTTCAGATTCTTTATCAAATTATATGTGTACGTTCTGATGCCACCAACATGATTATCTATTTGGTCCGTGAGAATGCCTATCTTCATTTTAATCCCTCATAAAACTTCAAATCGCTTGGCTTATCTGTAAACCCCTGCACCACCATTATCGTAGATTCTATCCCTATTAAACAAGGCTAGATTTTCCACATCCACATATTCCTTTGCCAGTGCCTCTATGGCTGTATAATGAGGTAGTATGGTATGCTCCCTGATATTATAGCTTCTCAGAAATATATATGCCTTATCAGGGATTGGGGCTAGTGGTTGCTCAGCACCTCGCCTAAATGGTTCCACCGATTCACCCAATTGACCCCCAGGATAGGCATAAAACAACGCGGTTCCATAAAGATCGACATAAACTTTCAAAGAATCATCCTTATTGCTTAATAGCCATTTAGCACTAATTTCCTCCCGATCATTGAAGCGCCAATAGTCCCGGCTACCATCCAATGGCATTGACAAGGGATAATCGTTTGCCATGGCATAAACAAACCTAGTGCTAAACAGGAAGAATATTATCAGAAAAACAGCCATAACCTTAAGGAGGGCTTCGGACTGAGATAGTGGCGATGAAATTTGAGCAGGAATTCCTCGCCGACTTTCATCGAAAGCTCTACGCCTCACAAAGCCCGGCGCCTTTGAAATCAACCGGAAAACGGTCTTACCGCCTAGAATGCAGAAGGGTGCCAGGAAAAGGAGAGAGATGAAATACGGCCTTGATATGCCAATGGTATTTGATAAAGTGGGAATAACCGTACAAGCAGCCAGTAAGAGAAAGCACGGGATCGAGAAAGAGATATACTCCTCATGAAATCTCATCTCTCTGCGTCTCAATATCAACCCAATGACACCTATAGCAATAAAAATCTGAACAACGATATGCAGCCATCGGTTCGCCTCACGCAATAGGGAGGTTGTTTCCACTATCACTCTTCCCACTGCGTATCCTGCCTGGGGATTAAAAAGATCCACGTAGAAGGTTTCATAGATACGATGACCGATGCGCACCATACTATCAAACGGGGCTGAGCCAGCAGTATACATATACCACGCCAAACAGACGGTAATAAATATTAGGGTTGAGCCATAAGTAAAAACTTCACTCCTATACTTCGTGATAGCCAATATCGCCAGAGCAGAAAGCCAAAGGAGCAAATACATATACGCTGTGCCATAATGGGATAGGACCACCCCGACAAGAAAGGTTATAAATAACGCCCTCTTTTTAAATGGGTCTAATCCCCTGTTCACCGTCAGTAGTATCAACAATGTAAGGAACAACATAGCCAATTGTTGTTTGCCCAACCACAGCATTTCGCCATAAAACGTCCCAAATGAAACGAAAAAGAATGCCGCTAAGAAGGCGATTTTTTCACCGGTCTGCTGGCGAAATGCCTGATATAACCCTAAAGGCACTAGCGAGAAAAGGAGGGGATAGATAACCTTGAAAATCCATGTCCCCTCTATGTTCAGCAGACAGGAGTAAATAGTCGGCCATATGGTGATGCTTAACATGGCATTAAATGCAGTAGCAGGGGCCGTTGAATCCCAATATCCCTTCGTCTCCACCAACTTATGAAGATGGTATTCATAACGAATATCAGCCCCGCTCAGATTCATGGTTATAAGTGAGCTATGACATAGGATAGATATAGCGATCGTCGCTATCGCCAGCGGATAAAGATTCCTGGGGATGAATCTGCTAAAGGCAATCAAAGCAGCAATTAGCGCAATTAGGACAAGCAACGAAAGCAGAAGTCGATTGTCCTGATGAAAATTAACCAAGTAGGTGCCAAAGATGCTCACAAAGGGAAGTAAGAGCAAAAGGAGGGCGGGGGGTGATAATATCTCCCTGAAATCTATCGGGGCTGGATGGGAGAAGTCCTTATCCCTCCTATAAGCAAGGGCGCACATTATCAGTATGATGATGCCCATGGTGATTGTCAGAGGAATGGTCGAAATCGGCCTCGAGATACCGATGCGAGGATAAAGGGCATTCATCAGCACTCCAGTGAACATAAGGAAAACGATGCTTAGGCCGACGGAATATAAAAGGGTTTCTATGGTGCTCAGCCTATGTATTTTGAGGATTCGGAGGATGATGACTCCTGGCACGAAGGAGAGGTAGATAAAGCCAACAACTTGCCTTAGTCCAGGGATGTTTAAACCTAGGACAGCCAAACCCATGAGGGCGAACATCGCCACTTGAATGGCGATAATGACCTTGAGAAACTTTCCGAACTCCCAGTCGTTCATTCGGATTAAATCACTTATTGCCATAACCCCAATCCCTTGCCCCACCTTCTATGTTTTTGCAACGATTTCCCCGTAGACCACGAGAGTTTTCTCAGCGATCTTATCCCAAGATAATTCCCGCTTCATTTTTATGTAGGCGTTCTTCCCCATCTCTTTCCTCAACTCGTCATTGCTTAATAACTTAATTATCGCTTCGGCCAAACTTTCGCTGTCTCTTAAAGGAACAATAAAGCCCGTTTTCCCATCTTCCACTACTTCTGGAATACTGCCTACATTGGTTACTACGACCGGTTTTTTGAAAGCATAAGCGATTGGTATTATTCCACTTTGTGAAGCATGAACATAAGGGAGAACTACCACCTTAGCTCTTTGAAAGAACATCGCCACCTCCTCGTTAGGTATATATCTATTGTGTATCTCAATATTATCAATAGTTTCCATCAGATTGGCATACTTCCTGAGGTCACCTTTTCCGGCAATGATTATTTTTGCGTCTGGAATTTTCTTTGAAATTAATGGGCTCGCTTTTAGTAAATATTCAAGTCCCTTGTATTGGGTGATTTGACCAAAAAAAAGCACTGCGTTTATTTCTTGAATATCCGTTTTGCTATACTTGGTGAAAAACGAATAGTCTCCGTGAGATACAACATAGCACTTCTTCTTTATGCCCAAGCTTCCTAATGATTTCTCCAGCCTATCTTTCTCAACCTGCCCGTGAACGATAAAGGCCCGCGATAGATATTTAAAATTCCAATTGCGAGCAATAATTTTGTGCAGCCTTTCAAATCCAATATGCGGCTCAGCATCATGGACAGTAGCAAGTATTGGATACTTTTTACGCAGGGGGAAAAGTAGAAGATTCCACAGATGGTGCGGTTGCTGAAGATGAATAATATCTGGTTTTTCCTTTTGGATAGCCTTAAGAAAATTAAGCGCTCTGTTAATAAGTAAGGTATTTATTATAAAATTCTTTTTTGTATCCCCAACGGGAAGCAGAGTCAAGTTTACGGAGTTATTAAAAAGCTCCTTCTCCGCCCCTATCGGAGCAATCACTGTCACTTGATTACCTCTTGAAAGTGCACTGGAAAGCTGAGACGTATATTGTAAAATTGCTCCGTGCTTATCTATAACAATTATTACTACCTTCATCTTGTTTTATTCCTCTTGCGCTCATTTCTACGTCTCTTTATACCCTAACTATTCTTTAAATAGGTCTCTCTTCATCGCTTTCAACAAGCTCACAGGTTACCAGTCCGGCCAGCCTTAGATACGAGTCTCTCTGCCAACCTGCTACTAGTATGTTTCCCTTCGGTGACGCCAAGCAAGCTGCCAAATGATATACCTAAGAAACTTTGGGTTTAACAGGCTCATCGCCAGCCTGAGAGCGCCGGCTCTGAACTCCCCATCTCTTATTCGCTCCAGAAGGGCCCTGATTACCGTTGGCCAGTTATACCGATGCGGCATTTTGAAATCTCTCTTAAATAGATTCCTCACTTCCTTTTTCTCGCTCCCCCCCAACTTGGTTAATATTTGTTCAAGTACTCCAGGCGTAAAGCCGTGGGCGGATTGATGGAGTGCAGCAACCACAGAACAATGGGCTCTTGTGGCCACGGTAACATTGTGGTCCCCGGCTAGACGAAGAAGATTACTTACCCCATTTGAGCCCATTTCAGCCAGGTAATAAATTGTTGCATAATATACGAAAAGCGTACAAAGCTGCTCTACTAGGGAATGGGCAATGATGGCTATTAGGTCAGCTTCAGGCTGCAGGATCTTAACCCCCTCACCCAATACATTAGTTTCTGCAGTGTATTTCGCCAGCTTTCCCTTGTTTAAATAGGGGATATAATTGGCTGCTACTTTTCTATAAAAGTCAATATCGTAGACATCTTTTGTGTGGGAGCCTATATGATGAGAATGTCTAGCATCGTGAACCTCAAACTCCACCGGAGATGAAACATCTTCAATCCTCTCATAGCCGGCATTAAGCATAATCTCAACGGTTTTCTTAAATTCCTTATCCGAGCCGAAGTGTATCACGTCGACGTCATTTGGGACCGCTGGGTAAGGCATGGTACTTTTGAAGATTGCATAATCAATATTATGGGCGTTAAACAATTTGGAAACCCTTCTTGCTGTAAGCAGATGTTCATCGTGTTTTTCACATTCCCTCTGGTACTCCGATTCGAGGCCGAACCTCTCGAGTTTTCCTCGCTTCTTTAGCGTTTCCAGATAAAGTAATCCTATTTTATTTTTGGTAGCATATCTGAACAAATCTATCACTTCGTTCCTGCTTTCAGGCAAATCCGATCCTTGTCCTTCTACAAATGGAGAACCTATTATCTTCAGGATTCTTAAGGTTGTATTCTCTGCCATACCTTCTTTTGCACCTCGCACAGCAAATCTTCTGGCCTTCTTAGCCCATCCAGGATTATCATGCCGTACTCTTTAGCGATATCGAGATAAAGGCTACGCCTCTCCTTTAAGTACTCCACGGAGGGTGTATCAGATTTCCGCTGGTAAGCAACTTCCTCTGGAAGGTCGAGCAAGAATGCCATATTTGGCTTTGGAAATATATGGAAGAAGTGGTTGACTAACCTCTTTGTCTCGGAATAGGTATAATCGGCGTCCGCTGAGAGGTCGCTTATTGCTGTATCATAAACATAACGGTCACAAATGATATTCGTTCCTAAGAGCAAAGGGAGCCTAATCTTCAACAGGAGCTGTAAGGAATAATCGAATGATAGAATGCCTCTATAAATTGAAAACAGAAATGAATGTTGCTTTATGACCCTTCTTTTGGCACTGGAATAATTCGGGTAGTCTGCAGATATATCTTCCTTCCTAAGGAAGGTTTTTCTCCCAATTATAAAAAGGGGCTTTAACAAAAATGGCTCAAGCCTCCCGTAGACATATTTGCAATGGATGCCTTCCCCCTTCATAATCTCAATAAGATCCTTGGCTAGAGTGGTCTTCCCTGAGCCATCAATACCAGAAAAGCTTATTAGTAAACCCCTTGGGCTTTTTTTCATCACCATTTCTTATTCACGACCCCGTAATAAACTGCTTAACCCGAAGCCTATATTCTTTGTAATCCTGCTTAATGCCTTTAAGAAATCATCTGCATCCGCAGCATAAATGAAGCCTTTCCCCTTTCAATTTCACTGGGCCCTCAAACCTTGTGGAGATGACGGGGCAGGTTATAAGACATGCTTCCATTACTGAGGGGGCATTATATATTTAACCTCTTTCTCTCCAGGGGATCGAGGCTTCCTATGTCAAACCATTCTTCATCAAACACGTAAGCCTGTACCTCCTCCCTCTCCAGTAAATAGGAAATAAAAACCCCCAAATTATCTCGCATCTTGTCAGCACAATACTCCGCTAGAAGGCCGAAGATGCGGGAGGGGAAGATATAACAGGCCGTGGCTATTAAAGAGGAAGAGGGTTGCGCTGGTTTCTCACGGAGTTCAACAATCCTGTTCCCCTCTAGCTTTACTACACCAAACTCCCTCGCCTTGGCTGTATCGCCGATGTCGTGGATGGCGACCAGGGCATTTCTACCGTTATAGGTTTTTATGAAATCCGGGAGGCTGAAATTGAAGTAGTTATCCCCAGCGATGATCAAGAGGTCATCGCTGACGTTCTTGCTACGGATAAATAGGTCTATGGAACTTATGGCGCCTGGCTTATCCTTCTCGCCAAAAACATCCTCTATAAAGATGTCTACTCCTCTGCTTAGGCCCTTCTGCCATTCGAGGAAATCGGCTTCGTATCTTTTGTTTGTGGAGACCACTATGTCAATGTCTGGGGGCACCTTCTTCACGAGATAGGTTATGACGGGCTTATTATTTATCTTAAGCAATGGCTTGGGTATGCGCTGGGTTAGAGGGTACATTCTGGTGCCAAACCCACCGGCTAATAGCAAGCACTTCATTTTGTGGCAAGCCTTCCTTCCCCAAGAATACTCTTATATATTCCCTCCAGTTCCGTCACGACGTTAGTCCAGCTATAGGGCAGCACCTTTTCCCTGGTCTTCGTTTTCCCGGTTGTTTTCTTGACATAGTCCAACATAGGGGCAAAGTCCTCTATCTTGTCCACAAAATACATACCATCACCCTCGGAGAATACCCTGGGGAGGGCCCCGAACCTGGTAGATAACACGGGTAAATTGCAGGCCATAGCTTCCATCACCGAGAGGGGTAGCTCCACGCTGTCTTTGCTGCTCAAAGTAGGAAAGATGTAGCAATCGGCGAGGGCATAGAGTTCCTCAATGTTGGCGAAGTAGCTTCTCCAGACAAGACATCCCGCCTGCTTCAAACCTTTACAAATTCGATGATCCACAGGTTCTATAGAACTGCCTATTACCACTACCTGATTATCCCTTCCTCTTTGTAGGTCTGCCAGCACCTGTAAATTCCTCCCTTTCTTTAGTGGCCCTACATGCAGGATTATGAATTTTTGGGCACTTAGTTGATATTTCCTTCTCAGGTGCTGCCTGCTCTCAGACGTACTCGCCTGAAACTTTTCGGTATCGACACCGTGAGGCAGAAACCGGGTCTTGCACCCCAAGCTGCCCAGTATTCTTTCCGTCTCATGGGACTGAGTCAAAACCAAATCGGGCTTAAAGAAGCAGATGAGCCATCTAATAGGCCCGAAAAAATCAGGGCGTGGCGTGGACATTATGGCCGCAGCGCCTCCGCCAAAAATCTTGGCAGCCCGGGCGATCAGAAAGCTTTTAGTCGAGGGCCCGGGCAAATAATGAATTATTTGGGGCTGGAAGCGCTTGATCCTTTCCCAGAAGCTTATGGTGAATAAGTCTTTTAGACTCAGGTGCAGAACATCATGGCGCTGAGATAGCTCGCTATGCAGATAAAACGCGATATTGCGCATCCCCTCGCCAAGCATCCCCGAATAGTTGCTTATTAAGCATATCCTCATAGCTTAACCAGTTCCCCATGAAAGATTCGCTCTGCCCCTTTTCAGGAGTAACCGACTATCCTTTGATATACATTTTCGGACTCTTCGGCAATGCCATCCCAGGAAAACCTTTCCACATGTTTCCTGGCGTTCTCCGCCATCCTGGATCTGATATCGGGGTTCTGCAATAAATTGCTTATGGCTCTAGCGAGCCCCTCCACATTGCCTCTCTGGGTGACGATCCCGTTATAGCCATCCTCAATAATACACTTGAAGGTTTGCAGGTCGCTCACAACCATAGGTAAACGGGCTGCCGAGGCCTCAAGAAGTACCACGGGGAATACCTCAGAGGTCTGAGTTGAAGGCAGCACAAAGACATCAGCTGCCTTATAGTAGAGCAATTTCACACTTTCCTCGACAAACCCAGCAAGTCTGACGTGCTCTTCAATACCCAGTTGGCTGACAAGCCCTTCAAGGTCTTTTTGCATAAAGCCGCTGCCAGCAATGACAAGCTTAACATGGGGAACTCTTTCAATTATAAGCGGGAGGCTCCTTATTAGGACATCTGGGCCTTTATAAGGGCTTAATTTCCCGACAAAGAGGAGAACGCTGGCATCAGCCGGCAAGCCCAGTTGTTTCCTGCTCTCTCCCTTGGAGCAGGGAATCTCCATATCCTGGATATTAACCCCATTGGGGATGACCGTGATTTTATGCTGATATTTCCGCAGATACCTGGACTCATCTATATAGTGTTCTGATGGCAAGATAATCAGCTTAGCATGGGACAGGAATATAGGGAGCAGAACCTTATTGTAGAAAGTGAGGCTTGCCCATCGCAGGCTTCCCCCGAAGCCTTCCAGGAGATCCCCGTGATACGTAATCACAAGAGGTCTTTTCATGCGGATTGAATACCACCAAGCAGCCAAATCGGAGTGGGGGTTAGGGGAATGGGCATGAACTATCTCCACCTCGTGCTGGAGTGGCTTAAAAAGTAATTTGAGTGAGATTGTTCCGGTCGCTATCCTGAACTGTGTGCCATAGCGATGTATATTCAGGTTATCATAGCTTTCAAGGGAGTCCTTGGAATCGATGGATGTAGTGAAGCAATCTATTTGGTGGCCCCTTCTAGCCATGCCCCTTGCCAAATAGTAGGCAACAACCTCCTGCCCGGCATGGATGTAGCGCTTAAAGTAACCGCTATCATCCAAGGAGTCTTTATAGGGGAAACAACCGATAAAGTAGCCTATTTTCATTGGCTCAGCCCATTCTTTATATGTCTTGCATAGCTAATTACACTTGAAGACCACTGAAAAAGTCGGCTCTGAGCTATCCTCGCCCGTTCCGGTCCTTTTTGCTCCATTATACCTGAAATCAAAACTGAAGGAACCTCAAAAAGCCTACCTTGTATCAGAAATCTATTTACATCAACGCCATCAACAATCCCTCTTCCCTTGGAGAGGAGCACTCCCTTATTTGAAAACATGGTGTCCCCGGACCGACATCGGGGTAAGGACGGTGCTTCGTTCCCCATAGCCACCACCCCCTCAGCGATGTCCTGAATATCTCTGACATCGCCGCTGGTGCTGGGCAAATACTGGGGCAGGATGTAGGCCACTCCCATCGCAGCTCGTTGTCCCGGTCAGATTATGTCGTAGATGTCTACGTTTTCCCCGGAGAGCTGGAGGTCTTTCCGGTATTGTTTCGTGTAACCGGTCAAGTCCCGCATTTTCCAGCCGGTCCACCTAACCATCTTAAAGATGGTGGGGTTGAGGTAGACAAACCTGGCCAGAAAGGCTGTCCTCTGGGCCTCCCTCTCCAGTTTGGAGATGAGATCGTAAGCAGCGGGCCTGAATTTGGCCTTGACCTCCTCAACAGGGCTGCCATGGATGGAAAGGGGCTCTATAGGGAGTACCTTCATAGCATTAGCTATATGTCTTATGCGCCTCGGGTCAAAGCCCATGATCTGGGAAGCCACATAGTCCAGGGCGACCACACTATCGGAGCATAGGATCAGGTTCATCCTCTTGGGGATGCCGGCAATAGGCCCATCCCCCTCCATCCCCACTATGCCGTCCAGAAGGGAAATGGCGGGCTTGAGTACCGAGGCTACATCGGGAAGCAGCGCATCAATATGCCGGTGCATCAGCACCCGGTCGTAGGCAGGGATGCAGCCAAAGAGGTTTTTAAGCCCCAGGCTTACTGAGGTCAGCTTATGCGTCTTCATCGCGCACATATCGAGGAGGATGTCCGAATTCAGCAGGGGCTCAGGGAACTCCAGGGTTGGGAAATGGAAGGGGTTAGGGACCTTTACGGCAATTCTCCTGGCCTCGGATAAATTGATAACCTTGGCTCCGGCCTCCACAGCAGCCGTCTTGAGCCCGCTGCCCTCTAGGGCTGTCCAGGCAGAATTTCGCTGTTGATCCGACTCGCAGACCGTAATCTCCGAGGTATACCCCCGCAATACCTCGATGGTTGCCTTCAAAAATGCGGGGGCGGTAACCTGGCCCGGGACACAGCGGGGGGTGCAAGCATTCACCTTAATGATTACGCTTTTATTGTTTAAGCCCTGAAGCAGCCCCGCAAGCTCCAGGGCTTGTCTTATTTCGCTGGGCATATCGCCAGCATGCTTGACTATCGATACCGTACTCACTTCTATCCTGCTAGCATTCTATAACTATACTAGTTCCCTTTCAATCTCACCACCGATGGAATGGGTCAACTCCGCCTGCCCCTGGAGAATAGACAGAGGGCATTACCTATGCTAAAAGCAACCAGAGTGATGATTAACAGCTTTAGGTTGTTAAGGCCCCTTTTCCACCCGTGTTTTAAGGCAAAAGCGGTCGCAGCGCCCAGTAAGATAGCTAAGGCTAGGGCAATGCCGATGTAAAGATAGAATGCCAGGAGCACGGCCCATCCCGCCAGGAGAAAAACCTCGAGTACCGGGACCAACTGCAGCCGCCGGAAAAAGCCGTGTTTCTTGATGAGGTCCATGTTGGCGCATCCATAGCGAACCATCATTCGGAAGAAGCCTCTTAAGTCCCTGGGGCGATGGTGGCGGACCGCTGCCCTGGGGTTGAACATCAGTTTATACCCTTGGCGAGTGATCCTATAGTCCAAGTCCACATCCTCCCCTGGCCACAGCTCCTCGTCGAAGCCCCCCACTGAATCCACCACTGCCTTCCGGTACATAGAATTGCAAGAGGAGAGGTGCCCTGCGGGCCTGAGTTTCTCCCCCAACTTGATGTATTCGCCGACAAAGCGGATGCTGGTCAAAAAGGCATGTACTTCCTCCTCAAAAGGGGTGGCATTTTGAGGAGCACGCTGGCTGCCTCCTACCCCAGCTATGCTCCCATTAATGAAACCGGCGAGGAGTTCCTCGAGCCAGCGTGAATCTAGGGCGCAATCGGCATCGGCGAAGGCCACATACTCCCCTGTAGCCCGGGAGATGCCCATGTTGCGGGCCTTGCCGGGTCCTACTGCCTCCGTATCCAGGCAGATAAAATGGGGATTTCGGGCTACATATTTATTGATGATACTTTTGGTATTGTCTGTAGAGCCATCGTTGATAATTATCACCTCTAGCCTTTCCCGGGAATAATCCAACTGCTCAAGAGAGGCCAGACACTCCTCCATAGTAGCTTCTGCATTACGGGCTGGTATGATTACGGAAATTCTGGGCTGAGCATTCACTTGGACTTACGGCTATTTAGCAAGTAGGACATGAAGTTCTTGAAACCCCTCAGCTTTCGATACAGGTCGGATGGAGAGCGGGTATTCAGCAGAAATTTCACCATATAGCCCGGCCTAAAGTAAAATTTTTTGAGCCCCAAGTCTGTATAATAGACAATATCCTGTTTCGAAAGCCCGGGGTACTCAACGACTGTGGACTGCTCACCCGCATCCAGCCAGTCCTCCCACGATTCTGCCTTCAGGCTCCCCCTTTCCCGACAGAAATTGTAGTAGGCAGTGCCCGGGAAGGGCACTGCCGCCGAAAACTGAATGGTGGTGAAGTCCTGGCTCAGGGCAAACTCGATGGTCCTCTCCATGGTCTCTTTGGTCTCGCCGGGAAGACCCATAACAAAGCAGGCAGCTATGTCTAGCCCTGCTTCCCGGGCTGCCTTTGTAAACTCCTTGGACTGTTCTATAGTGAGCCTCTTATTCATGCGTTCCAACTGCCCTTGGTCGCCGCTCTCGAAGCCCACCAGCAGCTCACGGCAACCAGCCCGCTTCATCTTCTTAAACAGCTCCATATCCACCACATCGGCTCGCGAATTCACTGACCAGGTGACCTTCAACCCGCGCCTCATAATCTCGTCACAGATCGCTGCTGCCCGCTTTCGGTTCACGGTGAAAGTGTCATCCTCGAAGAATATCTCGCCCCGCTTTAGAGCTGGCCAGCGCTTAAGGTCGTACTCCATCTCGTCGACCACGCTATTCGGCGACCGAAGGCGATATTTGTGTCCATGCATAACCTGCGGCCAGAGGCAGAAGACGCAGCGATAGGGACAACCCCTGCCTGCTATCATGTCCACATAGGGATATAGCTTGCCACCATCGAAATACCTCATAATGTCCAAATGGTGCCAGGCGGGGAAGGGCAGTTCATCTAGATTTTGGATGAAGGGTCTATCAGGGTTGTGCTTAATCCCATCCCTGTCCATATAGGATATGCCAAGAACGCTGCTCAAATCCTTGCCCTTCTCAAAGCTTTGCACTACATCGAGGACTGTATAATCGTATTCACCCCTGCATATTACATCTACCGCGCCCTTAGCCTCCAGCAGTGTCTCCTCGGGGAGCGCCGTAGCGTGCGGACCCACCATAACCACCTTGCTGCCGGCCGCCTCTTTGATGACCCGGGCACAACCTATGTCCGAATAAATGGAGGGGGTAGTGGAATCTAATACTACTACGTCGGGCTGTTTTGCCTGCACCAGCTCCCGCAACTTGTCCTTGCCCCAGTTCATAGCCGGAAAATCGTATAGCTCGACATCGTATTGGTGCTTTTCTAGGACAGCGGTAGCGTAGGCCAGCCAGTCCGGGGCCCGCAACACCCTGCCCCTGGTTCGGGCCGCCCATCTCTGAGTGCGACAGAAATCCTTAACAAAGGGCTCGTTAATCACCAATATCTTCACTGCACCGCCCCATCAAACCAGGCTATGGTCTTGCGCAGCCCCTCTTCCAGCCCCACTCGTGGCTCCCAACCTAGGAGTCTCCGGGCCTTGCCTATGTCGGGGCAGCGCCTTATGGGATCGTCCTCGGGCAAAGGGTAGAAGGCCAGCTGGGATTGGGAGCCAGTCAGCCGCTTAATCATCTCCGCCGTCTCAAGGATGGTGATCTCCGTGTCATTGCCGATATTGACCACCTCCCCCTCCGCCCCAGGGGAGGTGGCTAGCCTCAACAGTCCCGCTACCTGGTCAGTGACGTAGCAGAAGCTCCTGGTCTGCCTGCCTTGGCCGAATACCGTTATGTCATTTCCCCTCAATGCCTGACTTATGAAGCGGGGCACTGCCCGGCCGTAAATGCCGTCGGCCCTCATCCGAGGCCCATAGGTATTGAAGATTCGGGCTACCCTGGCATCCAGGCCATACTGCCTCCTGAAGGCGGCGACATAGGCTTCCCCACATCGCTTCGATACTGAATAGCAACTTCTCATCTTGGTGGGGTCGATATTACCGGCAAAGGACTCCGGGGTAGGTACCAGGGATGGGTCGCCATAAACCTCGCTGCTGGAGGCGAATAGAAAGGTAGCCCCGAATTCTCGGGCTATCCCCAGCGCGATTAACGTGCCTTGAGTATTGGCCTGGATTATCTCCTCGGGGAACCTTTCGAATTCAAAAGGGGAGGCCCTGCTAGCCATATGGATCACCAAATCCAGTTTCAAATCGGGTTGCAGGGGCTGCGTTATATCATGCTTGATGAATTGAAAGCCGTCTTTACCCCGAAGGTGAGCAATATTCTCCTCAGCGCCGCTGGAGAGGTTGTCTACACATAGCACCCGGGCCCCCTTATACATCAGGGCATCACACACCCAGGAGCCCAGAAAACCAGCACCCCCGGTCACCAAGACGGTTTTGCCGGCCAGGTCTATATCTCTGAGGTATTCCCCTATATTAATGATATCATTATCCGGGCAGCTCACCAACAGATACCTTCGTAAACGCTGGCTTCCTTGGCTTTAGATAGTCTTCTGCCATCTATAACGACCTTGCCTTTATAGTCCACTCTCTCAAATTCAGGCCATTCGGTCAATATTATAATGGCATCGGACTTCAGCACCTCTTCAAGAGTAGCATACTCTATCCGGGGGAACAATCGCTTGAAATGGGGTATGGCCTTAGGGTCATAGGCCTTTATCCTAGCTTCTTCCTGCAATAGGGCCTCCACAACGGGAATGGCCCTCGACTCCCGGACATCATCGGTGCCGGGTTTAAAGGCCAATCCTAATATACCTACGGTTTTGCCTTTGGGGGAAAGGTGTTTCTTAAGCAGTTCTATGAGCCTCCGGGGTTGCTCCTGATTCAAGCGGTGAACTTCCCTCAGTATTCCGGGCTCATACCCTAAAGACCGGGACTGCGCCATCAGGGCCTCTAGGTCTTTAGACAAGCAAGAACCGCCGAAACCGATGCCAGCGGCGAGGTAGCTTTTGCCGATACGTTCATCATGTCCCATTCCTTCCGCTACCCTATATATATCGATGCCCAGTTTTTTACAAATATTGCCGAGCTCATTGATGAAGGATATCCTGGTGGCGAGAAAGGCATTGGAGGCGTACTTTATCATCTCCGCGGTTTTTAGGTCGGTGCGCAGAATGGGACAGTTAAAGCTTTGGTACATTTCATACAGCCAATCCCCGGCCTGGGCATTGTTTTCCCCAATGATGATCCGGCTGGGGTTCATAAAATCGTTTAGCGCCTTGCCCTCCCGCAAGAATTCGGGGTTGACACAAATCTGCAGGTTTGGTCGATCCTTGATTAGGGGAAGAAGGACACCTTCCGTTGTCCCCGGAACCACTGTGCTCCTAATTACCATAAGATGAGGGCCTTCTTTGGCCTGGAGGGTGTCAACGAGCTGGAGCACTGCCCCTCTTAAGTAGTCCAGGTTTACGGAGCCATCGGAGTTGGCCGGGGTGTGAACGCAGAGGAAGCTTATATCTGAACCAAGGACCTCACCATAATCCAGGGTAGCGGTCACCTCAACGTCTTGCAGGGCCTCCTCCATACCCTCCTCATATATGGGGGAGAGCCCTCTATTTATCTTGGCTATTACCTCTTTGTCCAGGTCTACACCGATAATCTTATATCCCTTTAGCCCAAAACCGACGGCCGTGGTCAGCCCAACATAACCCAGACCGATGACGCTAATCGTCTTCTTGCTGGACACCCCCATGGCTTCATCATATCCTGTGGTGCATCTTCAGTCAATCCTCAAGCCTTCTAGTTACATACCACGCTGCCCGCTAATTCGGGAAAGGAGCGAGCTAAAGGGCCGGCTAAAAGGCCACTTATAACCTCTGTCCTCGCTAGAGCTTAGCAAGGCATGGCCCCAGCTCTATAAGCTCTCGTTATCGAATCATCCTCTTTTTTATCAGATGAAAAAGGTCAGTAAAACCAACCTTCCAGCCGCTTCCTAGTAACTTTGTTTTTCCAAAGCGACGTTTATATTGGATGGGCACTTCCTTCCAACGACATTTGTTAAAATAACAGGCTTCTATTTTAAGCTCATGGGAAAGGGGCCAAGTGTCTGAACCGAGCTTTGCTTTGCCCAAAATATTTTTCTTAAAGACCCACATCCCCGACTCAGGGTCTCTCATCTTAAGCCTGAAAAGGATTCTCATTGCCAGGTATAAAATCGTATTTCCGATTTTATTGCGGAACGACATAGCGCCTTTTTCCATAAAGGCAAAGCGATTAGTTGTGAGGAAGTCCAAATTTTCCTCTTTCAGAGTTTTGACTAGGCTGGGGATGTCCTCTACGGGATAGGTGCCGTCAGCATCGGCCGTAGCGATAATGTCTCCCTCGGCATGAGCAAAGCCCGTTTTGTAAGCTCTCCCATAGCCGCGCCGGGGCTCAATGATGACCTCAGCCCCAGCTTTTATTGCCCGCTCCCTTGTTGAATCCTCCGAGCCCCCATCTACTACCAAGATCTGGACTTTATATCCCATTCCCTCGAGTTCCGGCCTGGGGATGGCTGAGATCGTCCTCTCTATCCCGTCCTCTTCATTTAAGGCGGGTATAATGATGGTTATTTTATTAGCAGTCAATAGGTTCCCTTCTCCAGAAGTCGAGGATATCAGCCAAGCTCCTCTCCAGCGGAATTCGGGGCTCCCACCCCAAACGCCGAAGCTTCGAGTTATCCCCCACCAGTAGAGACTCGTCGGCAAGGCGCATTTTCCGACTATCACTTTGAACTATCACTTTGGCACCGGACAATGAGATCAGCTTATCCAGAATTTCGCCAATCTTGTAACCTTTGCCCGAGCACAGGTTATAGGCTTCCCCAGGGACCCCCTTGTCTGCTATAAGCCATAATGCCCTCACCGCATCGCGGACGTCGACTACATCCCGAACGGCTTCCAGATTGCCTACTTTTAACGACCTTTGTTGTCCCCGCTCTATTCTAACTATGCCCCTAGCGAAGTCTGAGCAAGCATCAAGGGTCTTTCCCGGTCCAATAATATAGAAAGGACGAACCCGAACTATTGTCATGTGCAAGCCTCGGAAATAAGCAAAAGCCAGCATATCTTGAGCTATCTTGCTCACGCCGTAAGGGCTGGAGGGTGCGAATCTGTTATCCTCGGCTATAGGGACTTTATCTTCATAGCTGAAGCCATATTCCGAGCTAGAGCCCATCATTACAACCACCGGCTCTATGGCTGCTTTGCGAACGCCCTCCAGTAGGTAGAGGCTGCCCAGGATGTTGACCCTGAGCGTTGTTTCCGGATCCTCCCAGGATGAAGAGACGAGACTCTGGGCAGCCAGGTGGAAGATAAAACCTGGCTGTAGCTGGGTCATAATTTCCCCAACCCTCTCTCGGTCAAGCAGATCACAATGGATAATTGCCAGCCTGTCTCTGAGGTGCTCTATCCTTGCAGTACTGTGGTGAACTATTCCATAAACGGTCAATCCCTCGGTCAGCAGAAACTCCGCTAGGTAGGAACCAATGAAGCCACCACAACCTGTTATCAAACATTTGGTCATATCTTTACCACATATCCTTTGGCAGCAGATTCATATACAGCATGGACTAATCTCAGCGCTTCAAGGCCGTCATAGCCATTCCCTAGCGGCTCCCGATCCTCCCTTATGGCAGCCACGAACTCCTTCCATTCCTCATGCCAGGACTGGTCACCACCACGAAATTCGGTGCTTTCTTGGCTGAAAGGTTCTAAGAGAGCCCTTCTCCCCCGAATTACCTTTTCAGTTCCGTAACTACCGCCAAGCCCCTCCACCACGATGTAGCCATCCTGCCCAAAGATTTCAAAGGAGAAAAGGTTCTTCCATTGAGTTAAGCTAGAATGAAGGGAAGCTACCTGACCCTTTGCCGTGCGGAAAAGGGCAAAGGCATTATCCTCTAGGGGTGCCATATCCCAGAAACACGTAGCAGTGAAGCCGGCAACCTCAGTAAATTCCCCCAAAAACCAGCGGAATAGGTCTACGGCATGTATCCCCTGCTCCATTAGGTGACCACCGCCAGCTATCTCTGGATTGGCTCTCCACTCCTTCTCGTAGCCCGGCCTACCACAGATGCCGTATCGACAGCGAACGAAGTTTAGCTCGCCAACAGAGCCCTCATCAAGCCACTGACGAGCCTTCTGTATACCTGGGTGATGACGGTGGTTGAACCCACATTTTAGCTTGGTCCTATTCTGTTGAGCCACCCTCAGCATCTCTTCTGCCTCTTCGACTGTCCTGGCCAGCGGCTTTTCACATAAGACATGCTTGCCTTTCTTCATAGCAGCAATACTTATGCGGGCATGGAGGTGGGGAGGGGTACAAACAATGACTGCGTCTATATCCTCTCTTTCGACCACCTCTTCCCAATGGCTTGTTGCCTCACATCCTACGCTATCAGCCAAGCGCTTGGCTGTCTCCTGGTGAGCGGCTGCCACAATGACTAACTCAGTCCCTGGAAACTGCATTAATGCTGGGGCCCGGCGTTGGCCCTGAAGTCCGGCACCTACCAATCCTACCCTCATGGAAGGCTCTCCTCCTCATTTAACAGCCCAGCGCAGGCTATACTTCTGGGAAGACTATTCTGATATATGCTCTCCCATCCTCCTCCGGGCAGGTTCGCCCCCAAAAAGGCAAGGGCCTTGCCTCGCCTATTCCTCCAACAACCCTGCTGATGATGGCAGCCCTTCCTCAGTTTTATTAAGCCTTTATATTCCTTCTAACCTTTTTGTATAAAGCATATATGTTCGACTACTGCAATGTCAACAGTTTCCCAAGTTGCACCCTGCTGTGAAACGTTCACTCGTTCCGAGAGATAGATGAAAACTATAAGCGGCGGGCTTTGAGGGACTTCTCGTTGGCTAAGGAAGCAGTGCTGTCTATCAGGAGGGACAGACCCAGCTCGGCCCCACGATAGAGGCAAGGAGGATTATAATAGCAAGGTCAGGGGGCGAGGACTTGATGCCTCAGGTGTCCGTTATTTCCAGGCCCGAAGGGTAAAATCTACGAGGCCCTTAACATCATCTTCTTGAGAAACATCAGCGCCGAAGACCTCGCCCCTTAGCCCCTCCCCACCCCCAGATATCGGAACCCTTTGCCGAGCATCTTTTCTTTATCCAGTATATTTATGGCGTCAATAAGGATCGGGGTTTTCATAGCCCCTTTGATGGCATCATAATCCAGCTCCATGAACTCGGGCCAGGCGGTGGTTAGAACCAGTGCATGGCTATCCTGGGCCACCGAGTAAGGGTTGCCATGAAACTCGAACCCACGATACTGCTCCACCTCCTCAGGTGACGCCTTCGGGTCGTAAGCTTTCACCCTGGCTCCCTTGCTCACTATGTCTCCGATGATCTGGAGCGCAGCGGAACGGCGCAGGGTGCTGGTCCCCGGCTTGTAGGTCAATCCCAGGAAACCTACGGTCAGGCCGGCCAGCGAGCCGTATACCTCCTCCAGTTTCCTAGCCACTATCCCAATCTGTTCCTGGTTTATCCTGAGTACCGCGTCGATAAGGTAGGTATTACAGCCGGCCCTGGCGGCGGCTGCCTGCAAGGCTTTGAGGTCCCGAGCTAGGGTACCTCCAGCAAAGCCCAGGCCCGGTTTGAGGGGCAGTTTAGGCCCAATCCGCTCGTCGGAGGCAAGGGCCTGGGCCACCGCCACAGCATCAGCCCCCACCCGATCACATAGGTTTGCCAGCTCATTGATAAAGCTGATGGAGGTGGCCATAAAGGCGTTCAGGGCATGTTTGACCATTTCAGCGGTTTTTAGGTTCATCCGTAGCTGGGGGGCTGAGATGACCTGGAAAAGGCTGGCGGCCTTGTCTAGCGCCCTGGGGCTATCGGCGCCAATGACTATCCGATCTGGGTGCAGGAATCGCTCTATGGCCTGTCCCAGTCTGAGGTTTTCGGGGCAACAGGCGATATGAAACCCTCGCGAGCTGTTGCCTTGCTGGATGATGGACTTTATCCGTTCGCAGGTGCCCACCGGCACCTGACTGCTCACAATCACCGTCGCCCCTTCCTCCAGATACCTGGCGATCTCGGCGCAGGTGTCAAGTATCTCACTCAAATCCGGCTCATCCTGTTCATCCACACGGGTATCAAAGCATATGAGCACGTACTGGGAGCCATTTATAGCCTGGCCCAACTCGGTGGTGAAGCGGAGCCTCCCAGAGCTGAGGCCTTCAGCGATGAGCTCAGGTAGCCCTGGCTCGAAAAGGGGCGGCTTTCCCTGGTCTAGGTCCGCCACCCTTTGGCTATCCTTATCGACGCCGATTACCTGGTAGCCCAGATGGGCCAGGCAGGCCGCGGTTACCGAGCCCAGATGCCACATGCCGATGACGCAAACCTGGGTCGCCGCACTTGCCATGGTAAGACAGTCACCCCTCCTTTCCTAAAAGACGCCGAGCGGCTATCCTCACCGCCTCGTCCGAGGTGTGCTTGGCCTCCCAGCCCAGCCACCGCATCTTACTAACATCGAAGCGGACTACAGACACATCGCCGGGCCACCCTCTCTTGCCACCGGTATACTTGAACTCCACATCCCTCAAGCCCATCTCCTCGACCACGATCTCAGCTACCCGGGAAACCCTGGTGACAGAATCGGTACCTAGATTGTAGACATCGCAATCCTTCTCATAGTTTTGCAAGGCACAGAGCATGCCCTCGATGCAGTCCTCAGCTAAAAAGAAGGGCTTTTCTTGGGTGCCATCGCCCAAGATCTCTAGCTCTTGGGGATTTCGGCGAAGCTTCTGGATAAAATCGTATATCACGCCGTGGCTCATCCGATTGCCGACCACATTGGCAAAGCGGTATATCCACGCCTTGAAGCCGAAGAGGTGACTATAGGCGCTGATGAGCCCCTCCCCAGCCAGCTTACCCGCCCCATAGAGGGAGATAGGAAGCAGCGGGCCGCAGTCCTCTGGGGTGGGCATAGTGGCTATCTCCCCATATATGGTAGCGCTGGAGGTAAAGGCTATCTGGCTGATGCCATTCTGCCTCATAGCCTCCAGCACATTAAAGGTGCCGATGGTGCAGTGTTTCAGGTCCAGGTCTACTATCTCGTTGCCGCGTCTGATGTCGGTATTGGCTGCCAGGTGCCAGACAATATCATGGCCCGCCATGGCCTGCTTTAGGCTCTCAAAGTCCGTAATATCTGCCCTGAGGAATTTGAAGTTGGCCTTGTCGAGATGGTGCTGGATCCACTCCAGGCGTCCCGAGGCGAGATTATCATATACAGTGACCTCACCCTCCTGGATGAGTCTATCTACCAAATGGCTGCCCACGAAGCCGGCACCGCCAGTGATGAAGTGCTTAACGGTATTAGTGGTTTTATTCGTCAATTACGCCCTTCTCCTTAACGAAAAACCCGAATTCAAATTCCAAATTCCGCGCTCTCCTTCCGGAGTATTCTGAAAATCGGGAACCAAGCGGTGCTTCCTCTTTGATGAGCCCCTACTGTCACTAGCCTATTTACTGGCTAACCGTTGCATCATCTCCAGGGCCTTTCGGGCATCGGTGACGAATTGTCTTACCGTCTCCCGGGTATACTTGTGGTCTGCCATTCGGTTGAGAAACTGAGGTGGGATGGTGATGATGTGAGCACCGGCTGTGGCGGCATTTTGAATATCTATCACTCCCCTGATGCTACCCGCGATGATTTGGCTCTTATACTTCCAGCGCTCCAGCCAGTCCACAGCGGCCCTGATGAAATGGGGGGCATCTCCCCCTTCATCGGCTACCCTGCCGGCGAAGATACTTATATAAGTAGCACCAGCTTTGGCTGCCAGCATCACCTGGCCCAGGGACAGGGCTATAGTGGCGTTTACCCGTATCCCCTCCCTTTCCAGCCTCCGTACCACCCCGTAGCAAGGGGTGCCCTCTTGGTTAATCTGTGGTATCTTGACCACGATATTGGGCGCCCAGCTGGCGAACTGCCGCGCCTGGGTGAGCATCTCATCCAGGTCGTTGGTGGTGACCTCCACACTCACTGGCCGAGGCTCCACCAAAGCGGCGATCTCCTTAGCCCCGGTCTCAACATCGTAAACGCCGTCGTTGAACATTATGCTGGGGTTGGTGGTCACGCCGTCGATGAGCCCATACTCCAACCATTTCTTGATTTCAGAGACATTTGCCGAGTCAATGAAGATCTGCATCCCCCTCCCCCCCTTCCATCTGCTGGATTAAGCCTACCGCCTCTAATAGGTCAGCAGCGATGAAATCGGGTGTGGCGTTCAGCTCATCCATAAGTTTACACAAATTGCATTTGGGCCGACCTAAGAGGATGGTCTTGGCGCCGACTGCCTTTCCCGCCAGTATATCGGTCAAGCCATCCCCAATCACGTAAGATTGGTTTAAGGCTATTTTAAATTCTTGGCTGCCCCGCAATAGCAGCCCGGGCTCTGGCTTACGGCAGCCGCAGTTCTGGCGATACTCCTCCACTATGCCCTGAGGATGATGTAGGCAGTAGTAGACCCCATCCAGATGGGCCCCCCTTGAGCCGAGTTCCCTGGCCATCTTTTGGTCCATTGCCTCCAGCGCCTGGAGGCTAAATCTCCCTTTGGCCACACCCGGCTGATTGGACACCACTAGAGCCAATATGCCCATCTCATTGATGAGCTTGATGGCCTCCCCCACATTGGGTAGGAGGTGAAACTGCTCTGAGCTGGATGGCGAATCGAGCAGCCCATGGCCTGGATCATAGACCATGGCGTTGATCACGCCGTCACGATCCAGGAAAATCGCCTTTTTCACCCTCGGTTTCCCTTCCAATCCTCAGCCTTAGGGCGGAACAGACCAGATGCTGCAACACTGCATGGAGGGACTCCACTAGGGGTGTCCCCAGTGGCTCTCGGTCGATAGGGACGACCAGCGAGACATCGGCCAGCTCTTTAAGGGCGCCACCTCCAAAGCCGCTAAAGGCGATGACCTGGGCCCTTCTCTCCCGGGCCAACCTCACCGCCCGAATCAGGTTCTGGGACCAGGGGCCAGCCTCCCCCTCGCCCGAGCCCCCATGCACCGAGATGCTGATAACCACATCCCCTTCCCGAAGCCAGGGCTTGAGCTGCTCCTCGAAGATGCTGCCAAAGCCGCTGTCGTTGGTCCAGGCACTAACCAGGGGGATGTTGTCCACCAGGGCCATAACCTTAAACCGTCTGCCATCGCCAACGATGGTGGTCTTGGAGAGGTCACAAGCAAAGTGGGTGGCTGTAGACGCCGAGCCCCCATTGCCCATGATGAACACCTGAGCATCCCTCTTCCAGGCATCGAATAGAAGCTCCACCGTTTTCTCGATGTCCTGTTTAGGGATTTGCCCTACTAGCTCGACTAGTGTGGAAAAATAGTTTTGAATATGGCTCTGAATCTCGTTGCCCAATCCGGTACCTGGTCTCAGAGATTGACGAGCACCTTCGAGCCCTCTGGCTCGAATCTAAACCGTTCCTCTCGCAGCCCCTCCCGAACTAGCGCCTCTCTCAGCCGGTTCTTGTTGCCTTCCACGTAGAAAATAAAGAAACCACCTCCCCCAGCACCCATGATCTTACCCCCTATAGCGTCATTCTCCTTGGCGATGTCATACCATCTATCGATATCGGGATTGCTCACCCGGCTGGAGAGGTTTTTCTTTGTCTGCCAGTGGAGGTCCAGAAGCTCACCGAACCTGCGGATATTGCCACCCTCCAGGGCCTCCTTGACCTCGAACCCGATCTCTTTAACTCGGTGCAGGCTCTCTATCACCTTGCTCTCGTTGGTCTCGCCAGCTTTGTTTTGCTCGGAGAGCACTGTTGAGGTAGGTCTGGTGATGCCAGTGTAGAAAAACATCAGGCGCCTTTCCAGCTCGTCCAGGGTATCTGGAGAGATGCGCAGCGGTGTTACCGTCACCTGGCCATCGGTGCCAAAGTTGAGGCAAAGTATGCCACCGATGCTGGCCACAAATTGGTCTTGTTTTCCTATAGGCTCCTTGAGGATATCGATCTCGATGTGGCATGCCTCTTCAGCCAGGGTTCTGGCGCTGACGGTCTCTTTCTTATAGGTATGCAGGGCATTGAGCAGCCCCACGGCGAAGCTGCTGGAGCTGCCCAGCCCCGTCCTGGCTGGTACATCGGCGATAGTGGTGATCTCTAATCCGCTATTGAGCCCCAGCAGCTTCAAGGCCTCTCTGACGATGGGGTGTTGAATGTCACTGACCTTATCCACGATCTCAGTCTTGGAATAGCTAACCCGCAAGCTATCCTCAAATCGTTTGTTCACCGTAACATAGATATGCTTATTTATGGTGGCGGCGACAGTAAACCCGCCATATTTGGAGTAATAGGAGGCCAGATCTGTCCCCCCACCGCCCAGGGAAATCCTGATCGGCGTCCTAGTTATGATCACCTTGCTGACCTCCCCGAAATAAAGGCCTCGAATTCAGCTAGGCCTTCAAAAGACCCTATTTGATAGAAGCGTTCTTGCACCTCATAGGCCAACAGTTCCTGGCGGTCTATTAGCTGGGCATAAAGTTCCTCCAGCGAGTAAGGCTCATGTGGCGGGACCAGGTTGAGCGCCTCTTTCCTCAGGATGTTCAGCCCGTAGTCGATGTAGACCATGTCCCTCGTCTTTTCCCTCTTGCTGTATCGCCTAACCAGATCTCCCTCCACCACCACATTGCTGGGCTCATAACGGTCGTGGTTCTTAAACACAGTCATCAGGGCCAACTTATGATGCTTTTTAAAGTAGGACACAACGGCTTCAAAGTCTAGGAGCAAATAGGAGTCGCAATACATTACAAAGAATTCATCCTCCAGCAGCTCCTGGGCATTCTTCAGGGCACCGGCAGTGCCTAGGAGCTGCTTGCCTTCAAAGCTGTATTTCAGGTTAACCCCGAACCTCGTTCCATCGCCGAAATAGCTCTCCACCTTCTTCCCCAAATAGCCCAGACACAGGACGATGTCTCTTATTCCATTCTCTTTTAACAAATTCAATTGATGCTCCAGAAATGGCCTACCGGAGACCCTGACCATCGGTTTCGGGATGTTCTCCGTCAACGGCCTCAGCCTCGTGGCTAGACCACCCGCCAGAATAGCCACCTGCATGGCACTACCCGTGATGATATTCGGGCTAGACCTGAACAACAACCGCCCTTGACCTTGCCTATAATTTCGCCGCTTCGCTCTGTCAACATAATACAAGCTTCAATTATATAGGTATCCCCCAGGAGCGTCAAGGAGGCATAGGGGGCGCAACGCTTACCAACCTCGGCTTTTAGGCAAACAGGGGCGGAGCACTGAAACGCCCTGTCGCCTCAGCCACTCGATGTCGACATTGCCGGTGCGAAGCACTTCTCGCACCGACGGATTCGGCAGCTACATCGAGGTTTGGGGGGCTTTTAACTCAATTTTGCAAACCATGAGCTATTCCCCCCACCCCAGCCAGTAGCTGCCGCCTGGGGGCAGCACCTCCAGGGGCTCGCCCGCCAGCTTCCTCTCCAGCGTCTCCTCCAGCACCCCCAGGGGCACCCGGATCTGCTTCATGGTGTCCCGGTCGCGGATGGTCACCTGGTTGTCTTCCAGCGACTGGAAGTCGATGGTCACCGCCAGGGGGGTGCCTATCTCATCCTGGCGACGGTAGCGCCGCCCAATGCTCTGGGCATCATCATACTGCACCAGCCAGCAGCGGCGCAGGCGGTTGTAGACCTCCCGGGCCAGGGGCTGGAGCCTGGGGTTGCGGCTCAAGGGCAGCACCGCCACCTTTACCGGGGCGAGAGTGGGGTGAAAACGCAACACCACCCGGATGCCCTCCTTATCGGGCTCCTCATCATATGCATCCAGGAGGAAGGCGAGGAGGGAGCGGTCCACCCCGGCCGAGGGCTCGATGACATAGGGGGTGATGTGCTGGCCGCTCTCCTCGTCAAAATAGGTGAGGCTCCTGCCACTGAACTGGGAATGCCGGGAGAGGTCGTAGTCTCCCCGGTTGGCGATGCCCTCCAGCTCCGACCAGCCCATGGGGAAGAGGTATTCGATGTCGTAGCAGCACTTGGCGTAGTGGGCCAGCTCATGGTGCATGTGCTCCCGAAGCCGCAGGTTCTGCCTCTTGATGCCCAGGTTCACATACCAGTTGAAGCGCTCCTCCAGCCAGTACCGGAACCATTGCTCATCGGTGCCCGGCTTAACGAAGTACTCGATCTCCATCTGCTCGAACTCGCGGCTGCGGAAGATGAAGTTGCCCGGGGTTATCTCGTTGCGGAAGGACTTACCGATCTGGGCGATGCCAAAGGGAAGCTTCTTGCGGGAGGTGGCCAGCACATTCTCGAAGTTGACGAAGATGCCCTGGGCCGTCTCCGGCCTGAGGTAGACGGTGCTGGCGCTGTCCTCCACCGGCCCCATGAAGGTCTTAAACAGCAGGTTGAACATTCGGGGCTCGGTGAGCTCGCCGCCGCAGCTGGGGCAGCGGCCGTCTTTGGCCTCGTCGGCGCGCCAGCGCCGGTGGCAGCCCTTGCACTCGGTGAGGGGGTCGGTGAAGCCCTGGAGGTGGCCGCTGGCCTCCCACACCTGGGGGTGCATCAGGATGCTGGCATCGATGCCCACCATATCGTCCCGCTCCTGAACCACGGAGCGCCACCAGGCATCTCTGATATTGCGCTTGAGCTCCACCCCCAGGGGGCCATAGTCCCAGCAGCTGGCCTGGCCGCCGTAAAGCTCGCTGCTCTGGAAGACAAAGCCCCGCCGCTTGCACAGGGAGACGATGGTTTCCATATTCACTTTAGGGGTCATCTCTTCGGCCAAAGTGGAACCTCCGGCTACCCAATTTAGCAGCTTGAAGGGCACATGTCAAAGGGCATAAAAACACCCCCCAGCTATGCTATTCCTTGGCGCTGGGCGGGGCTTTGGGCCCTACCGCGGGCAAAGCGGGGGCCTGGGGTTCTGGTCGGCGCGGTTTACAGGAACCGTCTTTCCACCTCCGCCACCGCCTGGGCCAGGGCATGGAAGACCATGCCCAGCTCCTCATCGCTGGTATTCAGGGGCAGGAACAGCAGTATTATATCCCCGTACCAGGTCAGGCAGTTAAGGAGCACCCCGTTCTTCAAGCCCACATCAGCCACGAGGCGGGCGACGGCAGCCCGGTCGGGGAATTCCGCCTTGGTTGCTTTATCCTTAACCAGTTCCACAGCCGCCATGACGCCGTTGACGCGAACATCGCCCACCACAGCCGAGCCTTCCTTGATAGCCTCCAGCTCCTGCCTTATCTTGGTGCCCAACTCCGTGGCCCTGGCCAGCAGGTTGTGCCTTTCCACGTACTCGATGGCCGCCAGTCCGGCCGCCGCCAGATAGCCCAGGCCGCCGAAGGTATAGCCATGTTGAAAAGCGTCCTTGCCCTTAAAGAGTTCGGCGATCTCGCTCTTAACATGGGTTCCCGATAGGGGTCCGTAGCCCGCCCCTATGCCTTTGCCCATGGTTATTATATCCGGCACGATCCCATACTTCTGACATTCGAACCAGAACCCGGTCTTGCCAAACCCGGTGATGACCTCATCAGCGATCAGCAGCACATCGTACTCATCGCAGATATCGCGGATTATCTTCATATACTCGGGGGGTGGGGGCACCACGCCGCCACCGCCAATGGTTTGCTCCCCGATGTAGCAAGCCACCGTGGACGGATGCTCAAACTCGATAGCCCGCCTCAGCTCCTGAGCGCATAACACGCCGCACTCGGGATAGGTGAGGTCGTAGGGGCAGCGGTAGCAAATCGGGGAGTTGATGAGGATAAAGCCGGGCATGAGGGGCTCGAAGGGGGCACGACGGAACATATGGCCGCTGGCGCTGAGAGTGCCCAGGCCCATGCCGTGATAGTTTCGCTTGCGGCCGATCACCTTATACTTGGTCCCCTGGCCCTTTATCTTCCAGTACTGTCGGGCTATCTTTATGGCTGTCTCGTTGGCATCGGTGCCGTTGCTGCCGAAAATGGTATACTTCAGGCTGCCCGGAGTTAGAGAGGCGATCTTCTCGGCGAGCAATATCGCCGGTGGCGTAGGCACGAAGAATGTGCACTGACTGGCCACTCTCTTCATCTGCCCCAACATGGCCTCCATGACCTCGGGGTGGTTGTAGCCGAGGTACATGGCCCCGCTCCCGAAGATCGTGTCCAAGTAGCGGTTGCCGTGGATATCCACCACGAATAAGCCCTCCGCCGAGGTTATAATGGAGGTGGGGAGGTCGAAGAAAGAGGCGTCTCTGGCAAAGGTCGGCCAGTAGTACTCCTTGGCCGTGGAAACCATCCGGGCTATCTCGCTGGTCTGCATGGTGGCTCCTTTCCGCTGTTCCGCATGTATGGTATAAGCAATTATACTACTGCCTCTCCCGGGCAGCAATAGCAACCCTTATGGCTCTGGGCCCCGCCAGTAGCGAGGGGGGTCGGGGAGACCGGGGCCAAAGGCTCTCCCGCCGAGCCAGTTTGTAGATGATGACCACCATGAGTCCGAGGACAAAGCCGCCGACATGGGCCCAGTAGGCCACGCCGCCGGTCTGCGCCGAGGGGCCCAAAGAGCCGACGCCGCCCACAAACTGAAGCAGGAACCAGAAACCCAGAAGATAGACCGCCGGGATGCGCACGATGGTGATGAAGAAAAACATGATCAAGGTCCGGATTCGGCTGCGGGGGAAGAGGAGGAGGTAGGCTCCCAGGACGCCAGCGATGGCCCCGCTGGCCCCTATGGTTGGGATTTGTGAGTCGATATTCACAGCTATCTGGAGCCAGGAGGCGGCTAGGCCAGCGGCAATGTAGAAGAATAGATAACGGAAATGCCCAAACCGATCCTCTACATTGTCGCCGAATACCCAGAGGAAGAGCATGTTGCTCACGAAGTGCAGCCAGTCGGCATGGATGAACACCGAGGTGAACATGGTCACCCAGTCCGGGAGGGGCGTCCTGATATCCACCACGCCGCCAGGCGTCATCAGCGATGAATAGCTGATGCCTTGGGTCAGCTCAGCAGGGATGAGCCCAAAGCGGTAGAAAAAGACGATGCGCCCCTCTGAGCCCAATATCAGCTCGTAGATGAAAACGGCGGCGCATAGGGCGATCAGGGTCAGATTGATGACGGGGCGTCTCCGGGTTATGAGGTCGCTATCGGAGAGGGGAAGCACAAGAAGTCGGTCTCCTTTTACTAATTATCCCTATTTTGGGCCAAGGGAGGCGCTCTGTCAATGGCAGGGGCCTGCCCAAGCTAGACAAGGCCCTCCCCCCAGGTTAGAATAGGACACGAGGTGGGACCATGCTTATAAAGAGGCTGGTAGTGGGGCCCTTCGCCTCCAACTGTTATATCGTGGGCACGGAGACCAGCGGGGAGGCCCTGGTCATCGACCCAGGGGACCAGCCCGACAAGATCCTCAGGGCTGTGGAGGAATCGAAGCTGGCCTGTAAGCTCATCGTGGCTACCCATGCCCATATCGACCACATCTCCGGGGTGAGGAAGCTCAAAGAGGCCACCGGCGCTCGGTTCGCCCTGCACCAGGCAGAGGCGGCTCATCTGGGGCACGGCTCCTCCCTGGCCTCTATGTTCGGAGTCTACTATGACCCCCCTCCCCAGCCCGACCTCTGGCTCGATGAGGGCGATGTCGTCGAGCTGGGCGAATTGAGCTTTCGGGTGGTGCACACCCCGGGGCATACCCCTGGGGGTATCAGCCTCATCGGGCATGGAGTGGTCTTCAGCGGCGATACCCTGTTCAATTTCGGCATCGGCCGCACCGACTTCCCTGGGGGCAGCTATGAGCAGCTCCAGGACAGCATCCGCACCAAGCTCATGGTTCTGCCTGACGATACAGTGGTTCTCTCGGGACACGGCCCTCAGACCACCATCGGCGCCGAACGTGGGGCCAATCCCTGGTTGCGCTAGGTATATTCGGCCTGATCAGGCCGAGTAGCCGATGCGGAGCAAGCCCTGGAAGCCCACCAGGGCCGGGGCCAGCACCAGGGCAATGATGGACATCAGCTTGATCATGATGTTGAGGGAGGGGCCTGAGGTGTCCTTGAGGGGGTCGCCCACGGTGTCGCCCACCACCCCCGCCTTGTGCGAGTCGGAGCCCTTGCCGCCGAAGTGTCCCGCCTCGATCCACTTCTTGGCATTGTCCCAGGAGCCGCCGGCGTTGGCGAAGGTGATGGCTATAAGGAAGCCCGAGGCGGTGGCCCCTATGAGAAAGCCACCCAGGGCCAGGGGGCCCAACACCACCCCGATGATGACCGGGGCCACCACACACATCAGGCCAGGGGGTATCATCTCTTTCAGGGCGTGTTTGGTGCAGATGTCCACCGCCTTTCCATATTCAGGTTTGGCCTTCCCCTCCATGAGCCCGGCGATCTCGCGGAACTGGCGGCGCACCTCGTTGATGATGATGAAGGCAGTGCGCCCCACGGCGTTCAGGGTCAGGGCGCAGAAGATGGCGGGCAGGAGCACGCCGATGAGGAGGCCGGCGATGACGGAGGCATCGAGCAGGCTCAGGGTGGTGAGGTTGACGCTTTTGGCATAGGCCAACATCAGGGCCAAGGCGGTGAGCCCGGCGGCCCCGATAGCGAACCCCTTGCCGGTGGCGGCGGTGGTGTTGCCCAGCGAGTCCAGGGCATCGGTCCTCTCCCGGATCTCGGGGGGTAGCCCTACCATCTGCACGATGCCTCCGGAGTTATCGGCCACCGGGCCGTAGGCATCGGTGGCCAGGGAGATGCCCAGGGTGGACAGCATCCCGATGCCAGCTATAGCCACCCCGTAGTAGCTGGCGAAATGGTAGGCGACCAGGATGGCCACGGCCACGAAGACGATGGGGGGCAGGGTGCTGAACAGGCCGTTGGCCAAGCCGCTGATGATGGTGGTCGCCGGTCCGGTTTGGGAGGCTTCGGAAATGCGCCTGGTGGGGGAGAAGGCGTAAGAGGTGAAGTAGTTAGTGCTTTCCCCGATGAGGATGCCGGCCACCAGCCCGGCCAGGATGGCCCAAAGTATGCCCAGGCTGGCACCCATGAGCCACACCACCAGGAAGCTGAAGATGGCGGTGAGCGCCGAGGCGGTGAAGGTGCCCCGGCGCAGGGCTGCCAGCAGGGCGCTCATGGCCGGCTTTTCCCCTACCCTCACCATGAAGATGCCCAAGATAGAGGCCACGATGCCGCCGGCAGCCACCATCATGGGCAGCAGCCAGGCCGTCTCCTCGTCGGGGACCAGGTTGGTCATGCCGATACCCAGAAAGGCCACCATGGACAGGGCCATGGTGGCGATTATGGAGTCCACATAGGACTCGAACAGGTCGGCGCCCATTCCGGCCACGTCCCCCACGTTGTCGCCCACGAAGTCAGCCACCACCGCCGCATTGCGGGGGTCGTCCTCAGGGATGCCCTTCTCCACCTTGCCCACCAGGTCGGCAGCGGCGTCGGCGGCCTTGGTGTATATGCCGCCGCCGGCCCGGGCGAAGATGGCTATTGAGGAAGCCCCCACGCCGAAACCGGGGATCATCCCCAGGAAGTGAACCGGGTTGCCGTAGAGGTCCACGAGGTTGGTGGCATTATGGAAGGCGATGTAGAGGATGCTCAGCCCCAGGATGCCGATGCTGACCACGCATATCCCCATCACTGCCCCGGCGCGGAAGGAGACCCTCAGCCCGCTGTTGAGGCTCTTCTCGGCGGCGGCGGCGGTGCGGGCATTGGCCCGGATAGCGATGTTCATGCCCACGAAGCCGGCCAGGCCGGAACAGATGGCGCCGAAGATGAAGGCCAGGGAGACCCACCAGCCCAGGTGAGGTATAAAGCCCAGGATGATGGCCACGGCAACTACAAAGAAGACCAGGATGCGATACTCCCGCCCCAGGAAGGCTAAGGCCCCCTCCTGGATGGCCCCGGAAAGCTCCCTCATGGCCTGGCTCCCCGGACTCTGTTTGAGCACATAGACCACCAGGAAACCGGCAAAGGCCAAGCCCACTGCGCCCACGATGAGGGCTATGTAGATCAGGTCCAACTCATGACCTCCGAGACAGATTTGGCCATAAAAATATAATAGGTTGTCATCAACCTATTTGCTAACTGCGCTCGCAATTGGCCGCGTTGCCAGGGACACAGTTTAGCAGGGGAGACGCCCCAAGTCAATAGCTGGGGGAACTTGGGGATGTGCCAAATGGTGCGGTTCTAATACAGTGACCACCCTATGCCAATTACTACGGCTTCACCAACGGGAAAAGGGGGCCGTCCGCCACAATGAAGAAGATGCAATCCTCTTCTTGGGGTACCTGAAAGGGACCATGTATATCTCCCTTTGGGGCATAGAAGTACATCCCCTTGGAGGTCTCCTGGCCACTTTCAGGGTTTACCAGTTTGCCCTGGATGATGAGGATGTCGTGGCCACAAGGGTGGCCGTGCTTGGGCTCAAAATAGCCGGCGGGAAACTTCACGATGGCCGCTATCGCCCCGGTCTCCTCATCGGCGCTCAACACCTTGAGCATGGCCCCTGGCGGCAGCTCCTCCGGCCCCGATGACCACTCCACAGTTTCCGGATCGATGATGACCGTGGACCTCATTTGGACCCCCTCCCTTCGTTCTCTCTGGATTTGGCACCCTTAAAAACTCATTCGATCCCACCGGGGAAGCCTTGGAGGCGCCTCTCCACATCCTGTAGGCGCAGGCTCAGGGTGAGGTCGCCCCGGGTCTTCTCCAAGATGCCGCGCACCACATCCGTGGTACGTCTCAGGCCGCCGGTAATGGCGTCGGGGAAGTCCATGGTCACCAGCAGGCTATAAATATCCATCCATTTGGGACAGGGTTTGCTCACAGGTTTCCATCTGGCCCCGGCGCAGGTTGTCCAGGAGGTGTCGCCGCATCTCCCCCACCGCCTCCCCCAGGCCGTTGAGGTAAGCGGCAGGGGGTACCTGCAAATCCTGGGGATGGGGGATGGGTTGGCCGGAGACCAGGGCCAGGGTGATACTGCCCTCGGCAAACTCCTTCTGGGCATCGTGGACGAAGCCGGTGTTGAGCAGGGCGGTGTGATCCTTGAGGAGCAACCCGATTTCCTCGAGATGGGAGGCTGCTCTGGCCAGGAGCGCCTGAGCGGCTTCATACTCCTGTCGGTGCACGGAGCGAATGGCCTCGCTCGAGCTGCGGATGACCTCCCGACACAGGCGCAGCATCGTCTCTCGGGCGGCGTCGGTGGCCGAGAGGCTGTCCCTGATCTCCTGGGCGATGGAATCCAAGTTGGGAATGGCCTTATTACCCATGGGCGTGTCCCTTCTCCAGCCTGGCGGCCAGCCTGCGCGCCGCCGCCTCTATGTCGTCAGCCCCCAGCACAGCGCTGACCACAGCTACCCCGTCGGCACCGGCGGCTATCACCTCGCCGGCATTGGCCTCGTTGATGCCGCCGATGGCCACCAGGGGCAGGGAGACCTGGGCCTTGATGTGGCGCACGGGCTCTAGCCCCCTCACCGGGGCACTGGGCTTGGAGGGACTGGGGTAAACGGAGCCTATAGCCAGGTAGTCGGCCCCCTCAGCAGCCGCCTTGTGGGCCTGCTCCACAGTGCGCACCGAGGCGCCGAGAAGCCTATCCTGGGGCAGGAGGTGGCGGGCCAGTGGCAGGGGCATGTCGTCCTGGCCCAGGTGCAGACCGCCCGCCCCCGAGGCCAGGGCCACATCCAGGCGATCATTGACTATAAAGAGGGCACCCTCCTGGGAGCAAAGCCCTTGAAGCTCCTGAGCCACCTGGAAGATGTCTTCCAGGATGTGCTCCTTGTCCCGAAGCTGGATCACCCTGGCGCCGCCCCTGATGGCCAGGCGGGCCGCCTCCACGGGGGGACGCCCGCGCAGGGCCGGGGCATCCAGCACGAGATACAGGCCACTGAGGAGTTTGGCTTTATCCTGGCGCAGCAGCGCCGACATCAATCTCTGCTCCAGGGTGTAGAGGCTAAATCGCGCCTCCTTGAATCTGGCCCAGGAGAGGGTCTGGGAAAGCTGGGGGAGCTTGGCAAACTCCTCCAGTACCCGTAGCGATTCCTGGGCGCGGCGGGCATTGGCGGCCACCAGGCTGGGCGGGTCAGGGCGCTCCGCCTCGGTGGGCTCCTCAGCGAAGGCAGATACATCCCCCAGGGCATGGCGGGCTGCCAGGAGCTGCCTCTGGAAATGGGTGTCGCCGACCATAAGCTGGTGGCGCAGGCCCTTTAGGGCAGAGCTGAGGGCGGCATCGTTGAGGAGCAGTCGGGATATGTCTTCCAGGACGCGCAGGGCCTCCCCCAGACGGTTCAGGTTGGCATCTATGACCCGGAGCACTTGGGGTGAAGCCCCCCCGGGGGTGGACATGATCAGATATCCTTCACCGCTGGGGGTAGCTCGCCCTCCCTGGCGGCATCGATCATGGTGCGCACCTCTTCCGGCATCTCTATTCCCATCTGGGCGAACTTCTTCTCCGTCCAACGGCCGATATTGCGAGGGTCCTTGTAATAGTCGAGGCCATGGGGCTCGTCCGGCTCCCCCGACGCCTCGTGGATGTCCTTCATGGACCTATGGTATGCAACCCTGGAAATAAGGCGCTCCATCTCCCGGCTGCCGCAGGCGGGGCAGCTCGGCTCCAGGGGGTCGCTAACCCTTCGGGTGAAGTGGCTGGAGATGCTCTGGCATTTACGGCACCTATATTCGTAGATGGGCATGGCCCGGCTCCATACATAATTGTAACACGCTGGGAGGGGACGGTAAATAGAAACCCGATTGGGCTAAAGCTGGACGGCGTTCTCGATGAGCTCGATGCGGGCGGGCCGGCCCCGGCGCATGTCTATGGCCAGGACATCGATGCGGCAGGCGGGGGGGAGGTCGGGGTGGCTCTGGATATAGGCCTGGGCGCTGGCCACCAACCTGGCCTTTTTGGCCCTGGTTATGGACTCCTCGGGGGTGCCGAAGGCTTTGCTTTGGCGGGTGCGCACCTCCACGAAGACCACAAGTTCGCCCTTTTGGGCGACGATGTCGATCTCCCCCTCGGGGCTGCGGAAATTGGTCTCCCGGATGGAGAAGCCGCGCTGCCTCAGATACTCTGTGGCCAGTCTCTCCCCATGGGCTCCCAGCTTGAGGGGGGTCAGCACCTCCCTCACCGGGGCGAAGGAGCGGCGGTGGACGGGACAGGGCCCCAGCCGACGGAGACAGGCCAGGTGCTGGGCGGTGCCATAGCCCTTGTGGCTGGCCAGGCCATATCCCGGATAAAGGCGGTCTAACTCCGTCATCCGCTGGTCCCGGGCCACCTTGGCCATGATGGAGGCACAGGCGATGGAAAAGCACAGGCTATCGCCGTCCCTCAGCCCCTTCTGGGGCAGCCCCATCTGGGGCAGTTTCAAGTAGTCGATGAGCAGGTATTGGGGGGTGGGGTTGAGGCCAGCCACCGCCCGCTGCATCGCCTCCAGGCTGGCCCGGGCAATCCCCACCTTGTCGATATAATCCGCCTCCACCATGGCCACGCTGACGGCGGTAGCCTGGGCTTCGATATGTCGGGCCAGCCCCTGGCGCTGGGAGGGGGTAAGGAGCTTGCTGTCTCGCACCAGCTCCGCCCAGGGGAAGGGGCAAGGGTGGGGCAGGATAACGGCGGCAGCCGTGACCGGGCCGGCCAGGGCCCCCCGCCCCACCTC
>Ga0180909_104_pt1 | contig 54623 bp, 50 predicted proteins | sample Deesub1362A_J573_FD_124296 | JGI IMG/M metagenome (GOLD analysis project Ga0180909, IMG submission 124296) | Dehalococcoides sp. JdFR-54 | reverse complement strand
GATGACCAGGGCCCTGGGAATGACGTCCACGAACTGCGGGTACAGGGGCTCCAGCAGCCTCGCCTTGGCCACGGCCATCCTTATCAGGTCCTTCGCCTTTTTCGTGGCCGCCTCCGGCTCGTGCATGTGCACCCAGGAGCACTGGTCGCGGATATTCGCCATCTCGAAGAGGTAGGGGTTGAGCCCGGCTTCCCTTAAGGTATCCTGGAACAGGGGCTCGTGGGTTCTCGGGGTGCAGGAGGCAACAATGAGGCGATTGAGGCCCTGTTCCCTTATTACCTGCTTGATTTTCTCTCCCGTGTCTGTGGAGCATGTATAAAGATTGCTTTCAACATAGAATACATCGGGCAAGGTCTTAACATAGTTGACTAGTTCTGGCACATCGACCACGCCAGCGATATTGTTTCCGCAGTGGCAAATAAACACCCCGATCCGGGGTTCCTGCCCGCTTACATCCCTTTCTGGGGGGTAGGTCTTGGTCCTGATCAACTGGCCCTTTTCAGCTGAGAGGAACGAGAGAACCTTGGCTGCGGCCGCGCTCCCCTGGGTGACCGTCTCGGGGATATCCTTGGGCTCGGTGAAGACGCCACAAGCGAATATGCCCTCTCGCGACGTCTCCGCAGGGCTGAAGGGCTCAGTTTCACAGAAACCCCATGAGTTCAGTCTGACCCCCAGTTTTCGGGCTAATTCTTCAGCTTTGGCCGACGGTCTCAGCCCGCAACAGAGCACCACCATGTCGAAGCATTCCACAGCCACCTCGCCCTGCCCGTTCAAATACCGGATTTTCAGCTCCCGAGTAGCCGGCACTTCCTTTATTTCTGAAGGTCGGCAGCGGATATATTCGACTCCCAAACTTTTGGCCCGCTCATAGTAAGCTTCGAAGCCTTTGCCGAAAGCCCGAAGGTCGATGTAGAAAATCTTTATATCGAGTTCAGGATGGTGTTCTTTGGCAATGATGGCCTCTTTAGTGGCATACATGCAGCACACCGCTGAGCAATAGTTCATATCTATTTCTCGGGAGCCCACACACTGAATAAAGGCTATCTTTTGCGGCTTTCGGTTATCGGAGGGGCGCACTATGTGACCGGAGAATGGGCCGTTGGCCGACAGCATCCTCTCGAACTGGAGGCTGGTGATGACGTTGGGGAAACGCCCATAACCCAGTTCCTTTTTTATCGAGGGATCTAGTAGCTCAAACCCGGGAGCCACAACAATGGCCCCCACATTAAGCTCAATAACGTCTTCTCTCTCGACCTCGTGGTCGATAGCTTTGGCCTCACACGCCTTTTCACACTCCCGGCATTCACAGCACTTAGCGCATGCCAGGCATCTTTCTGCCTCCGCCAGCGCTTCCTCTTCGGTGAGGGGCGATACCACCTCCTCAAAATTGGCTTTGCGGCGCTCTGGTTCCAGTCGCTTGGTCGGGACTCGGCTCTGCCGTGCCAATCCTTCCGTCTCGGGCTCGGGCGCAACCACAGCCTCGGCTCCCCTTCCTTCCGCAATGTCCTTCCCCGAAAGGAAACGGTCTATGGAAATGGCGGCGTTGTGCCCCGCTCCCACCGCTTCCACAATGGACGTTGGCCCTTTAACCGCATCTCCTCCGGCGAAGACCCCCGGAACGCTTGTCTCCAGGGTCAGGGGGTCAACCTTTATCCATCCGCCAGGTGTCAGCTCCACTGAGCCATCCAGAAAGCCGAGTTCAGAAGCCTGTCCGATGGCGATTATTACGGTGTCGCACTCAAAGACGCTTTCCGTGCCGGGCAAATAGGTGGGATTGAACCTCCCCTCTTTGTCGAAAATCGATTCCACCCTCAGAAACTCTATCTGTCTGACCCGGCCATTCTCGCCGATCACGCGCTTGGGCCCCAGGGAATTGTGAATCTTGACGCCTTCCTCCACCGCCTCTTCCCTCTCCCAGGGATGGCAAAGCATCTCCTCCCAGCTTTCAAGGCAGACGACATTGGCCTCCTTGGCCCCGGCGCGAAGCGCGGAACGGGCTACATCCATGGCCACATTCCCGCCCCCTACTATCACAACCTTGTCCCCGATATCTGGCCTCTCGCCCTTGTTTATATCCTCGAGGAAGGGGAGGGCCAGCATAACGCCCTGTAGCTCGATCCCGGGAAGCCGGGGGAGGGTTCGGGAAAGCCCCGCGCCCACCGCTATGAATATGCTGTCAAAGCCTTTGCGTAGCTCGGCAAAGCTTATGTCCTTTCCTACGGTTGTATTGGGGCGGAACACGATTCCATCGGTGAAGATTTCGCCGACCTCCTTGTCCACCAGGTCGGCAGAGAGACGATAGCGGGGTATGGCTCGCCGCATCATCCCCCCGGCATAGGGCTGGGAATCGAAGATGGTGACCTCGTACCCCAGCCAGGCTAGGTCACGGGCACAGGTCAAGCCAGCAGGCCCGGCACCTATGACCGCTACCCTGCCCTTCCCCTGGGCAACAGGGGGTTTCCTTTCTGCCCATCCCTCGGCCGCCGTATCTGCTATGAACCTCTTCAGGGCACAAATAGCGATGGGCTCATCGAGCAATTTGCCGCGGTAGCACTCCTTCTCGCAGGGATGGTGGCAGACACGGCCACAGATGCCGGGGAAGGGCAGGGCACTTTTTATGAGCTCGTATGCCTCTCGCTTCCTTCCAGTTCTGAATAGGGCGATATAGGCGTGGGGGTTTACCCCGGCGGGGCAAGCGATCCGGCAAGGTGACTTGCCGTCCTTATCTATGGCAAAGGCGCTGGGCACTGCCTGAGGATAGCGGCGATAGATGGCATTTCTCTTGATCAGACCCTGGTCGAAGTCGTTATCAACCTCAATAGGACATTTCTCCACGCATGCGGCGCAGCCGGTGCATTTGCTGAGGTCAATATACCTAGCCCTTTTCTTAACCTTTACCGCAAAGTTGCCTGCCGAGCCCCTGACCTCATCAATCTCGGCATTTGTTATGACCTCGATGTTGAGATGCCTGCCGATGCCGACTAGCCTGGGGGCGATGGTGCACATGGCGCAGTCGTTGGTGGGAAAGGTCTTATCCAGCTGAACCATTGCCCCACCGATGGAGGTCTTCTCGTCCAAGATGTATGTCTTTATCCCGGCTTCGGCGAGGTCCAGCGCGGCCTGCATCCCGCCGACGCCACCCCCTATTACTAAAGCTGCGCCTACTTTCTTGTCGTCAGACATGGCTGCTTCACCCTTTGCTCTTGCTTACGCAGAGTATCGCCTTGTGTCCGCTTACGCACATTATAGACCTGCTCATTGGGTAAGTCAAGACACCCCCAGGAAATAAGCCCGCTTTCTAAAAGCAGGGCAAGTTGACAAAGCGGCTGGTTGGTGATAACATGTGCGCGTGAGCGCAAACCGCTATCCGCTGGGTGCGTTTCTTCGAGAGGTAATGCGTCGGCGGGGTCGTTTACCGAGCCAATTTGCTCAAGATTTGCAAGTGAGCCATGCCACTGTCAGCCGATGGCTATCCGGCAAAGACATACCCAGCCCGCGGTCCTGCCGCAAAATAGCCGTCTATGCCGGAGTGCCCCTGGAGCGGGTCCTGTCCCTTGCCGGCCATCTGCCTCCATTGCCGGATAAGGGCCCCGCTAAATGGCCAGAATTTCGTGAGTATATGAAGAGGAAGTATCCCAACGAGTTGGATGAAGACCTCATCACGATGATAGAAGACCTCATAGAGCGCCGGAGACGAAGGCGTGAGCAATCTCTGTGATGTAGAAACAGCCTTCTGCGCCACCGTTGCCCTGGGCGATGGCAGGAACTGCCCATACCGGGACGGTTGCCAGTGCTATGCGGCGGCTCGTTGCCCTTTAACTCGAAAGGGGGCCCTGCCCAATGCCCTAAAAAGCTGTATCCTTCGCAACGAGAGCCTGTGTTACCCTGAGAGCGGGGGGTGCTGTAATGCCTTAAGCTCGGTCGAGATGATGGCCACGGACTACCTCAGAAAGGGGGAGGTTCAGGGGCCACCCGTGCCATCGGGGCTGGTTGCTGTTTTTGACCCACAGCGTAACATCGAGGTCCGCTCTCTGCCATTGAAGGCCTACTCTGGGGGTACCTGGCTGGTAGGGAATGAGTGGGTCATTCATCTCAGCGATAAGGAATCACGCCAGCAAAAGCGCTATACGCTATTTCATGAGGCGTTTCATATCGCATGCCGGACGGTGTGTCCCACGTTTAAGAAGGTCGCCCCAAGCTCAAGCCCGTTTAACGAGCTGCTGGCCGATTACTTTGCCAATTGCATCCTCATGCCGAAAGAGTGGATCAAGGCGCAATGGGCGAAGGTCGGGGAGGTTCGGGAGCGCAAAAATCCCCTCCTCGCCGGGACCCCTGGCAACGGGGTAGCCCAGCAGTTCCAGCGCCTCTCTCAAGCTGATACGCTCCGGAACATGGGCCTCCTGCCCGTCCAAGTCGAGGCAGACCTTTTTCTCCCTGGGCTCCTCGACCATCTCTATAGCCTCATTGGGGCATGCCAGGGCGCAGGCACCACATCCGATACAGCCCTCCTCCCTTCCGGGGCAAGGGACGAGCTGGCGGCAGGAGCCGCAGTCGAGGCACCTCTCGACCTTGTAATCAGCCACATATGGCATGGGTCACCACCCACCGGGCGCCAGGGCAGCTAACCGCTTATAGTCCTGTTCGGTCCTGGCAAAGACACCCAGGTTCCCCAGCCTCACCTGCCTCAGTCCGGCGGCCCGGGCAGCCTCATAGGCCGAAACCATTTCCTCCAGCTCAGGTGGGGGCACGTGTCTCATCTCATGCTGCGGAAAGAAGGCCAGGATAGTAAACGGTATGTTTTTATCCACCTGGGCCAGCAGAACCGCGATTCTCTCTATCTGGTCCCTCTCCACCCAACCGGGGATGTAGAGGGAAAGGATCTCAAGGATAAATCCCCTCTTGAGCATCTCCTCGGGCAGCCTAAGCACCCACTCATTGCTGGCGCCGGTGAGCCTGTGGTGGACCTCCCTGTCGTAGGCCTTGATGTCAAGCCAGAAGGCATCTATTCCGGCGCTCTGGAGGAGGTCGAGGTTCTGAGGGGTAAGGCCATAGCCATTGGTCTCAAGCAGTACCCAGAGTCCCAGGTCTAGCCCCTTTATCTTTTCCGCGCATAAGGCGTAGAACTCGGGCTGGCAGGCGAGGTCACCGCCGGTGAAGGCGATTATGTTCCTGGCCGGGCCCAATCCCTGCGGCGAAAGAAGCATCTGCTCGGGCTGGAGTCTCTTTGGGCAGAGGTTTGACCTCCTGCCCGTGGGCACAAGGTAGGGCTTTCCCCGCACCTGCCCCGCCTCGACCAGGGGCAGGTAGGCAAGCTCCACGCAGACGCCGCAGCTGCGGCAGAGGTCGAGCGCATGGAAAGCGGTAGCCCTCTCTTTGGGCTCCTTGTAGGTTACCTGGTGTGCATATTCGCGGGCGAGCCCAGCTATATCCTGGGGAGACATCCAGGCGCCGGTGGCATGTTGGGTGAACTCCCACGAGTGACACTTCTTGCAGCTCCAGTTGCACCCGGACTGGTAGATGGAGAAATAGTGCTCAGGGCGAGAAAGGTGGGCCGTCTTGATGAGCCGGTATGGCTTGCCGCCTTCCCACTTGAGCGTCACCCGGCAGGCGGGCCCTCTCCTGCCCTGGTGCCAGACGGCACAGCTGGCCGGGGAGAATCCTTGCTCCAGGAGGCGGCACCTTTCCCTAAAGGCTTTCTCTTCTTCGTCGGTGGCCATGACTCAGGCCTGCTTTTCGGCTACAATAAAATTTGCGGCATGAAAGAACTCATCGGAGAAACTCGGAAGAGGCTGGCTCACCCGGCCTCCCCGCCCCCCAATAGCATACCCCCTTCAAGGGGCAAGGGCAAGCAGCAGGCGGCCGAGAGAGGCCCTGGTTCTATGTGAAGACGCGAACGATGGCCGTGCGAGGTTGAGATGCAAACTTGGCTCTCCTGGAGCTCCCAGGCCATCCATCAAATCAGGGTCGGCAGCATCACATTACAGCTGGTTTGGTTCGACTCAATGGGCGCGAAGGCCAGTTCGGTGCTGGTTCAAACTCCTGACATCAAGATCCTGGTTGACCCTGGGACCGCCGAAATGCAGGGCAGTTACCCGCTTCCGGACTCGGACAAGAGGAGACTTCGCCACAAGGCTCTTCAGGCTATTGTCGGCGCCGCGAAGACGGCGGATACCATTTTCATCTCCCATTATCACTATGACCATCACACCCTTCCCCAGGAGGCCCCTGAGCTTTATCAGGGCAAGCGGTTATGGATAAAGGACCCGAATCGGTGGATCTGCCGCTCCCAGTGGCAAAGGGCAAGGATATTCCTTGGGCAGATTTGCATGTCCCGGGGGGAGGCTTTGGAGTCAATCTGTCGGCAGCCTGAAAGGATCGAGGCAGGTGACCCCTTTGACGAGCTGCCCCTGGCATCGAGGAAAGACTACGGGGACTATCGACAGAGAAAAGAGGAGCTTTCGAGGAAAGGCAAAGCTAAGTTCGGTCAATTAGTTGAATTTTGGCAAACCAATCCCTGGGTCGAAGAGGCAGCTATCGGTGATAATGAGGTCCTTTTTGTGGACGGTCGTGAAATTGAGGCAGGCTCGACCAGAATCCGATTTACAAAGCCGCTCTTCCATGGCCTAGAGTATACCCCCCTCGGCTGGGTCATAGGTTTGGTGGTGGAGTGCGGAGGGGCCAAGGTCCTGTACACATCCGACCTTCAGGGTCCAACAATAGAGGACTACGCGCAATGGGTCATCGACGAGAATCCATCTATTATCATAGCTGATGGACCCGCCACTTATTTGTTTGGCTATACAGTCAACCGAGTAAACTTAGAGCGCGGCATCGAGAACATGTGTCGCATCCTTCGCCAGACTTCTGCCGAGATTATCATATATGATCACCATTTGCTGAGGGAGCCGCGGTTCAGGGAGCGGACAAGCAGGGCCTGGGAAGTGGCAGATAGAGCGGGGAAAAGGTTGATCACTGCTGCGGAGCAACTGGGTGAAGAACCCCTCGTGCTTAAGCTCGGCGGGGGCTAAGGCTGAGGGCCGGATATTTTGTTCAATACTGTAGCTATGGTATCAGCATCTATCTTAGAATATTTCCTATACGACGCCGCTCAAGAAGGTCAACAAATGCTTCGACCCTGGTCAACATCCCCGCCCTCCCCAGCTGCTCATCGCAAGCTATGGTGAGCACCGGGATACCCTCCTTGGTGAACGGCATAATGTTTTGGGCAATAACCTCGGGCATACAGGTGAACGGCGCCAGGTGGATTATACCATCGTAATCCCCAGCACGACGGACTTTCTCTCCAACGGATTCCAGGCCATGACCCCCCACATCGCGCTTGAGGTAGGGGTGGGCAAACTTTTGTAGTTCTTTCTTCTCATCATTGAGGGCATTGAGGAATGTCCCCCATTTAGTATACTCCGAGAAGAAGGTGGACCTCGTGCGCCTCGCCTCCACCCCCATTTTCCCCAGCTCGATCTCCAAGTTCATATTGAAGAAGGGCTCCATTACCACGTATAGTTCTCCCACAATGCCAACCTTGAGAGGCGCATATTCGGCGTCCTTGGGGATTTGCTCCAGCCTCTCGAAGTATCCTCGCATCGCCTGCCTTAAGGAAGCAAAGCTGGTGGCTCTATCGATAGCCCCGATCGCCTCCCGATAAAGACGGTCAGCAGTGCCCTTTTCCAGCTCCACGGGGCGGATCTTCTGCACCTCTCGCTCCAGTTCGTCCAGAGCCCTCAGCTTGGCTACTGCCAAGCGAAAGAGGGAGACGACCGTGGGCCAAGAGGCGTTGTTGGAGAAGCGCTTGATCGCCCTGAGGACGCCGATCAAGCCCTTCTCTGAGCTATGGAATCTGAGGAACTTAAATCTATATCCAAGGTCACGGAGAATCTGCTCTTGGACTTTTGCATAATAGCCCATACGGCAAGCATTGAAGCTGGTTACCATAAACAGAGTGTCTGCCCCTTGCTCCAGACACTCGATGAAGGTGCCCAGTATACCCTTGAAGGGGAGGCAAGCAAACTCAGGCGAATACCTGGCGCCCAGGGAGAGGGTGTGCTTGGTAACAGGAGGCGTGACCAAAGAGATGTTGTGCTCCTTCACCATGGTCTCAAATACGGCAAACCTGTCCCCTAAGCTAGGTATACCCAAGACGCTGATCCTCTCTTGCTCCCTCCCCTCTGTGACCAACTGGCAGGTGGAGAAATGCCTTGGGGTCTTTTTCCCCTCCGAACCATATCGAGGAAGGCTTCGAGGCGGGTCATCAGGCCCGTTTCCGCGGTATGCTCATCAAGGGTGAGTTGCATGAAGGGCTTGCCCAGCCGCTTTGCATAGCGCTGGAGCACCTCTATCATCAGGGAGTCGGGTCCGCAGCCAAAAGCGACAACGGAGACCACGCCGTCCACCTCGCCCCTCCCTAGATAGTAGGCCCCTGCCCCAATCACCTCGTCCTCGCATGCCCAGTATGGTCGCTCTACCAGCTCGCAGATCGAAGCGCGGAGTCTCGCCCTCTCCACCATCTCGGGGGAAAGGACTTTGACCCCCATCTCCCGCAACTGAGGCACGAGCCGGTGACTGACATACTCATCGTAGAGGAGGTAGGGATGCCCGATCAAACCAATGGTAAAAATGGGGTGGCTCCCGTTGCCTTCGGGCTCCTCCACAGATTGGGGAAACATTCCCTCTATCGCCTCAGGCGGGGTCAGCCCGCTCAACATTCGCCTCTGAAACGTCTGGTGAACCTGCCAGGCTGTCTCAGCTGCCTTTCTGACCTTGAGGGGACTCCGAGTGAAGGGGCGCCCCAGTTTATAGATGGCTTGGTAAAAATCGCGCTTCCCCGTGTTGACGTCCACATCGGGGTCGAGAATAGGAGGGCATTCCGGGACGGTTGCCCTCATCATATCAGGCAGGCCAATGAACTTGGGGCAGCTATAGACCTTTTGCTCCACGCTGTGAATAGAGGGTATAAAGACGCAGTCACAACCGTTCGCAAGGGAAAGCACGTGGCCACAGAAAACCTTTACCGGGAGGCAGGTCTCCGCTATAAGCCGAGAGCAGCCCGATGCGAGCATGAGCTTGGTGGTTGGAGATGAAACGAACACCTCCGCCCCCAGCCCCTCGAAAAAGGTCCGCCACATAGGGTAGTACTGGTAGTAAAGCAAGGCTCGCGGGATTCCTACTCTCATTCCCCCAGTGCCTCGCTCACCTTGTTCACCCTTTGCCCGCCTCTTCACCCCGCTCAGCATCATTTTTGCGCCTTACAAAGAGCCTGAGCCCCTCCAGGCCCACAACTATTATCTCCTCCTCAGGGCTTATGCTGGCGTCGATCGATGATGCCTTCCACAGTTCCCCGCGAACCTTAATGACGCCTTCCGGGGTAAGCGGGGTTACCACCCTCCCGTGGAGACCGATCATGCCTTGGCGGCCGCTCACTTGCTCCCCGTTGACCGCAGGCATGATGACTTTGTAGAGCCCAAATGAGCAGACCACCAGCATAGCTGCCAGGGTGATAAGAGCCCATAAGGGTAAATATATCCCCAGCTTCCACAGGATGAAAAGCACGAGGGCAGCCAGGATTATTTCGTCCAGAAGCAGAACAAAGACCGTGGATAGAGCTCTCATTTCCTCCTTCGCTCCCCCACATCATACACGCGGTCAGCCACATTGTCCATCAGCCAGCCCCCGCCGCGTTCCCTGTCAAAAGTTGCAACCCTATTAAATCTTTCCCACGTTTCATGACTCCAGCCGGGCCGCTTCTGGCCGCCACACCTGCGGCTTGGCGAACCTATTGACGGTGCCCTTTGGATATGCTAATCTTTCCAGGCTGGCCTAGGGTTCCTCATGCCTCCTCGCTTTGCAAAAATAAAGAAAGGGGGTAAGAATGTCTCCGCGAGTAGCCATTGTTGGTGTAGGTTTTACACCGTTCAGGTCGATAACCCCCGACGTTTCCTTTAAGGAGATGATGTTTGAGGCAGCCACAAAGGCCTATGAGGATGCTGGGGTTTGCCCCCAAGACGATATCGACGGATTTGTAACTTGTGAGGAGGACTTCGCCCACGGCAGAAGCATTTTCAACATTCATACCCCAGATAATTTAGGTGCGGTTCTTAAGCCCATCCACACTATTCCTGGCGACGGCATTCATGGTTTGATCGCCGGCTATATGCAAATAAGCACCGGCCTTATGGATATAGTGGCCGTGGAGTCCCACAGCAAGGCATCTAACATGCTCACCCCCAACTATTTGCTGGCCCATGCCTTAGACCCGGTGTACAATAAGCCGCTTGGCCTTAATCCGTATTTCATCGCCGGCATGGAGATGAGCCGCTATCTGTATGAGACAGGGACGACGAAGGAGCATTGTGCCTTAGTTGCAGTCAAGAATAGGCTAAATGCCTTGCTCAATCCCCAGGCTGCCTATGGTGAGCGGATAGGGGTGGATGATGTGCTCAGCTCAGAGATGATGTTTTACCCTCTAAGCCGTTTGGACATGAGCTGTCCTGCCGACGGTGGGATCGTTATGGTCTTAGCCGCCGAGGAGAAGACTAAGGCCCTGAGTGATAAGCCTATCTGGATAAGGGGGATTGGCTGGTGTTCAGACACGCCGGGCCTGGAAACCAGGGACTGGGGTCAAGCCCTCTACGCTCGATTGGCTGGGGAGATGGCATACAAAATGGCCGGCATAAAGCACCCCAGGAAAGAGATCGATTTTGTGGAAATAGACGATACCTTCTCCTATAAAGAGCTCCAACACCTGGAGGCCCTCAAGTTGTGCCATCGCGGAGAAGCCGGCGCCCTGGTAGAGGAGGGGGCTACCCAAAGGGGTGGCGAATTGCCCGTCAATGTCTCGGGGGGAAGCCTCGGGGTGGGTCATCTGGTGGAGGCCACCGGTTTGCAGCGGGTTCTAGAGGTAGTACTTCAATTACGCGGCGAAGCTGGGAAAAGGCAGTTACCCAATGTCAAAGTCGGCTTAGCTCAATCCTGGCGCGGGCTCCCCACTAACAGTGGTGCCGTGATAATCTTGAGCAATGAGTGAAAGGAGGAAAGCCACCGTGCGCAAAGTCGCCATAATTGGTGCCGGGATGACCAAGTTTATGCGCCGGGCGTTGGAGACGGGGAAAGAGCTATCGTGGCAGGCAGCTAAAATGGCGCTCGATTCGTGTGAGCTGACCCTAAAGGATGTAGATTGTGTGGTTATGGGCACAGCGCCCGATGCCTTTGACATGGTTCATATGAAGGCGGAGTATCTCAGCGATGGCGCCGGAGCCTGGCGCAAGCCTTATATGAGGGGTTTTGTCGGCGGTGGCACGGGCGTCTTTGTGGCTTGTCAGGGCTGGTATCATGTAGCCTCAGGGCTTTTTGATACCTGCCTGGTGGTTGCTGAGGAAAAGATGTCCAGTTGCCTGCCCCATCCCCAGGGGGCTTTCATTACCTGCTGGGACCAGTTCACCGAGAGCCCGCTGGGGACGAGCCTCCTCTGGTTTTTTGCCTGGGAGATGAATCGCTACATGAATGCCCATGGCATCACGGAGAGGGAGATCGCCGCCGTCGCGGTCAAGAATAAGAGGAATGCCCTGGATCATCCCTGTGCCCAGTTAGCCTCGGAAATCACCGTGGATGATGTAATGAACTCGGAGATAATGGCCTGGCCGGTTAAGCGGCTCGATGTCAGCCCCACCAGCGATGGGGCAGTGGCTATCATACTGGCCGCCGAACATGTGGCCAAGAGGGTTACCGATAAGCCGGTATGGATTGAGGGGGTTGGCTGGTGTCTGGATACCATGTATGTGGGGCAGCGTGACCTTTACTATCCTAAGTATGTGGAGTACGCGGCCAGAATGGCCTATGACATGGCAGGGATTAAGGAACCGAGCAAAGAGATCAATATCGCTGAGCCTTACGACCCCTTTGATTATAAGGAACTGCACCACATGGAGGGGCTTCTTCTCTGTGGCAAGGGCGAGGCGGCAAAGCTTACTGCCGATGGCGTGACCCAGAGAACCGGCAATCTGCCCACCTGCCCCTCGGGGGGACTGCTCGGGGTGGGCAATGCCATCGCTGCTGCTGGACTGATGAAGGTGGCTGAACTTTTCTGGCAACTGCGCGGTGAGGCGGGAAAGAGGCAGGTACCGGGCAAACCAAAGAAAGGCGTTGCCCAGGCCTGGGGCGATGAGATGCAGGTGGGAACCGTCATTGTAGTGGGAGTTTGAGGAGGGAGTTATGCGTGAGAAAATCGAAGAATGGCCAGGAACAGCCCTAAAAGAGGCTGATATCGCGGAAAAGAGGGTTTTGCTCACGGAGTGGCACCCTAATCTGAAGTATGCCTGGGATGCGGGTATCGGCTATGGCCGTTATTTCGCTGAGTTGAAAAGGGGCAGGATTATGGGCACCAAGTGCCACAAGTGCCGTCGGGTATTGCTCCCAGCCCGGGCCTTCTGCGAGTGTTGTTTTCGGACAGTAGATGAATGGATCCGCCTCAAAGACACTGGCACGGTCAATACCTTCTCAATCGCTTATACTGATTCCATGGCCAACCGAATAAAGGAGCCCCAGATTCCCGCCCTGATTGAAATCGATGGCTCCGGTGGCGTGGCCATCATGCACCTATTAGGGGAGGTTGACCCCAAACAGGTAAAGATTGGGATGAGGGTTAAGGCGGTGTGGAAACCGGAGGCGGAGCGGGAAGGGGCGATTACCGATATCGAATACTGGAAACCAATAGAGGGGTAGGAGATGCCAGCAGATAAAGTTGTTCAGGTCAGCCAGACTAAGCCGCTCCACGGCGAGATCCCGGTATATGGACAATATACCTTTGGGATTGCGGGGGAGCGGTTTTTCAGGGAGATTAAGGACAATGGCAGGATCATGGGGTTGAGGTGTGAAAGATGTAATTTGACTTATGTGCCGCCGCGAATTTATTGTGAGCGTTGCTTCAACGAGCTACAGGCATGGATTGAGGTGGGGGGCAGAGGGAAGGTGCATACTTATACCATCGCTCACTTTGACCTGGATGGCGCTAGATTGCCGGAGCCGATAATCGTGGCTATGGTTCAAATTGATGGTGTTTGTGGTGGGATAGTCCATAGGCTGGGTGAGGTGAGACTTGAGGAGACGAGGATCGGCATGCCAGTGGAAGCGGTGTTCAAACCCAAAGCCCAGCGGACTGGCTCAATCCTCGATATAGAATACTTCAAACCCCAAGGGAAGTAATCCAAGAGGAGGTAAGGCCATACCCTTCGAGGAAGCGTGTGGGGAGCTGGGGATAAGTCATCGCTGTATCCCCTTCGGGCATCCCCAGTCCATTAGGCGCATTGAGCCTTCCATCGCACTTTGAGGGAAGAAGAGATAGGGCTTTACCACTACGGCAACCCAGAAGAAGCTCGTGAGCGTATTAGGGCAGCTACAGAGAGGTACAGCACCCAGAGGTATCACCAGGGGATTGGAGACATCAAGCCTATTGACAGGCACGAGGGGTGTGGGGAGGAGATCCTGGCTAGAAGGGAGGAACTGCTCAGCAGCGTAAAGAGGAATGGCAGAAAGCCCAGGGTCTTAGCACCGGTGTAAGGTCTTTTTTGCCTTAGACTGTCTCAGAGATATTTACAGGTACAGTTTTGTCAAGCCGTTGCCCTTTTTCAAATGGCCCGCTTGAGCACCGGCAGCCTCATTGTGGGAGTTTGGCTCATCTTGTATCTGGTCAGGTTCGGACCCCAGACCGCTCCGGGCAGGACCCTATGCCGTGCGCGATCAACTTGGGGCATACGATGATGAGGGAGCACGAGATGAGCTAAGGAAGGGCTTGGGTTTAAAAAAGACGAACCCAGACAGCTCGTTGTACCGCTATAGAAGCACTGACCGAGGACACCTGTATTAATTGAAGGGTGCTAGAAGCGAAGTGGGCGGTAATGCTCTTGTCTGAGTCCATCATGACCGTTGCGGGGTTTGTGGTGCCTGAAGCGTCCCCACTCCAGAGGCAAAGGCATAGCCCAAGGCGGTGACCATTGCCAATCCGCTCCTGAGGGACCTAATAGATGCACTGAGGCTTTAAAGCTCCGTGGGTATCTTGATCGGCAGTTCTTCTCTGCTCAGTAGGAAAAAGGCCGTGTCAGCGCTTTCAATGTCAACCAGTTTAATAGGCATTTCACTAACCGCTACCCTGAACATGAACCTTCCCACAATAGTCTCTCCGCCTTTATCGAGAAGCTCATTGTTGAGCCCTATTATGGCCAGCTGTGACCCAAGCGCTGGGCTGTCGGCAATCCCTATGGCTAGCATGTTCACGTTGATAGGTATTTCCGTCTGCGCAATAGCTTCAACCACATCCTTGAGACGAATATTAACCCCAAGAGCGTAGCCGTCAAACTCGACCACCTTTCCCCAGTATTGGCGTGGGTTTCCTGTTACAGGGTTTAACTCACTAATGTTGGCTACAGCTACTACTTCATCGACGAGGGTGTCCACAATCAGAGCAGGCTTAACCCCTGCCTTCACCTCTTGGCCACTCAGGGGAGCGGAGTAGTCCAGGTATTTCAGGACCTCCTCCGTGGGGTAGAGAACAGTGCCTATGACCTCTGCCTGCCTTAGTTGCCAGACCTTTCTTTCAGGGTCTATGGTCTCAAGCCTTGGCCCCTTTTCCTCAAAGAAGAGCTCAATAGGGCTATCAGCGAGAATTCCTACCCCGAAAGGCATCTTCAGTTCGGAGTAATCTACCGTTGCCGTAGCTACTACATAAGTGCCATGGATACGCACTCTCTTAAAGGCAAAGGAAGCCGGGTCATTAGAAATCTGTTGAACCGTAGCATTCGTTGGTTTAGATGCCTGTATGTTCTCGGCAATGATCACCCCGCCGAACTCATCAGGCTGCCACTTGGAACCGAGTTCTATTTCCTCAAGCGGGGTCTTGAGGAGAGTTCCTTTCACTTGGCCAGCGGAGAAGGTAAAGCTATACTCTTCACCCTCGTGAAAGAGGGTGACTTCCGCAGGAAGGTGGACCAAAGTATCAGAGAGCGCCAAATAGAATCCATCTTGTGCATAAACGACATAAGGGTAGATAGGCACATCCTTTGGGGAGTTCGGGATTGAGAGATAGGAAGTCAGAGTATTTGCAACTTCCCTGGGCGGTGTGGCAATTAACCCTTTCACTGCGACCGGCACCAAGTTGATGTCAAGTTCCTTGCCTGCCTTTATCGCCAGATACTTTACTTCCTCTTTGACCGACTCATATACGTCCAGGGTATTGGTGTCATAGTCGTAAACCCCCGTCAAGCGGTAAAACCCTTTCTGAAGTGAAGCAATATTACCAGCAATGTTAACACCGCCTTTACCGTCAATCAGGAGTCTCGGCGCGCTACCTGTAAGGTATGTCTGCCCCGATAGTTCTACCATTTTCCCATCAGTGGATGGGTCGCCAGCTACGTGGGAAGGGGAGCTCAGTATTGGAGCCGCTTTAGAGGGGCGAGACCACCATGTCGGACCCCAATCTGGTGCCGAGTTGCGCGTCAGACGCATCAGGTTTGTGCCGTCGGCATCTATGACGTAGATTTCGGTGTTGCCCTGTGTAACCCAGGCATAGAAGGCGATCTGGCTACCGTCGGGTGACCAGCTGGGCCAGGTTGCATCCCTGGGGTACCAGCCATATCCAAAATTGGTAACCATCCTCAGATTGCCGCCGTCAGCATCCATGATCCAGATATTGCGGGCGCCGCCCCGGTCGGACTGGAAGGCGATGAATCTCCCGTCAGGAGACCACGCGGGCTGTCCATCGTTTCCCAGGTTGTCCGTGAGGGGTCTTTGATCGCTGCCATCGCTATTCATCACGTAGATTGAATCCCTTCCGTCGCGGTCGGATTGGAAGACGATTTGGCTTCCGTCAGGTGACCATGCGGGATGTGAATCGTTTGCCGAATTATTGGTTAGGCGTGTCAGGTTTGCGCCATCAGCGTCCATCACATAGATTTCGCGCTGTCCACACACGCCGGAGTCGAAGGCGATACGGCTACCATCGGGAGACCATACCGCTGCCCAGCCAGCATGTCGGCTGATGAGTTTTTCCTCATTTTGGCCACTGGAGTCCATAACGTAGATCCCCGTATATCCTCTTGTGAAGCTCATTCGGCCGCCATCCGGCGACCACGCAGGGCACCGATCCCGTTCCGGATTATTGGTCAAGCGCGTTTGGTTTGAGCCATCCGCATTCATGACATAGATCTCGGGATTGCCATCCCGCTCAGACACGAAAGCGATCTTCCCGGGCGGGGCCCAGGGGCTTCGGGTTCTGTAGAAGTTCATCCCCACGAGCACCAGGTCATAGACGTCCACCATGCCATTGGCGGTAACGTCCACCGTCTCGCCCGACACCACGATATTGAATTGCGATGCTATTGTCGCTAAGTCTGATATGTCAATCACCAGGTCACCATTGACATCTCCGCCCAAAAGGGTCACATCTGGCAGTGTCGTTGTGCTCCCCGACTCTACTACGACATCTGACTTGACCGCCTTTAGATAACCGAGCATGGTAGCTTGAATTTCATAAGTGCCTGGGTCTACTGTCAGGCTGAAGTTGCCCGCTGCGTCGGTGACGACTGGCTCGTAGCCAGGAATGGAAATTGTGGCCCCGCTGTGGTCATTGCGGCCCTGCAGGCGGACAATGCCAGTTACAACGCCAGGCCCATCTCCTTCATAGGTCAACAAAGTATTATTTCCAGAATGGTAGGAGGCTTTAAGCCAAGCGTCAGAACGGCAAACCCTTGAATATCTTATTTCATCTATCTTTCCCGACCATTTGAAAACAGCACCCCCATCTGAATTCCTGGCTCCTATCCAACAATCTTGTTGTTGTAAATTTAAGGTAGCATCTTCACTCCAAGAACTCACTCCATCAACATAAAGCCTGACGGTAGTTCCATCATAGGTGGCAGTCAGATATTTCCAAGTATTTGTAACTAAAGCATCATCTCCAAATCCTCCGCTATACCAGCCAACTAGATATTTTCCATGCTGCCCCAGATAAATTACTTGTCCACCTTTCCAAGGCCCAGCGTTCCAAATATATCTTTCATCGCTATCGGTTGCATAGCACCACCCCTCTATTGTCCAAGGGTTGGCTCCCGTTTGCAAGAAGGATGTGGGCAAATTAATATAGTTATCTGAGCCATCAAACTCTAGACATTGTCCAATTTTACCTTCAACCAAATCATCCAGGGCCATTGAACCTTGACAGGTTCCGTTGTTGTTATTTGCTGTGCTATCCAAGATTTGAGGGGCTACCTCTGAAGGATCCTGATTCAAGTGCCAAACTCCTTTGAAATTGCTATCCCAAACACTGGCTGGATCGACTCCGTTACTAGCGTTAGGATTGCCATAGTAGAGGTAGAATTCGGTATCAGTTGTGGAAGAAACAAAAGGAATTTTTACGTGATATACTGCTTTCTGATTTATAGCATCGTGCCTTTCTCTCTCATACTTCAGGAGGGTTACACCGTCAGAACTTGTAAATCTGATATCGAAGCCATCACTTCTTGCTTTTGAGAAATCAAAGTTACTGGAATTTAAGAATACTGCGACTGGAAAATCAGTTAAATCAGCGTCTATTTTAGTATGGTCTATCGATAATTTTTCGCGATATTTCCATCCGGTAAGCCAATTTTTTCCGATAGTCGTGGTAATAATGATTGAATCTCTCTTAGACGAGTCCCCTTGAGATGTTGCTATAACAGTTATGGTAGCCTTGTCACCATCTTGAGCATCATACGGCGCAGTAATTCTTAAGGTAATATCGGTTGAAGCTTCCGGATCCAGGATCACCGAGTTTTCATCCAAAATTGCTATCCAGCCGGATGGAGGGTCAGAACAGGTTAAGTCAAATGTATCCTGTCGGTTACCGGTGTTTTTGACCGTCAAAGTATAGCTTGCGGTCTCTCCTGGCCCTATCCGTTTTTCGGGTTCTCCCCAGGATAGATCTACCCCGTAGTTAGGGGGTGGGATGATAACGCCGTCTTTCCATACCCCTATCAGTGGATAGCTATCCTTGTCCCCATCTATGCTGTAGGGGGTATCCCCAATCCCATCTCCATTGGCGTCACCTCCAGGGTAGTCGCTCCAGTAGTTGCCGAGGTAGTTTGTGTAGGTTTTGCCGTTGTAGGTGTAGGTTATTTCCTCTGGGGAGTGCCAAGTGTTTAATGAATTAGACGAAACATTATCTTGGTTGTCTATGAAGTTATTGAGGTAGGTCAGGTTGCCCGGAGGACCAAGGAAGACCCCAGACTGGTTGGCTGCGATGGTATTATTTATTATTTGTATTGCGTTTGACTGCCAATGGACGTACACCCCCACCCCGCAATTCGTTATTGAATTGCCTATTATAATTGTGTTGTTGCACCCCTGAGTTACGAATATGCCGTGGGGGCTTGCTGAAATCATATTGCCCGAAATAGTTCCTTTGCTATCTGTAAGAATCCCTCCTGCCATACCTGGATTGTCTATTAGTATGTTATTTGTAATTTCGAAGATGCCCTTTCCCCAAGTATGTAGGACTATCCCGGCATTCCCTATGCCACCACTATATCCTTCCCCTGAATTCCTTATCGTGAATCCTTCGATTGAGCATCTTATACTGTCCCAAACATTGTCAACGAGAATGCCTTTCTTGACACCATTTGCATCAATAACTGTGGTGTTTCTGTCTTTGCCAATCAGACTTAGCGATTTATGTATGACTATATTCTCGTGGTAGGTTCCTTCATAAACAAAAATGGTGTCTCCCGCACTGGCAGCATCCACCGCATCTTGAATCTTGGTGAAGTCGGCATCAGGGTAGTCCTGCTTGTCGTCATCGACATGCCATACCCGTGGCACGATAGTGACCTCATCCTGAGCTGAAGGCCCGTCCATCGTGCCATCGTTTGGGGTGACCACACACCTCCAGGTCTCGCCTTTGGCTGTCTCTGAGGCAGAAACGATGTTGGTGGTCAGCGCTGATTGCAACGCCCCGTTCTTGTACCAGGCATAGGAGTAGCTAACAGGATCGCCGTCTGGGTCTGTGCTCGGGATGGTGATGGTACATACTAGGTCGTCAGTGGTCAAGGGGCTGTCTGGAGTTACGTCTACCGTCGGGGCTGTGGGCGGGCGGTTCACTAATTGCATATATTTGTCCCAATCCCAGTACGGGCCAGGATCAGGCCCAGAATAAATCTCATCATGACCGACTATATGGCTTCTGTCCATAGCTATGTCATATTTCTGGCAGAGGTATCGAACTAATTTTGCTGAAGCTTGATACATCGCTTCCGTGGGCCACTTTGGTTCAGTGGTCCACCCAGGGCTGGACAGCATTCACTTCAGCATAGGCTCGGGGGTGCAGACGATCAGCCCGGCCCGCGAGCTGCCTGGGTTGAGGGGCCCGGGGATCATTGACGGCACCACCCAGCCGGGCTTCGCCGGCAGCCCGATTATCGAGCTGGAAGGCAGCAAGGCGGGGCTTGCCGCAGCCGGTCTGCGCATCGGCAGTGACAGCACGGTGAAAGGGCTGGTAATCAATGGCTTCGACTCTGGTCTCTGGATAGGCTCGAACAACCGCGTTGTAGGCAACTACATCGGCACCGACGTCACGGGCGCCATTGCCCTCGGCAACGGCCGGCAGCATCCCTTTGGTGGACTGGGTGGGATTGTTGTGACTGGCTCCAACAACGTCATCGGGGGAACGGACCATGACCCTGGGGTGTGCAACCGGGACTGCAACCTCATCTCGGCCAACGCCACGCAAGGCATTCTGATCGACAGGGTCGCATCGGGGAACCGAGTCCTGGGCAACTTCATGGGCACCGACATAACCGGGACGGTCACCGATCCCGATGGGATAGCCGATAGTGGCGACGAACTGGGTAACGCCGTCGGGGTGGTCATTGTTGGAGCAGGTGCAACGGGCAACACCATTGGAGGCACCACGCCAGGGGAACGGAACATCATCTCGGGGAGCTGGTGGAACCACGTTCGGTTCCTTGACACCACGGGAAACGAGGTTCTCGGCAACTACATGGGCACCGACGTGACCGGCACCCTTGGTCTCGGCGCTGGGTTCTCAGGCGTATGGATTGTCGATTCATCGGGTAACACCATTGGGGGCATGGCCGGGACGAAACTGGGCGGGCCGTGCACCGGGGCCTGCAACGTGATCGCCGGCAGCGGCGCCTATGGCGTGCTCATCGAAGCCGATCGTGTGAGTGCCACGGGGAACACGGTGCAGGGCAACTTCATCGGCGTCGACGTCACGGGCACACAGGGGATAGGCAACGGCGGTGGCATTAAGGTGGAGGCTAATGGTAATAACGTCCGGGGCAACGTGGTCAGCGCCAGCACAGGGGTCGGACCGATTTCGGGTCTGGGCAATGGCGTGGTTATCGTCGGCGATGAGAACGACCTGTACAGGAACCGCATCGGGACCGACGTCAACGGGGTGAAAGGCCTGGGCAACCTCCACAACGGTGTGCTCGTCCGGGGAAACCGCAACTGCATCGGCACCCTCCGTGAATTCCTTCAGGGGAAGTGCGAGACGAGCGCCCTTACCGATGAGCCAGACCAGGCCAACGTCATCTCGGGGAACGGAGCCCACGGGGTTGTGATAAGCGAGGGAGAGGAGAACATCATACTGTTCAATACCATCGGGACAGACCTGAACCACGAAAAAAGGTTGTCCAACCTCGGCAGCGGCGTGGTGCTCAGTGCCAGCAACAACTATGTTCTCAAAAACACCATTGGCGGCAACGCCTGGCATGGGGTTGAGGTAACTCAGGGCAACAACAACATCATCCAGGGGAACTTCATCGGGACCGATGGCACCAGGGGGGACTTGGGCAACTTGGGCAGCGGCGTCCTGATAGCAGATGGCAACCGGAACGAGGTTGGCGGCCCTCCACCTGTGGGCAGTGTGATGAGGGCAAACAACGTGATCTCCGGGAACTTTGATGGAATCGTGGTCATTGGAGGTGAAGAGAACAAGATCCTGGAAAACTTCATTGGCCTGAATCAACATGGGGATGCCGCCATCCCCAACCAGGGCAATGGCGTCCACCTCATGGGGACAATCTTGACAACGATCGAGGAGAACTTCATCTCTGGCAACGGGGCGGCCGGCGTCCGCATCAGTGAAGGCGGAAACAATGAGCTTTGGGGCAACAGCATAGGGATTGCAGTGCCCTCACCTGAACGCAGGGCAGGCGTTGCCCGGGCCGTTCCCAACGGCGGGCCTGGCGTGGAGGTGCTAAACTCAACTGAAAACAGAATTGGGCTCCGTACAGGAGGAAATATCATCTCGGGCAACCAGGGGGCGGGGATCCTGATCCGTGGTGGGGAACTCAATGTGGTGGAGGCTAACCGGATCGGCACCGACCGGGAAGGCACGACAACGGAGCCCAACCTGGGGAACCTGGGGGCAGGGATTGAGGTCACAGGCGGTATTGAAACGGACATCTGCGACAACATTATCGGGGGTAACCATGCCCATGGTATCCTCCTACGGGGTGATGCTACGCTTACCACTTTGTTTAAGAATGCCATCGGCACAAACGGTTGTCATATAACCAACACGCTAACGGAATTGTCCCTCCCCAACGCCCTTGATGGGGTCCACATCGCCGATTCAGCGTCCGACAACGAAATCGGTAGCAACTGCATCTGGTTTAATGGCCGTGACGGCGTCCGTGTAGACGGCCCAAATGCGGTCAGCAACTGGATTACACGGAACTCCATTCACGCCAACCAGGGCAAGGGGATTGAGAACATGAACGGCGGCAACGAAGAGCTGCCACCACCGGAGGGCAGCCTGGTATTAGGGAAGCTAGTGGGTACTACCTGCGGCGAGTGCCTAGTGGAGATCTTTTCTGACCCTGACCATCAAGGCCAAGTGCTCTGGATTTGGGGCTACACTGACGCAAACGGGAGTTTTACCGCCTCGGTTGGCCGTCCGCCTTCCCCAGGAAGGAAGTTTACCTGCACGGCGACCGACAGGGTTTTTAATACCTCGGAGTTCGGCTGTGGCTTTGAGGCCCCACCTGTGGACCTGGAAGCGACCAAGCGGGACGCAGATGTAGACGGGGGCGCGCTGCTGCCAGGCGACCTGTTGGAATACGCCGTGCAAATCGCCAACAACAGCGATGTTACTGTCCCGGACACCGTGCTGAATGAGCTTGAGGACCCCCTCCCGCAGGGCACCTCTTACGTTCCCGAGTCCATCACTGTGGATGGCGTCCCCAACGATGATGATATCGCTGACGGGACGGGTTACGAGGCCGAGGCAAATCGGGTGGTGTGGAACGGCGCCATCCCGGGGAACGCAACACGGGTTATTGCATTCCGTGTGCAGCTTGACCCTGCGCTCCAGCAGGGTGCGGAGGTGAGCAACCAGGGGATGGTATTAGGCCTGCTGAAGACTGATGACCCCGATACCCCGGAGGTCGATGATCCCACCACAAGCGTCCTTTCCGCTGGGTGGGGTTCAATTACGGGCACGCTTTATCTCCAGGGCCGCCCGGACCACAGCGGCGCTAGCGTCCAGGTCAATGGAAGCCAGACCCAGACTGGTATCAATGGGTCCTATTCCTTTGAGCAGTTACCAGAGGGTACATATAATGTCACCGCTAGCATGCCTGGCCACCTGCCGGCTGAAAAAGCCGATGTGGAGGTGATAGGTGGAAAGATAATACCTGTGCCCGATGTCATTTTGCTGGCAGGCGATTTTGACCAAAATGGCGTTATCGATATCTACGACCTGGTAGCAATGGCAGCGGTCTTTGGCATGACTGAAGCTAGCGCCGATATCAATGCTGACGGCTTGGTGGACATCTTCGACCTAGTGCTGGTGGGGATGAACTTTGGCAAGACGGAGAGCCCATGGAAAGGAGAGCCAACGGTCCAATAGCGTCTTGGCTGTAACGCCAAGACCTGAGTTCAAGCCCTTCTTTGACTTGAAGTACGATGGGCTGTCACACAGCGTATTGCAGATGCGACCCCGATGGGATTCGAACCCACGATCTCCACCGTGACAGGGTGGCATGTTAGTCCGCTACACCACGGGGCCACAACCTAATGGCAGTCTAACAATTTGCACCTTATATGTCAAGCCTGGGGGCCGACTCGGGCCTTTACCATTCTCGTGGAGATGCCTATTTCAGCGGTGCAAAGTGTTTGATATCCATGATGGTGCCGCTGCGTTGCTCACTCCATACCGCCCTGACCGCTAAGCCTATTTTGACCTCCTCCTTGACCCTCTCCACATCGGAGAGGTCTATGTCCCCGATGAAATGGAGAAACCCCACATCTGCCCCATCCAGGTCGATGATGGCCACCACATAGGGTGGTGGCTTGGGCTCCCCGGCAAAGCTGTAATTCACCAGCGACCAGGTCCGTACCTTGCCCTGGTCGCTCACCTGGACCCATTCCTCGGGGTCGACAAAGCATCTGGGACAAAACTTGCGGGCCGGCACCAGTACCCGATGACACTGGGGGCACCTGGTCCCCATGATCCGCCGGTTCTTTTCCATCTCCTCGAAGAATCGACTGTTCACTGAGCCATAGGCAAACTTATAGGGCAGGCATACCTCGGTCTCCAGTACTCTCATGGCCGCCTCCTTACGGTTCCCTTCCCAGGATCATGATGCCGTTGAACTGGTCCACACCGCCCATGGCATGGGCCAGCGCAGTGTTTATCGCCCTAGGAGCCTGGTGGGCACCGGCCTTGCCCATTATCTGCAAGGCCGACTCGGCAACGCGAATGAGACCGCTAGCTCCTATAGGATTGGTGGCCAGGACGCCTCCAGATAGGTCACATGGCAGGTTCCCTTCCTTGAAGATCACGCCCCTCTCCACCAGGCTACAGGCCTCGCCCTCGCCGCAGAAGCCGAAGCATTCGTAGTAGAGGAGCTCTTGGAAGGTGAAGGGGTTGTAAATCTCGGCATAGTCCAGCTCCCTGGCCGGGTCGAATATCTTGGCCATCTTATAGGCTCTCTGGGCGGCAAAGATGGCGGACTCCCACCTCACCTTGTCGGCATCCCCAAACCAGTGCTCATCCCCGCAGTAGCCTACGTCCTTTATCCAGGCCGGGGTCTTGGCGATTTTCCGGGCTGCCTCCTCGGAGGCCATGATCACAGCACAGGCGCCATCGGAGCTGGGGCAGGTGTCCAGCAACCGTAGCGGGTAGGAGATGATCCGCGATTTCAGCACGTCATCGACGGTTATCTTGACCTTGATGTGGGCATAGGGGTTGTCCAGGGCATTGTTGTGATGGGCCACCGAGATCCTGGCCGCCGCCTCCCGGATCCTCTCCTCGGGGATACCGTAGCGATGGATATAGGCATTACACTGGAGGGCGAAGACGGTGGGCGCCCCGCCAATGAAAACCCTTTGGAAGAAGGGCTCGGCCACAGTATTCATGGTGCCTTGGGGGTCGCCCTCGTACATTTTCTCGGCCCCCAGGGCCAGGACCACGTCGAACAGGCCTGAAGCCACATGGTAGAAGGCGGAGTGGGCCACGGACATCCCCGTAGAGCCACAGGTGGCCACCCGGAGCACGGGCTTGGAGAAGGCACCTATGCCGTCCGACCAATAGAGGTGGGTGGCGTTCACCCCCTCCATGGGAGAGGGCATGGAGCCCGTGACTATAGCCTCGATATCCTTTAGGGTCAGGCCGGTATCCTCCAGGGCAGCCGCCACCGCCTCATGCACCAGCTCGGGGTAGCTCACATCGTCCCGTCGGCCATGTTTGGTCTGGCCTGAGCCAACTACGGCCACTCTTCTCAAGGCATCCTCCTTCCTAGCTGCCCAGGATGACCACCGAGTGCAATTGCCCGGCCCAGCCGTGCATATTGTGGGCCAGGGCCGTTTTGGCCCCGGGCACCTGATGCTCTCCGGCCTGCCCCATCACCTGCGAGGCTGCCTCAGCGATGCGGATCAGCCCCCGGGCCACATAGGGATTGGCGGAAAGCACCCCGCCCGAGGGATTGATGGGCAGCCTGCCGCCCATGGCTGTGGCCCCGCTCTCCAGGAATCGGCCGCCCTCGCCCTCTGGGCACAGGCCCAATTGCTCACACCACAGAAGCTCCTGATAGGAGAAGGGCTCGCAGAGCTCGGCAACATCGATCTGCTGGCTGGGGGAGCTGATGCCCGCCATGCGGTAGGCCCTCTCCGCGGCCGGGCGCAGGGCACCACCCAACAGGTCCCGGTCGCCCAGATAATAGTGAGCGGTGCCCCAGCCCATCCCCTGGACCCAGGCCGGCCTGGCGGCCAGCCCCCTGGCCCGCTCCTCCGAGGCCACCAGCAGGGCACAGGCACCGTCTGAAGCCAGACAGCATTCCAGTTCCCGCAGGGGATAGGCCAAGACCCGGGACTGGAGCACCTCGTCCACGGTAAGCTTGCCCTTCCTGTGGGCGAAGGGGTTGCGGAGGGCGTTCCCCAGGTTTTTCACCGCCACCTGGGCCATCTGCTCCTCGGTTATGCCATAGCGTTGCATATATAGCTGAGCCTGAAGGGCCGCCGCCGAGATGTCGTCCACCCCCAGCGGACGCTGATAGAAGGGGTCGCCGCTCAGGTTGGTCAATGTGGACAGGCTGGGGATCTCGGAGCCCTTGGTGACGCCGACCACCAGGGCGGTATGGAAATGGCCCGACAGCACCCGCATGCAGGCATATATAAACCCTAAGGCTGAGTCCTCCTCCGCCTTGCTGGCGTCCTTCCGGTTAGAGGCGGCTGCCTCGAAATAATAGGCATTGGAGCAACTGATGCCTTGCCAGTAGTCGGAGGAAGAGGTGATGACGGTCTGCACCTCATCGGCGCGCAGGCCCAGCTTGTCCAGCAGCCCCCGGGTCACTTCATAGACCAGCTCCCGCACGCTCTTATCCAACCTCTCAGCGTGTGTGGTCTGCTCCACCCCCACGATAGCCACCTTTCCCGGCATGGAAAGAGCCTCCTTCCCGAAAACGATAACAGGGGCAATCCAAACCAGTAAACTATATCATTCCGCATTCACCGCGTCAACGCCCCAAATCCCCTTGACAAGGCCTTTGGGGAGTGGTAGCATCGTATACCGATGTAATTGCGGCCCGATGTCATTGAGCTGCGAGGTATTCCTATATGGTTTTGGATCGGGTGGATCAGCCCCGCGACCTGAAGGGTCTGAGCATTCACGAGCTATATCAGCTTGCTGCCGAGATCCGTAGCCAGCTCATCGCCACGGTGACCGTTAACGGCGGCCACCTGGCTTCCAATTTGGGCGTGGTGGAGCTTACCATCGCCCTGCACCGCGTCTTCGATAGCCCCCGAGACAAGCTGATATGGGATGTGAGCCACCAGAGCTATGTTCATAAGATGCTCACCGGCCGCAAGAGGGATTTGGCCAGCCTGCGCCAATATCGGGGCTTGTGTGGCTTCGCTGAACCAAAGGAGAGCCCTCACGATGTCTTCGGCGCCGGTCATGCCAGCACCTCCATCTCCGCCGCTCTGGGGATGGCCCTGGCCCGGGACCTGGCCCAGGAGAGCTATCATGTGGTGGCTATCATCGGTGATGGCGCCATAGGCGGGGGCATGGCCTTCGAGGCCCTAAACCACGCCGGGCACTTGGGCACCAGGCTCCTGGTGATCCTCAACGATAACGGCATGGCCATATCCCCCAGCACCGGGGCCCTGGCTCGGCTCCTTAATCGGGTCAAGCTCGACCCCAGGTACCAGCGGGCCAAGGAAGATGCCAAGAGGGCCATCTTTAAGCTGCCCCTGGGGGGGCCTGTGTGGGCCCTGAGCAAACGCTTCAAGGACAGTTTGAAGTATGCCCTGGTGCCCGCCTCTATCTGGGAGGAGCTGGGATTCGACTATATAGGGCCGGTGGATGGGCACAACATCGAGGAGTTGGAGGCAGCCCTGAGGGGCGCCCAGGGCAAGCCTGGGCCAGTGCTGCTCCATGTCCTCACCCGAAAGGGGAAGGGATACCCCCCTGCCGAGGCCGATGCTGTGGGCTTTCATGGGGTGCCCCCCAACAGCGGCGCGGTGGCTAAAGCCCCCTCCTATAGCACGGTCTTCGGGGAGACCGCGCTCCGCCTGCTCCGCGAAGACCCCAGGGTGGTGGTCATCACCGCGGCTATGCTGGAGGGCACCGGGCTCACCAAAGCAGCCCAGGAATTTCCCCACCGGGTTTTCGATGTGGGCATCTGTGAGCAACATGCTGTCACCCTGGCCGCGGGCATGGCCACCCGGGGGCTGGTGCCCATTGTGGCCATCTACTCCACCTTCCTCCAGCGCGCCTACGACCAGATCATCCACGATGTCTGCCTGCAAAACCTGCCCGTGGTCTTTGCCCTGGACCGGGCCGGCATCGTGGGCGACGATGGCAAGACCCACCAGGGCGCTTTTGACCTCTCCTATCTGCGCTGTATCCCTAACATGGTGGTGGCAGCGCCCAAGGACGAGGATGAGCTGAGACATCTGCTGTTTACTGCCACCCGGGCGGGATGTCCTATGGCCATCCGCTACCCCAGGGGCAGCGGATGGGGGGTGCCCCTTCAGCCCCAGCTCCAGGAGCTGCCCATAGGCCAAGGGGAGTTGCTGAGGCAGGGGCAGGACGCGGCCATTATAGCCAGCGGCGTCACCGTCTACCCGGCCCTGGAGGCGGCACAACTCCTCTCCCAGGAAGGTATCGAGTGCGCCGTGGTCAATGCCCGCTATGTTAAACCCCTGGATGCCCAACTCATCCTGAGGATGGCCAGCCAGACCAAGAGGCTCCTCACCGTGGAGGAGAATGTCCAGGCAGGGGGGTTGGGCAGCGCTGTCCTGGAACTATTGACCGGGTCTGGACTGGAAGGGGTGAGGGTGCACCATCTAGGCCTCCCCGACCAGTTCATTGAGCACGGTCCTCAGCAGCTGTTCCGCTCCCAGTTTGGGCTGGACGCCTCGGGCATTGGCCGAGGCGTGAGGAGCCTGCTTGGGGAGGCTGTCCTTCAAACGGGTATGGCCCATGAAAGCCAGAACTGATAATTTGCCCAGCGTCTTCCAACGCTACCGCGCCGATATCGACGCTGAGCTGAGGGCCGTCCTCTCCGGGCGGGATTCCCCCCTCTACCACATGCTGCGCTACCACCTGGGATGGGTGGATGAGCGGGGAAATCCCCTGGCTCAGGACGCCGGCAAGGCCCTGCGCCCCACCCTTTGCCTCCTGGCCTGTGAGGCTGCCGGCGGCCACTACCAGAAGGCCCTGCCGGCCGCCGCCGCTCTGGAGCTAATCCATAACTTCTCGCTCATCCATGACGATATCCAGGATGGCGATAGGGAGCGCCGCCACCGCCCCACCGTATGGTATTTGTGGGGCAAGAATCAGGCCCTGAACGCCGGCGATAGCATGCATGCCCTGGCCAACCTGGCCCTGTGCCGTCTCAAAGAAAAGGGGGTCGCCGCCCCAAAGCAGGTACAAGCCCTGCGCCTCCTCACCGAAGGCTGCTTGGCCATGATCGAGGGGCAGTATCTGGACCTCAGCTACGAGAGCCGCCTGGATGTCTCGGTGGACGACTACCTGGAAATGGTCTCCCTGAAAACGGCCGCTCTCATCGGCTGTGCCACGGGGATGGGGGCGCTATTAGGCACGGATGACGAGCTTTTGATAGAGCATCTGCGGCGTTTCGGCCACCGCCTGGGGCTGGCCTTCCAGATCAGGGACGATATCCTGGGTATCTGGGGGGATGAGACCATCACCGGCAAGCCCCTGGCCTCCGATATCCGGCGCAAGAAGAAGTCGTTGCCGGTGGTTTACGCCCTGGCCAGCCAGGACAGGGAGCTCCTCAGGATCTACCGCAAACCGAGCCTGACCGAGGCGGAGGTCGCCCTGGTACTAAACAAGCTAGAGGCAAAAACAGCCCAGGCCCAAGCCGAGGCTTTCTGCCAGCAGGCCCTTGATGAGCTGGAGGGGATAGAGCTTAAGCCCCAGGCCAGGGAGGAGCTGGTGGAGCTGGCCCATTTTCTCACCCAGCGCAGCTATTAGGAGACGACATTGGCGGAAAAGTCGGCCCACACCCTAGCCCAGACCCAGAACAGCAATAGCCTCAGGAAGCAGGAGCAGCTGCGCATTAACCTGGAGGAGGACATCCAGTTCAAGGGCCTGACCTCCGGGTTTGAGGATTATCACTTTGTGCACCAGGCCCTGCCCGAGCTCGACCTGGCAGATGTAGACCCCTCTACTACCTTCCTGGGCAAGCCCCTCCGTGCCCCCCTGCTCATCTCGCCCATGACCGGGGGCATCGAGGAGGCTCGGCTCATTAACCTGAACCTGGCCCGGGCGGCCCAGGCCACGGGCATCGCCATGGCCGTAGGCTCCCAGCGGGCCGCCATCGAGGACCCGGGGGTGGCGGTGACCTATCAGGTGCGGGGGGTGGCCCCGGACATCCTCCTCCTGGCCAACCTGGGGGCCATCCAGCTTAACTACGGCTGGGGGGCCAGCCAGTGTCAGCAAGCGGTGGACATGATAGAGGCCGACGGGCTCATCCTCCACCTCAATCCCCTTCAGGAGGCCTTGCAGCCCGACGGCAATACCAACTTCGCCTCGCTTTTAGACAAGATAGGAAGGGTCTGTCGGGAGATCAGCGCCCCGGTCATTGTTAAGGAGGTGGGGTGGGGGATATCGGAGGCGGTGGCCCGGAGGCTGGCCTCGGCCGGTGTCGCTGGCCTTGATGTGGCCGGCGCCGGGGGCACCTCCTGGAGCGAGGTGGAGAGGCGCCGAGCCGATAGGCAGGCCGGTGGGCATATTGCGGCAGCCTTTGCCGACTGGGGAATACCCACTGCCCGGTCTTTGCTCATGGCCCGCCGGGGGGCACCGGGGCTGTCTCTCATCGCCAGCGGCGGCATCCGCACCGGGGTGGACGCCGCCAAGGCCATCGCCCTGGGCGCCGATGTGGTGGGCATAGCTGCCCCTTTGCTCAAACCAGCTACCATCTCGCCCCAGGCAGTCATCCAGGCCATCCAGGAGGTCATTGAGGCGCTCCGCATCGCCATGTTCTGCATCGGGGCTGCCACCTTGACAGAGCTCAAGGATTCTCCCCACCTCAAGGTCAAGGAGAAAATGTAGCATGGTCTTTCCCTGGCAGCTGACCCTGGGTCTTACGAGATACCTTCTCCGGCAAAGGCTCAAGGGGAATAGGCAGTTCCCTCTGGTATTGATGCTGGAGCCTTTGTTGCGCTGCAACCTGGCCTGCGCCGGCTGCGGGCGCATCCGTGAATACGGGGATATCTTAGACAAGATGCTCAGCGTAGAGGAGTGCCTGGAGTCCGTGGACGAATGCGGGGCCCCGGTGGTATCCCTCACCGGCGGCGAGCCCCTCATCCACCCGGATATCGATAGGATAGTGGACGGAATAGTAGCCAAGAGGCGCTTTGTCTATTTATGCACCAACGGCCTGGCCATGGAGGAGTCGCTGCCCAATTTCCAGCCCGTTCCATATTTGAGCTTCGTTGTCCACCTGGATGGCCTGGCCCAAACCCATGATCGGATCACCGGTCGGGAGGGCACCTTTGACATTGCCATCGCGGCGATAAAGGCAGCCAAGAGGGCTGGATTCCAGGTGCGTACCAACACCACCATCTATAAGGGTACTGACCCCCTGGAAATCGAGGCCCTCTTCCAGCTCCTCACCCAAATTGGCGTCGATGGCATCATGGTGTCGCCCGGCTTCAGCTATGAGGGGGTGGCCGACGATGTTTTCCTCTCCAGGGAGCAGTGTAATGGCCTCTTCCGGGCCATCCGCCAGCTTCGGGACCGGGTCAAGTTCTACAACACCCCTGGCTATCTCAGGTTCCTGGCCGGGGAGCTGGAGCTTCAGTGCACCCCCTGGTCCAACCCCACCCGGAACCCTAAGGGCTGGAAAAGCCCGTGCTATCTCATCACCGATGGCCACTACCAGAGCTTCGCCGAGCTGATGAGGGAGACCCCATGGTTCAAGTATGGCGTGGGCAAGGACCCCCGCTGCGCCAACTGTATGGTGCACTGCGGCTTCGAGGCCAGCGCCATCGCGGCCCTGGGCAAAAACCCGGCCCTGCTCTGGGAAACGGTGCGCTGGAACTTCCTATCTTGAGATGCCCTGATGATCGTGGTCATGGCAGCTATGAGGGAGGAATTGCAAGGCTTGAAGCGGGCGATGACCGTGGGGCAAAGCCGTGGGGAGGGGGATTACCTTCTCCACGAGGGCACCTATCTGGGCAAGGAACTGCTCCTGGTCCAGACCGGCATGGGGCGCCGCAGGGCCACTGAGGCGGCGGAGCTGGTGGTCGCCCGATTCCAGCCGGCTCTTATACTTTCCACTGGCTATGCCGGCGCCCTGGACGGCTGCCTGGGGGCGGGAAACATCTTCATCTATTCCAGCATCTACGGCATCACCGGGGAGCTGCCCCGGCCGGAGGCAACCCTGTCCCCGGCCCTATCCCCCCAGCAGCATTTGGTCTCCCTGGCTATGGCCATCCTTTCCCAGGCGGGCATGGCCTTCAGCTGCGGCGCTGGCATCACCGCCACCAGGGTAGCCCCTGACCCGGCCACCAAAAGGTGGCTGGGGCAACTGTCCTCGGCCCAGGCCGTGGATATGGAGAGCTATTGGATTGCCCAGGTAGCTTTGCAGGCGGGCATCCCCTGCCTCGTCGCCCGGGCCATCTCCGATACCCTGGAGCAGGATCTGTCCCCTATGCTCAGATTTGCCAAAATCGACGGCACCTGGAACAAGGGGCAGGCGGCCCTCTATTTTCTGGTTCGCCCCTGGCAGGTGCCCAAGGCGGTGGGCTATTCCCGAAATGTGCGCCGCGCCCGCCGCCAGCTCACCCGATTCCTGAAATCATTGATAGGGGCTTGGCAATAGACGACGATGAAGGCCCTGGTCACTGGAGCCAGCGGGTTTATCGGTAGCAACCTGGTGCGGGAGCTACTGCGTCACGGCTATGAGGTGAGGGCCCTGCTCCGCAAGGGCAGCGATACCCGCAATCTCGACGGCCTCAAGCTGGAGATGGCCTATGGCGACCTCCGCGACCCCCGGTCGCTGGAGGGGGCGGTGGCAGGCTGCGATGTGCTCTTTCACGCCGCCGCCTGCTATACCTTCTGGCTACCCCAGCCCAGGCTCATGTATGAAATCAATGTGAAGGGCACCGAAAACATCCTGAGCGCCGCCATGAAGAAGGGCATTAAACGGGCAGTCTACACCAGCACCTGCTCCACCATTGGCATCTCCACAAATGGCCTCCCCAGCAATGAGGAGACCGAGCTCAACCCCGATGATCTGGTAGGCCATTATAAGAAATCCAAGTACCTGGCCGAATCCGTCGCCTGGAAGTTTTACCACCTGGGCCTGCCCCTGGTGGTGGTCAATCCCACCACCCCGGTGGGCGCCTATGACATCAAGCCCACCCCCACCGGCAAGATGATTGTAGACTACCTCAACCGAAGGATGTTCGCCTATGTAGAGACCGGCCTGAACATAGTGGCTGTGGAGGATGTAGCCAAAGGGCATATCCTGGCCCTGGAGAGGGGCAGGCCGGGGCAGAGGTATCTCCTGGGCAACCAGAACCTGACCCTTAAGGAGGTCTTCTTCATCCTGGAGCAGATATCAGGGATACCGGCGCCCAGGGCCAAAATCCCGGTGTGGCTGGCTACCGGCGTCGCTTACATAGATGAGCTCATCGAGGGCGGTCTATTGCGGAGGCCACCCCGCATCCCTGTGGCCTCGGTGAAGATGGCCCGCAAGTTCATGTTCTTCGACTCCTCCAGGGCTGTCAGGGAGCTGGGCCTGCCCCAGACCCCTGTGGAACAGGCCCTGGAGCGGGCTGTGAGGTGGTTCACGGACAATGGCTACGTTAAAGGATAGCAGAAGTCAAGCCATTGACCTCAATAAGCTTGATGAGGCGATCCGAAGGGCTCAGGGCTACATCCTGGAGCGCCAGGCCGCAGAGGGATACTGGGTGGCCGAGCTGGAGGCCGACGCCAGCGTCACCGCCGGTTATATCCCGGTAATGCGCCTCTTCGCCCCCATACCTGCCCCGAGGCTGCGCAGGATAGTGGACTTCCTCCTCAGCAAGCAGGGCCCCGATGGCGGCTGGCCCCTTTACTACGGGAGCCGCGGCGACCTCAATGTCAGCATTCAGGTCTATTTCGCCTTGAAGCTGGCCGGGGTCTCCCCCCAGGAACCCTTCATGAAGCGGGCCAGGGAGCTAATCCGGTCGCAGGGTGGTGTCAACCGGGCCAACACCTTCACCAAGGTCTTCCTGGCCATCTTCGGCCAGCACGATTGGAGGGATACCCCCAGCCTGCCCCCGGAGATAATGTTCCTGCCCCGCCATTTCCCCTTCAATATCTACGACTTTGCCAGCTGGGCCCGGGCCACCATAGTGGCCCTCACCGTGGTCCTGGCCAAAAAACCGGTTTATCCCGTGCCGCCCAGCGCCGATATCGGCGAGCTATATGTGGAGCCCAAGGGCAAGCTGGCTTACTCCCTGCCCCAGGCCACAAGGCTGTTTAGCTGGGGACGCCTCTTCCTCTGGGCAGACTCCGTGCTCAAGCTGTACGAGAGGCTGCCCTTCAAGCCGGGGCGGGCCCTGGCCTTGCGCCGGGCCCAGGAGTGGATCCTGGAGCATCAGGAGGCCGATGGCAGTTGGGGAGGCATTATGCTCCCCTGGGTGTACTCCCTGGTGGCCCTTAAGTGCCTGGGCTTTCCCCCGGACCATCCTGCCCTGGCCAGGGGTGTGGCCGGCCTGGAGAGTTTCGTGGTCGAGGATGAGACCACCTTTCGCCTCCAGCCTGCGGTGTCGGTGGTCTGGGACACCGCCCTGAGCCTCATCGCCCTGCTCGACTCCGGTCTACCGCCAGACCATCGCTCCTTGGTCAAGGCCGCCCAGTGGCTTTTGGGCAAGCAGATACTGGTGCCCGGCGACTGGCAGATATGCAACCCCAAAGCTCAGCCCGGGGGCTGGGCCTACGAGTTCCACAACAATTTCTATCCAGACCTGGATGATACCCCGGTGGTGTGCCAGGCCCTGAGCCGGATAAGCCTTCCCGACGAGGAGACCAAGGCCCAGGCCATCTCCCGGGGCCTGGGCTGGGCTTTGGCCATGCAGTCCCGGGATGGGGGCTGGGCCGCCTTCGACCGAGATAACGACTTCCAGCCCATCGCCCAGATACCCTTTGCCGAGTTCATGCCCCCCCTCGACCCCACCTGCCCCGATGTCACCGCCCATGTGGTAGAACTCCTGGGCCATCTGGGCTATAACCCAGACCACCCACCCTTGCGCCGGGCCATTGCCTACCTGAAACGGACCCAGGAGGCGGATGGCGCCTGGTATGGGCGCTGGGGGGTCAACTATATCTACGGCACCGGCCTGGTGCTGCCAGCGCTCAGGGCCGCCGGGGAGGATATGCAAGCTGAATATATACAGAGGGCTGTCGGCTGGCTGCGGTCCCACCAGAACCCGGACGGGGGCTGGGGGGAGAGCTGCTACACTTACGAAGACCCTGCCACCCGGGGTCAGGGCGCCAGCACCGCCTCCCAGACCGCCTGGGCCCTGATGGGGCTCCTGGCCGCCGGCGAGGCTGCCAGCCCCTCAGTGCGCAAGGGGGTCGAATATCTGCTCAGAACTCAGCAAGCGGATGGCTCCTGGGTGGAGGAATACTTCACCGGCGGCGGCTTCCCCCGGGCCTTCTATCTCAGGTATCACTGGTACCCCAAGTACTTCCCCTTAATGGCCCTGGGACGCTATAGAGCTATGGTCAGGGGTTCGCGGGAGACAAGGGCATGACCGAAATAGTCAGTGAAGCCAGGTTTGCGGCCACAGAGCCCAAGGAGAGGGTGCTTCTGGTCTCCCAGTGCCTGCGCCCCAGCCAAACCTGCCCCGGCAAGTTCAGCCGGGAGGGCCTGAACTGCCCCCAGGATTGCACCCAGGAGTGCGTCATTGGCCGTCTGCGTGGAATCGCTTTAGAATTGGGTTATAATGGGGTATGTATCGCCGCCGGGGGTGCTATGGCAGTCCGCTTCGTCAAGGAGCGACGTCCCAAAGGCATTGTAGCTATCGCCTGCCCTAAGGAGCTGGAGGAAGGGGTGGCTGCGGTGGCGGAGATGTCCCGGGGCAACAGCGACCCGCCGGCCATTGTCACCGTGCCCTTGCTCAGGGACGGCTGTGTCGACACCGAGGTCGATGTTGACCAGGCACTGCGTGCCATCCACCTCCTCTCCATAGCCCCAGAGCCGAAATGAAGGCGCTGCTCCTGGCACCCTTCAGTCCCTCCGCCTTGGAAAGGTTGAGAAGCCAGGTGGAGGTCACCTATGAGAGCTGGCTGGACAGTCGGCGGCTCCTCTCCCCCAAGGAGCTCGTCCAGCGGCTTCAGGGCGTGACCATCTTGATTGTGGAGGCCGACTTCATCTTCGACGAGGTTTTCGCCGGAGCCGGAGACCTCAAGTTTTTGGGGGTATGCCGGGGGACGGTGACCAATGTGGATGTGGAGGCCGCCACCCGGCACGGCGTCCTGGTGGTCAATACCCCGGCCCGCAATGCCGTGGCCGTGGCCGAGCTCACCATCGGCCTGATGTTGGCCCTGGCCCGCCACATCCCCAGGGCCCACGGAATGGTGTCCACGGGAAGGTGGAGTGATCCCATATCCCCCTACACTGAGTTGCGCGGCATCGAGCTGGGGGGCAAAGCGGTGGGCCTCATCGGCCTGGGGGCTATCGGCAGGGAGGTGGCCTATCGGCTCAGGGCCTTCCACATGAAAATATTGGCCTATGATCCGCACCTTCCCCCCGAGGCCATAGTTGCCCAAGGCGCCCAGCCTGCCCCCCTGGAGACCCTGCTCGCCGAGGCCGATTTCGTCAGCCTCCACTGCCCCGTTTCGCCGGAGACCGCGGGGCTGATAGACGCCCCTAAAATCAGCCTGATGAAGCCCACCGCTTACTTGGTCAACACCGCTGGGGCCGAGCTGGTGGATGAGTCAGCCCTGGCCCAAGCCCTGGCCCAGGGGAGACTGGCCGGGGCCGCCCTGGATGTCCACCCCTCCCACCCCATCCCGCCGCATAGCCCCTTTCTGGGTCTGGACAATGTGATACTCACTCCTCACATCGGGGGGGCCACCGCGGATACCATAGACCGCTATTCCCACAGGCTTGTCGAGGATATTGAGCGCTTCTTGCGCCGGGAGCGCCCCCACAACCTGCTCAACCCCGAGGTCTGGCCAGATGCCTGACAAATATGTGATGAGCCTGGATATTGGCACCAGCCGGCTGCGCTGCCTGATAATAGACCTCCAGGGCCATATCCAGGCCCTGGCCGAGCATCCCTGCCCTTATCATGCCCCCCCGGAAATCACCCCCCTGGGCAAAGAGTTTGATCCCCGGGAGCTGTGGCAAATGGTATGCCAGCTCATCGGGGAGGCCATGGGGAGGGGCGACATAGCTGCCAGTGACCTGGTGGGGGTGAGCTGCGCCAGCCAGCGGGAGGGGCTGGCCCTATTGGATAGGGAGGGCAGGGAGCTTTATCTCGGCCCCAACACCGACCTACGGGCCTTCTTCGAGGGCGTGAGCCTCGACAGCCAGTTCGGCGCTGAGGTCTACGGCATCACCGGCCACACCCCCAGCTTCATGTTCGCCCCGGCCAAGCTCCGCTGGTTCCAGGTCAATCGCCCCGAAATATATGAGAGGATAGCCACGGTGCTCCCCTTAAGCGACTGGCTCACCTACAAGTTATCCGGGGAGAGGGCCTGTGAGCTATCCGCCGCTGCCGAGATCGGCCTCCTGGACTTTCGTCGGCTGGATTGGTCACGACGGCTGGTGGAGCTGCTCGACCTGCCCGCTGCTATCTACCCTCCCCTGGGCCAGGCGGGCAGCCGGGTTGGCCAGGTTTCGCCCCTGGCCGCGGCCCAAACTGGCCTGCCCCAGGGCATGGCGGTGTCCTTAGCCGGCGCCGATACCCAGTGCGGGCTGCTGGGGATGGGGGTGGTGGAGGAGGGTGAGGTGGGGGTCATGGCGGGGTGGAGCGCCTCAGCCCAGATGGCCACCGCCCAGCCGATGCTCGATGCCAAAACCCGAACCTGGTCCAGTTGCCATGTCGCCCCCCAGCGCTGGATCGTGGAAAGCTGCGCCGGGGAGGCTGGGGGGGCCTACTCTCGGCTCAGGGATGTCCTGTTCCCCCATCAAGGGGATGATGCCTTTGCCGCGATGGATGAGTTAGCCCAGGGGGTTTCCCCCGGGGCGGAGGGGGCACTGGCCTTCCTCGGTCCCTACCCCATGGATATGGGTCAGGTGGGCCTCAAGCTGGGGGGCTTCCTCATGCCCATCCCCTTAAGCGCTGGTCACAGGGATAAGGCCCATCTGGTGAGGGCCGCCCTGGAAAACCTGTGCTTTGCCCTCAAAGCCTGTTTGGGGCAATTGGAGGAGGTCACCGGCGCGAAACCCAAGGGCATCAGCCTGGGCGGCGGCCTGTCCCGGAGCCAGTGTCTGGCCCAGATGTTGGCCGATGTCTTGGGCGAGCCCGTATCCGTAGCTGCCACATCCAATACTACGGGGCTGGGGGCGGCCTTATGCGCCGCCGTGGGGGCTGGCCTCTTCCCCAGCCTGGAGGCAGCCTCGGAGGCCATGGCCCCCCGCCCCAAGTTGGTCAGCCCTGACCCGACCAACAGTGCCGACTACCCGGACCATTATCAGCGGTGGCTCGCCGCCTGGCAAAGGCTGAGCGAATTGAGCCGGGAACTCCTGTGAGGATGGAATGCCAACTTAGGGTATCTGCTGAGGAGGAGACATGATCGTGCCGTCCTTTTTGCTCAAGAGGCTTTACGTGAAGGGGAGCCTGCGCAATAATGATGATGGCTTTCAACTTCAGCTCAGGAACTCCCTGGGCTCGGGCTATGCCAGGGAGATGTTGCCCCTGACCCTGGACGGCCAGGAGATACCCAAAGAGAACTGCTCCTTCGTGGTGGAGGGCAAGGAGACCCGCTTCACCCAGGTCAGCCCGGAAAATCCCTTTACCCTGGCCTTGAACAGGGATACCACCCTGCTAGTGAAGGGACAGACCCTGAGCCCCGGGGCACACCGCATTGGCATCGGCTTTATAGTTCAGGGCATAGGCCCCCTCAGCTTCGAGGTCACCGATGTCCTGGGCGACCCCGTTTAGCCCCCACCCCTCAAGGAAAAGTAGAGCCACAGGATTATGATCAGGGCCATGAGGCCGACCAGGATCAAGGTGGTTCGGCGCTGGGAGCGGCTTCTGGCAGCCATCGACTGTTCACACTGGATGGAGCAGAACCGGGCATGGGGCGGAATAGACCTGCCGCAGATCGGGCAGTGCCTATGATTGGATATGGAGGGGGGTTCTTGCCGTTCCATAGCGTTATTGTAACATGGCTATCCAGACCTGGCTATGCCTTGACTGGGCGATAACCGGGTCTTAGCATAGTGCCAGTCGGATGGCTTCAGTGAGTCGGTGGCAGGAAGAGAGGCGTATGGTGCTGGAGGCCGCCCAGCAGTTGCTGGCCAAGGGGCTGGTAGTGGGGGTCTCGGGCAATGTGAGCATGCGCCTGGCCTGCGGGGGGCTCCTGGCCATCACCCCCAGCCAGCGTTTCTACGATGAGCTCGGCCCCGAGGATATCGTGGTCATCGACTTCGAGGCCGAGCCCGTGGCTGGGGAGCTGCCCCCCTCCGTGGAATCGCTGCTCCACATCGAGGTCTACCGCCGACGGCCGGAGATCAACGCCGTTATCCATAGCCACTCCCCCTTCGCCAGCACCCTGGCCGTCATCGGCCTGGAGATACCGCCCATCCTGGAGGACCAGGTTATCTACCTGGGCGGTGAGATCAAATTGGCCCCCTCCCCCCCTCCGGGCACTGAAGATTTGAGCCAGCAGGTGCTGGCCGCCCTGGAGGGGAGAAACGCAGCCCTCATGGCCAATCACGGGGCGGTGGTCCTGGGCTTGAATCTGAAGGAAGCCATAGCCGCCTGCCAGCTCCTGGAGAAGACCGCCCAGGCCTACTTGTGGGCTTTGAGCTTGGGCAAGGTCACCACCCTGAGCCAAGAAGCCATCGCCAGGGGCAAGGCCATCTTCGCCCTGCGCCACCACCCCCCAGATGCCCCCTAGCCTTGGGTGCCGGGCTTCCCCTTCAGATACTTCTCGGGGTCCTTATCGAAGGCCACCTTGCAGCCCTGGGCACAGAAGTAATAGGTCTCGCCCTTGTACTCCGACTTGGCCGGGGCCTTTTTCTCGTCCACCTCCATATGGCAAACCGGGTCTATAGCCATTGCCCTCCCTCACTCAGAGATATGTAACACGGCAGCGCCCTGGATTTTGCCCTGCTTGAGGAGGCGCAGGGCTTCATTGGCCTCGTCCAGGGGGAATACCTGGACCTCTGTCCGGAGGGGGATCTCCGCTGCCAGGCGTAGCAGTTCCTGGGCATCCTGCCGGGTGCTATTGGCCACGCTCCTCACCGTCCTCTCGTGATACAGATACTGGGTATAGTCCATCTCTGGAATAGGGGTCATGTAGATGCCGGCCAGGGCCAGAGTGCCCCCCTTGTCCAGAACCCTCAGGGCATCCAGGACCAGTCTGCCGGCGGGGGCGAAGATGATGGCGCTATCTAGCCGGGCCGGGGGCTCGTCCTCGGCGCCCCCCGCCCAGGCCGCCCCCAGCTCCCGGGCCAACCTTCGGTGCTCCTGGCTCCGGGTGAACACCAGGACCTGGCAGCCCCAATAGATGGCCACCTGAATGGCGATATGGGCCGAGGCCCCAAATCCGAAAAGGCCCAGTCGCCCCCCTGGCCGTATCTCGGAGAGGCGCAGCGCCCGGAAGCCGATGATGCCAGCACAGAGCAGGGGCGCCGCCCCCACTGGGGAGAAGCCCTGGGGTAGGGGGTGGGCAAAATCCTGGGGCACGATGGCGTACTGGGCATAGCCGCCGTCCACATCATAGCCGGTAAAGCGGGCCTGGGGGCACAGATTTTCGTTGCCCCGCTCGCAGTAGCGGCACTGCCCGCAGGCGGAGTGGAGCCAGGCCACCCCCACCCGGTCGCCTTCCCCATATCGGCTCACGCCCAGCCCCACCCTGTCCACAATCCCCACGATCTCGTGTCCGGGTATGAGGGGGAGTCGATGGGGTGGAAGCTCGCCCTCCACGGAGTGCAGGTCGGTGTGACACACCCCGCAAGCCAAAACCCGAAGCCGAATCTCCCCGGGGCCGGGCACAGGGTCAGTCACCTCTGTCTTTACCAGAGGCTGTTCCTCAATGGGGCGGGGCTCCCTCAAGACCATGGCCTGCATGGGAAGACGCTCCCTTGGTTACGGTGAACTCACAGCAGTCGTCGCCCTTGGTCAATACCTTGCCCCCCACCACCCATTGCAGCTCGGGGTTTATAGTGTCCATCATTCCCCGCACGAAGGGGAGATAGATAGCGCAATCCTTGGCCGAGAATACGCCCTGGGCGGGGCAGGCCGTGGCCCTGAGCAGCACCTCGTCGGGCCCCTTCGGTATCAGTTTCTCGGTAATGGCCCAGTAGTTGGTGTCCATATAGTAGTGAATCCGGGCATAGTCTAAAGGCTCGCCACCCCAGATGCCCAGCGTCTGTCTAATCTGTCGGGCCACCTCCTGGCCCATCTCATAGATGACGCCGTTGGCCACCCCCCGGGCCTCCTGGCCAAACCTCTCCTCCATGGCCTTGATCAGGCGGATGACCAGGCCGTTGAGGAGCCTGTTGGCCATATAATGGCGTTCCTGGGGCGAAAGTTCCGTCTTTTCCATGGTTGCCTCCTAGGTTTAATCCACCGGGGCGCTGGCCGTGCCCACCACGGTCTTCTGCCCTGCCTGGTTCTCGCACCACACCTCGCAGTTGAATCTGAGGACCGGGCCCTCGGCTATCTTCTCCTTGAGGGTGCCCCTAACGGTGATGATGTCCCCGGGCATAGTGTAGTTGATGAAGGTGAGGGAGAGCTTACCCCCTTGTAGCCAGTTCTTGCCGAAGAAATTGGTCAGCATCTCCGAGACATAGGCATGGGACTGCAAACCCTGGGCGATGGGTGCCGGCAGCCCCGCCTTTCGGGCCACCTCCCAGTCGGTATGGATATTGAGATTGGCCCACATGCTGAACAGGCGGATGCTGTCCAGGGTTATCTCCTTGCGCAGGGGAGGCAGCTCCTGTCCCACCTCCATGTTCCTGGTGGCCACGGTCATGACTGACCCCTCCTCTTGTCCCTTATTTTGTACTGGGGGTGGATGGAGGGTGGGACATGGAGGAGCCCGGTTTTGGCAGCCTCCCTCAGCCTGTCATCGTCGATCATGGCATGGTTTCGGGAGCGCAGGATCTCCACACCGTCCTCGTCCACCACCAGCGACTCGATGACTATATAGCCCCTGTTTCGTTTGATGTACTTATCGACTATCCTGGAGGTGATGCGGGCGGGCTTGCCCAGGGGGAGGGGGTTGATGAATTCGGTCTCCTGCCGGGCGTGGACAAAACCAAAGGGATACTGATAGCGGCACATGGCGGCCACCATGGGGGCGTCATCCAAGAGGGCATGATGGGTTATGGGGCCTCCCCAGGGGGAGCGGCTATAGTACCAGGGGTTCTCCTCCTTCAGGGCGACCAGGAAGCGTCCCTGAAGGTGCTCATCGAAAGTGACCTCCAGCTCGGGCAATTCCTCGCCCACCACCATATCCTCGTAGACCATCATCTCGAAATCTGGCTCGGCCCTTATGGGCATGCCTTCCCTCCTTTATGGCGTTAGATAGTATTAGCATCATACATCGCCATTTGCCCCTGTGTCCAGCCCGGGGGGTCGAACTGAGGAATGGCATCGCGGACAAAAGGCAGCGCCCTTGACATCGGTATCGGTCAGGCTGTTGGAAAAGTGCATCACGCACTTGGGGTTCGGGCAGTGCCCCAGCCCATAGAGGTGTCCCAGCTCGTGCACCGCTTCCTTCAGGGCCCTATTGAGCAGGAGTTTGCTATCGGGGGCTCGCCCATACCATTCGGGGCGGAGGCGGGCCAGGGATATCACCGCCATCCCCTGGGGCGGGGCTGCCATCCCGAAGACGAAATTGAGACCGGGCGCATACAGGTCTACATCGGCTATGCCCAGGACCTTGTGGGCAGCCTCAGCAGGACAGCCCTTTAGTGCCGAAAGCAGGGGCTGGGCCAAATACTGGCCACGCTCCGGCCAATAGGCAGCCTGGGGGACCTCCAGGGGCAGCCCCAGGCGAACCTCGACCCCCAGGCACCTCTGGAGCCCTGAGCCCAAATCGGCGAGGAAGGTGGCGGCTACCCCGCCCATGGGCACCAGGACGATGGGCTGAAGCACGGGCCTCCTTCGGCCGGCAAGGGTTGAACAGTCCGGCCAGTTTATGATAGTATATGTTATCATAAATATGGCCTGCTTCGGAGTTTATGGTGGAAACTTCGACGGCTCTATTCATAATTTGTCTGCTGCTGTTGGTGGTTTTTGCCTTCTGGCTCATGCGCTGGCGCTTTAGGAGGGCCACCAGGCAGGTGATAGATGCCTTTATTCAGAACGGTGCCGTAGGGCCTGAGAAGGCCAAGACCCTGGAAGAATTGGGACTAGTGCGCAAAGGCGGCGTCACCTTGTTGAGAGACTACCGGCATTTGGCGTTGCAAGGGCTGATGAGCGCCCGAGCTATCGACCAAGTCGACGGCAAGTTTTACCTCACCAAAGAGGCCTACGAGCGACAGCTGACTGAAAGGGGGCAACTGCCCTTCTGAGCCTGGCCGCCTGCGGCCTGCCAGGCAACCCTCGTAGCGGGGGCTGGTGGGGGAGGTCTAACCCGTGAGCCTCCAGGGCAAGAGAATCGCCATCCTGGTGGAGGACGATTTCGAGGACCCGGAGCTGACTGAGCCCCTGGCCGCCCTCAGGGCGGCCGGGGCTCAGGTAATCACGGTGGGGAGCGGCACCAAGGGCTACTACCGGGGCAAGAGGCGTCGCACCACCATTCGGGTGGACACCAGCGCCGATAAGGTTAAGGCTGCGGATTTCGATGCCATAATCGTGCCCGGGGGCTATGCCCCGGATAGGATGCGCCTCCACCAGCCCATGATAGACCTGGTCAGGGAGGTTCACCGCCAGGGCAAGGTGGTGGCAGCGGTGTGCCACGGGCCTCAGCTCCTCATCTCCGCGGACATCGTTCGGGGACGCCGCCTCACCTCTTGGGCCTCTGTGGCCATAGACCTCAAAAATGCTGGTGCCCACTGGGTGGATGAGCCGGTGGTCAGGGATGGCAATCTGATCACCTCGCGCCGCCCCGCCGACCTGCCCCAGTTCAATGCCGCCATCATCGAGGCCCTGGGCGGCTAGTGCCGATTTCAGCCCCCAAGGTGTTTCCCACCGCAGTACTTTTGGCACAAGTTTTTTGTTCATAAGTACTCTTGCCCCCACCAGTGCCCATCGCTAGAATTGTGACGAATACATATGGGAAGTGGAAACCTTTAATAACCGCAAACCCGAGTCTTGCCACGGCACGGGGACAAATCCTGCGTGCCGAACTGATGGCTATGGAAAAGATTTCCATCCTGTTGGTCAGCGATAACCTATTTTTGCGCCGGGGTCTGAGGCAGGTTCTCTCCGAGCAGGGAGGGTTCCAGGGGGAGGAGAGCAGCACGGCCGAGGAGGCCTTCTCCAAGGTGAAGGACCTACCACCCCATGGGGTCATCATCGATGCCGACCTGCCGCCCCCCGGCGGTCTGGCATTGGCGGCCCGAATACGGAAGTACTTCCCCGTTATTTTCACCATCACCCTGACCTCTCGGGACGATGACGAGGAGTTGTATAATGCCATCCGTGCTGGCTGTGCTGCCCACCTCCGAAAGAGCATTGCCGCTGAGGAGCTTATAGCTACGGTGCATAAAGCCTACCGCGGGGAGTATCCCATAAACGAGGTCATGAGCACCAGGCCCCGGGTTGCCTCCCGGATCCTGGACCAGTTTCAGAGCTTCGCCCTGACGGCGGGACAGGGCCTGGGTGATTTGATCGTGCCCCTGAACCCGCGGGAGGTGGAGATCCTCCAATATGTGGCCCAGGGCAACACTAATAAGCGCATTGCCTTGAGGTTAGGGCTCAAAGAGCAAAGCATCAAGAACTACGTCTCAGGCATCCTGCGCAAGCTGGCTGCCAACGACCGCGCCCATGCCGTATTCCTGGCCCTGAAGCACGGCTGGTTGAAAGTGAGCTAACCGGCCCAAGCCCCTTTGACTCAACCCTATCTGAGCCGCTATAATGACCTCGCGGATTGCGGGCTTTTGCGGAAGTCATGGTCAAATAAGACGAGAGGCCTCAAGGACGACTTCAAGCGAGTGGGCATGGAGCTGGCGCGCGGGGAGTTCACCGGCCCCGTAAGCGATATGGCCGAGATGGAGACCACCCTCGGGGAGGAGAAGGACATCGCTGAGACGACCCAGCGCGTCCTTCAACAGGTTCCCCAACATAGAGGCAATCTCATACCCATACTGCAAAGGATTCAGGAGGGACTGGGCTACCTGCCCCGGTCCGCCATGGCCCAGGTGGCGCATTGCCTCCACATCCCCCCCATCGATGTCTACAGTGTGGCCACCTTCTACAATCAGTTCCGGCTTTCCCCACCCGGCAAGCATCGAATTAAGGTCTGCCTGGGCACCGCCTGCCATATGAAAGGAGGGCAGATAATCCTGGAGGCGTGGCAAAGGCGGCTGGGCATCAGGGTGGGCGAGACCACTCAGGACCGCCAGTTCAGCCTGGACCGGGTGGCCTGTGTCGGCTGCTGTGCCATGGCCCCGGTGAGCGTGGTCGACGGGGCTGTGGAGGGCAGGGTGTCCCCCACCCGGGTGGACGGCATACTGCTGGGCTTCGGGCTGGAGAGGGAGCGGGAGGTACCCAAAGGGGAGACCGGTGACGGCTAAGGCCTCTGCCGACATAGCCAGGGCTTTCCACAAGCTACGGGTCCAGGCCCGAAAAGAGTGGCAGGCCCTGAAGGATAGCCCTAAGCCCCAGATTTTTGTGGGCACGGCCACCTGTGGCCGGGCCGCCGGCGCCCTGGAGGTCCGGGACACCTTCCGCAAGCTCCTGGCCGAAGGGGATATTGATGCCATCCTGACCGAGGTGGGGTGCATGGGCTATTGTTATGCCGAGCCCCTGGTGGTCATAGCCAAGCCGGGTCGCCCACCCATAGGCTATGGATATGTAACCCCTGGGGTGGCGGAGCGACTGGTCAAGGACTTCCTCCTCGCCGATGACCCCTGTCTGGAGTTCGCCCTGGGCGCTATGGAGGAAAATGAGCTTATCCCCAGCATCCTAGACCAGCCCCGCTTCAAATACGAGACCCGCGTCCTGCTGCACCACTGCGGCTCCATAGACCCTGAAAACCTGAACCATTACATCGCCAATGGGGGCTATGAGGCCCTGACCAAGGCCCTGGGGCTCAGCCCGCAGCAGATCGTGGAGGAGATAAGCAGGTCGGGGTTGCGGGGGCGGGGTGGGGCCGGCTTCCCCACTGGCCGCAAGTGGCAGATCTGCCTGGCTGCCCCGGAAACCCCAAAGTATGTCATCGGCAACGCCGATGAGGGCGACCCCGGCGCCTTTATGGATCGGGCCATCCTGGAGAGCACCCCCCACTCGGTGCTGGAGGGCATGGCCATCGCCGGCTATGTCATCGGCGCCGAGCGGGGCTATCTCTATGTGCGCGCCGAGTACCCCCTGGCCGTGGCCCGGGCCGAGACCGCTATCCGCCAGGCCCGCGAGGCAGGACTGCTGGGGGAAAATATCTTGGGCAGCGGCTTCAGCTTTGATATCGAGGTCTTTTGCGGCTCCGGGGCCTTCGTCTGCGGCGAGGAGACCGCCCTCATCTCCTCCATGGAGGGCAGGCCCGGCATGCCCCACCATCGCCCTCCCTTCCCCGCCACCAGGGGGCTATGGTCGAAGCCGACCCTCATCAACAATGTGAAGACCCTGGCCCTGGTACCTCACATCCTGCGCCGCAGTGCCCAGTGGCACGCCTCCCTGGGCACCCCCGCCAGCCCGGGCACCGCCGTTTTCGCCCTGGCTGGCAAGGTGGTCAATACCGGCCTGGTGGAGGTGCCTATGGGGACCACCCTGCGCCAGCTCATCTTCGAGGTGGGGGGCGGTATAGCCAAAGGCAAGCGTTTCAAGGCCGTCCAGATAGGGGGGCCCTCGGGGGGGTGCCTGCCCGAGGGCTGCCTGGACTTGCCCATCGATTTCGACCGCCTCAGCCAGTCCGGGGCCATGATGGGCTCCGGGGGTATGGTGGTCTTGGATGAGGACGATTGTATGGTGGAGGTGGCCCGATATTTCCTCGACTTCACTCAGCGCGAGTCCTGCGGCAAATGCACCCCCTGCCGCCTGGGAACCAAACAGATGCTGGCCATTCTGGAAGACATCACCCGAGGCCGGGGGACGTTGGCAGACCTGGCGCTGCTCAAGGAACTGGCCGAGGTTGTGAGAGCGGCCTCCCTATGCGGCCTGGGCAAGACCGCCCCCAACCCGGTGTTGACCACCCTGCGCTATTTCGAGGACGAGTATATAGCCCATGTCACCGAGGGCCGCTGCCCGGCGCTGATGTGCCACGACCTCATCGCCTACTATATCCTGCCCGAGCGCTGCGAGCGCTCCTGCGATGCCTGCGTGGGCTCCTGCGCCGTGGAGGCCATCTCCCCCAATAGGAAACGGATAAAGGTCATCGACCAGGCCAAGTGCGTCAAGTGTGGCACCTGCCTCCAGTCCTGCCCACCCCAGTATTCGGCGGTGGTCAGGGTGTCGCCGCCGTCGCTGGTGCCGGCGGAGAGGTGAGCACGATGGTGAGGCTAACCATAGATGGCAAGGAAGTCCAGGCCCGCCAGGGCGAAAAGGTGCTCTGGGCCGCCCTGGACAACGGCATCTACATACCCCACCTCTGCGCCATAAGGGGGGCCGAGGAACCCCATGCCGGCTGTCGCCTCTGCTTCGTGGAGATTGAGGGTCGGGATGGGCTGGTCACCGCCTGCACCGAGCCCGCGGTCGGGGGGATGGTGGTGCATACCTCCACTGAGCGGGTAAAACGGATAGTGGCCACCGTCTTCGAGCTGCTGCTGGCCAGCCATCCCGTAGACTGTGCCCACTGCCTCCGCAGCGGCGGCTGTGAGCTGCAAAGGTTGGCCAGATTTCTAGGCATCAAGCTAAAGTCGCGCCGTTTCCGCCAGTTGGTGCGGGAGTTCCCCATCGATGATTCCCACCCCGCCATCCTCCTCGACCCCAACAAATGCATCCTGTGCCACAGGTGTATCTGGACGTGCCGGCAGCGGGGGATAGGGGCGCTGGGCTATATCAACCGGGGCTTTGAGCGGAGGATAGGCACCTTTGGCGATATGCCTTTGGCCGAGGTGGGCTGCGAGGGTTGCGAGGCCTGTGCCCAGGTATGCCCGGTGGGGGCACTGGCGGCGAAGAGATGACTCCTCGCTGACACAACCCCCTTTTGGCGCCATATTACATTTTGCACATGCTTCACCGATTTCCATGACCCTGCTGGTGCCGTACTCCAGAACGACAATATTAGGATACTGGCCGTCAACGGGGTAGTTTTTTCTCGCTCCCTGGATTCGTGCCGACACGCCCGAGCTTTGCAAAGTAGCGAATGCTTCCCGCAATGTCCGCAACTGCTTTATCATGCGCTGATTGTGATTGCGGGCTTCTAATCGCCAAGATAACCTCCTCCCTTAATTAGCTGGTAACTCCAATCTTATCCAAGTCGAGGTCTGCCACCCTAAACCTTCTCTTCCTTTTCCCTCAGCGCTTCATTCTGCAAATTTCTCAACAACGACAAGAGAACCTCTCTGCTCTACATCAGATTCCCCGCTAAGCGCTCCAAGACTTCGATTTTCATCCTACCCCTTTTCTTCGCTGTGAGAATCCCCCGGTGGAGGGCCTCCACTTGACGGGGTTTCCCATCTTTTGGGCCTAGCGAAACAGTGTTTCTCTAACATGAACACGGTAATCTCTGTAGGCTTGCGAAGCGGTTTCTACGAGTTTCTGTAATTCATCCTGATACTCTTTGAACTGTTTGCGATATTTTTCTTCGCTCAGCCCTCGCCGTTCAATAATCTCAAACGCTGGATATAACTTGTTCATCCCGCCCTTTCCAATGTCAAAGAAGGCATCAGAGGCCCACATGAACTTGCCAAGCTCGCCTAAGGCATTGCACATCTTGTCAGCCAAGTCCCGCAGCTTACTCGATATATACTGGTTGCTCTCGTAGTTGAAGAAGTGTAGAAACTCGGCTAGTTTCAAACTCTCGGAGTCGTGGTAGCGGCCTCCAGCGTCTAAACGGTATAGAAGGGCTCTGAGCTCCTTCTCGCTCATAATGGAGTCAGACTTCTCAAATACTTCTATGTCGTGCTGCTTATACAGAATCCTGTCAGCCAACCTCTTCAACTCTTCGTCCCAAATGCCTTCAGGTTCGTTCTTCCCCTCGACTGCCGACGATTTGAATAGTATCTCCTCAATTTCCTTCCAACGGGGTGTCCACCTGTATGTGTTTCCGAAATTGTCCTTGAAAAAGCAATGGATTAGGGTTGTACCCGACGGTAACCGCTCTTCTTCGAAATGGTCAAATTTTATGGATTTCCACACATGTTTTGTCATCGCTCACTCCCAACAGTGATTATAGCATACAGGCATTCGCGTTCATTAGTCGGTTTGACGGGTATCCTTTCTTTGGCTTGTTAGCGGAGGCTGACAGCGGAGGATGCTGAGGATTCCTCACTTGGGTCTTTCATATCCGGCCTCAAATGTTTTTAGATAAATGTCCTCTTAGTCGTAGCAATTTTGTCAATATGGGGCCTGCCCTCCGCCAATTTGGCTAACTCTTGACTTGCATTACTGGCATGTCCGCTGCCAGGCAAAGCCCCTTTGCCTCCAGTACCCTCTCCATATGGTGCGTCATTTTGTGAATGTTGCGGGATGGTTCTGTTGCATTTGTGTTGACTAAACCTAACCTAAGTTTATGGTATATAGCCTCGCCCTATAAGTGCGCCCAAGACAACAAAACCACCAGAAATGATCGCCAGTAGGACAATCTCAATAATACGCCAATGCCTGTCTGCCTTCCGCTGGCGTTCTTGCCAATCACGCCATTCTTCCCTATCTAACATCTCTCTGTGCTCCTTAGGTGTAAAACCTTGTTGATATTTAGTAAACCCAAGTGCCTTGCCCTTAGGGGGGCATTCCCTTTCTTTAGTGATAACACCCAAAACATATTTGCCCCAATCTTCACTCTTGTCAAAAAATTGCTTCCTTGCTGCCTCCTCGACTTCTGGTAAAAGGTCATATGCCATAGTGAAGCAAATTGGATAATTATAATACCTTTCGTAGTCCTCTAAATACGTAGGAACGTTACCAGATATCCTGTAATCATCAATAGCTTCTACCAACAAACCGTTTGTCTTGTCTCGCATTGTTAAAAACCCACACTCTGAGCACTTGGCCATGATGCACCTCCTTTAAAGGTAACATCATGATAGAACAACCGACGGGTTGAATACAAAGATTTATTATGGGGAGTTCGCAACAAGCTCCCTTCTGTATGTGTGATATAATTTCCTTACTGAAAAGAGAATGGAGGTGTTATTATGTCTCGAAAATGGAATCTTTTACCGTTTGGAACTAAGATTAGAATTAAAGGCGAGAAGGTCGAAAGAACTATTTTTGAGTATTTACCAAGCGAAAGGAACGAAATAATAGGGTACATAACTAAAACACAGGAAGGCGAATTAATGCCCATTACATTTGATATAGAAATTAAGATCGTTGGAATGTAGTTCCCTTCTATCTTGTTAGCCATGAAGCCACTATATCTTCTCATAGTTACCTGTTTCTCTCCCTTCACTACATCAGCCCAACTCTTAAACGGAGCCTAAGCACTAGCAACCTCATTCTTCCTTTCAGCTATAATCTTCGCTTCCTCAATTTATCCATGAGCTGACGGGCGTAAGGGTTGTGGCGGAAGATGTCGGGTAGTTCCCTATGTGCAATATTGACATATGGCCTCTCTTGGCGCATAATAACCGATAATATGTGAATTGATGAACATCCTTGGTGTCAGATACGGGGAAAGAGCATGGTAAAGATTCGATTGCGTCGGACGGGGGCGAAGAAGAGGCCGAGCTACCGGGTGGTGGTGGCTGATGCCCGGGCGCCTCGGGATGGTGCCTTTATCGAGATCATAGGGCACTACAATCCCCTGACCGACCCAGCCACCATTGTCATCGACCAGGAGCGCGCCCTCTATTGGCTACGACGCGGCGCTCAGCCCACGGAGACGGCGGCTAGCCTACTGGCTAAACTGGGGATTTTGGACAAATTCAGGGCCAACTCCGGCCACAGGACAACCTAATCTCGCCTCTAAGGAGACAAAATGAAGGAGCTCGTCGAATTCATCGCCAAAGCCATTGTGAATGAGCCGACACAGGTTCAGGTCACCGAGGAAGAGGGGGAGGATGGGCTCATCCTCAAGCTTCAGGTGGCCCCTGACGATAAGGGTCGGGTTATTGGCAAGCAAGGCCGGGTGGCCCAGGCCATGCGCACCCTGATCAGGGTGCTAGCTGCCAAAGAGGGGCGGCGGGCCGTCTTGGAGATAGTGTAAGCAAACCGGATCGCGGCTATGGCTGGGAAGGGGAGTGAGGGGGCAGCCTCCACCGATTTCATTGTGGTGGGACGGGTCCTCTCCCCCTGGGGGAACCAGGGGGAGGTAAGGGTGGAACCGCTCACCGATTTCCCGGCGCGTTTGGGAGAGGGGGGTCAGGTCTTCATCCGCGGCCAGCCCCTTTCCATCAAGAGGAGCCGCTGGCACAAGGGGTGCTTATTAATCAAGTTCCATAATCTGGACACCAGGGGTGAGGCAAAAGCCCTTCAGGGCTGCTATCTGGAGGTGCCCCGGGGAGAGGCGCCGCCCTTACCCCCTGACCATTATTACCACTACCAGGTGATCGGGCTCGGGGTATGGACAACAGGGGGCCAGTTCTTGGGCGAGGTGAGCTCGGTGCTCAGCACCGGCAGCAACGATGTGTATGTGGTGCGGGGCCCTCGGGGGGAGGTCCTGATCCCGGCCATCGAGGATGTGGTCAAGGCGGTGGAGCCGGAGGCCGGCCGGCTGATAATCGAGCCCATTGCTGGTCTATTCGAGTTGAGCTCATGGGCGATGTCGGGAGGCCACAATTCAGCGTGATGGGGGGGATATGGCACAGCCGATTCCAGAAGTGGTGATATTGCGCTTGCCTTTATACCTCCGGACCTTGAGCCGACTGGCGGAGAAGAATATCGAGGTGGTCAGCTCGCGAGAGCTAGGCAATCATCTCCAGTTCACCCCGGCCCAGATCAGGAAGGATTTGAGCTACTTCGGTCGCTTTGGCAAACAGGGCCGGGGCTATGATGTCAAGCACCTCCTGGCCGAGCTTAAGGGCATCCTGGGGCTGGACCGCTCCTGGCCTATGGCCCTGATCGGGGTGGGGCAACTGGGCCGGGCCATCCTCAGCTACCGGGGCTTCGCCACCGAGGGGTTTCAGATTGTGGCTGCCTTCGATAGCGACCCGGCCAAGATCGGCAAGAGGTATGGCAAGCTCACCATCCAGGATGTAGCCGAGCTAAATAAGACCGTGGCTGAACAGGGCATCGCCATTGCCATTGTGGCTGTGCCCCCCTCCCAGGCCCAGCAGGTCATCAACACGCTCGTAGCCTCCGGGGTGAAGGCCATCCTCAATTATGTTCCCATCACTGCCCGGCTACCCAAGGGGGTATGGCTGCGGGATGTGGACCCCACCCTGGCCCTCCAGACCCTGACCTACCACTTGAAACTGGGCGATACCCAGGCCTGAGCTGGGGGGCTTGGTTTTCATTGGGGCTTGGGCGTCCGTCGCCGCCTGACGCGCTCCGCCACTTTGAGTCGAGCTATAGAGCGCTGTAGCGCCGCTTGAGCCCGGGAGACGTCCAGGTCGGCGGGGCGGGCTGCCAGTTGCTCCTCAGCCCGGCGCTTGGCTGCTTCGGCGCGCTCTATGTCTATCTCCTCGCCCCTCTCCGCGGCATCGGCCAGGATGAGCACCCTATCGGGGCGCACCTCCATAAAGCCGCCGGAGACGGCCAGGACCGTCTCCTCGCCACCCTTTCGGAACAGGACCTCCCCGGGCTGGAGCATGGTCACCAGCGGGGCATGGTGGGGAAGTATGCCCAGTTGGCCCTCGATGCCCGGGGCCACCACCACGTCCACCTCGTCAGAATAGACGAGGCGTTCTGCGGTGACGATTTCCAGCTTGATCTGGGCCACTTATCCCCCTAAATCCTTAGCCTTTTGGCCTTGTCCACCGCCTCGTCGATGGTACCCACCATGTAGAAGGCCTGTTCGGGGAGGTCGTCATGCTTGCCCTCTAGGATCTCCTTGAAGCCGCGCACCGTCTCCTTGACGGGCACATACCTGCCCTCGGTGCCGGTGAAGGCCTCAGCTACGAACATAGGCTGGGACAGGAAGCGCTGGATGCGGCGGGCCCGGGCCACGATCAGCTTATCCTCGTCGCTGAGCTCTTCAATGCCCAGGATGGCGATGATATCCTGGAGGTCTTTATAGCGCTGTAGCACCCGCTGCACCCCCCGGGCCACATCATAGTGCTCCTGGCCCACCACCCGAGGGTCCAGGATGCGGGAGGTGGAGGCCAGGGGGTCCACAGCCGGGTAGAGGCCCTGCTCGGCGATGGAGCGCTCCAGGGCGATAACGGCGTCCAGGTGGCCGAAGGTGGTGGTAACCCCTGGGTCGGTGTAGTCATCGGCGGGCACATAGATGGCCTGAAAGGAAGTGATGGAGCCCTTCTTGGTGGAGGTGATGCGCTCCTCCAGCTCCCCCATCTCGGTGGCCATGGTGGGCTGATAGCCCACTGCCGAGGGCATTCGCCCCAGGAGTGCCGAGACCTCCATGCCGGCCAGGATGTAGCGGTAGATGTTATCGATAAACAGGAGGACATCCTGCCCCTCTATGTCGCGGAAGAACTCGGCCATGGTGAGCCCGGCCAGGCCCACCCTGAACCTGACCCCAGGGGGCTCATTCATCTGCCCGAAGACCATCACCGTCTTGTCGATGACCCCGGAGGCCTTCATCCCGAGCCACAGGTCATTGCCTTCTCGGGAGCGCTCGCCCACGCCGGCGAACACGGAGAATCCCCCGTGCTCGGCGGCGATGTTGCGGATGAGCTCCATGATGATAACCGTCTTGCCCACGCCGGCGCCGCCGTAGGCGCCGATCTTGCCGCCCCGGGTAAAGGGGGTGATCAAATCCATGACCTTGAGCCCGGTCTCCAACATCTGGGTGGTGGTCTCCTGCTCCTCCAGGGGGGGTGCTGGGCGGTGGATGGGCCACCTTTCCTGGGCTTTCACCTCGCCCAGATTATCCAGGGGCTCGCCGAGGACGTTGAACAGCCTACCCAGGGTGGCCCGGCCCACCGGGACAGTGATGGGCAAGCCGGTATCGATGGCCTCCACCCCCCGCTCCAGGCCATCGGTGGGGCTGAGGGCCAGGCAGCGCACCCAGTTGTTGCCCACGTGCTGCTGCGCCTCCAGCACCAGCTTGTGGTCCCTCATGGGTATCTCGATGGCATTGAACAGTGCCGGCAGGGCATCGGGGGGGAACTCGATGTCCACTACCGTTCCCATAACCTGAACCACCTTGCCTTTAGCCATAACAGGCCCGACAGATTAAAGTATTAACGGGCCGAGCCAACAATAATAATCTTCGGCCCGGATTATTCTTTTCTCTACCGCTGCTATCTCCACCAGCTTTTCGAGAGCAGCATCAAAATCAATTCCTTCCTTCTCATAATAACCGCCCTCTTCATCTTCTGTTGGTGGAATGCGGAGTCTTCTCCCGGTAAACGTTCGATAGAGCTCTTCAGCAGAAAAAGCTTCCTCCTTGCGTTTGGCAAGGAAGTCATGGATTTTTTTCATCCACTCTTCGATTTCCCTATCTATTTCCAGTTCGAACTGTTTCCGAGTGATTGGCATGATGCCCTCCTAAGAAGGTCTAAACCCTATAGTCTTGCGATAAATATAGTATACCACACCATACTTTATCTTTGATTCGATCCTTCCCCGATGCTCTAGTGATCTAAGAATGTTGCGTAGGTCTTCTCCCGTCATATGTATCCCCTTAGATCCCAGCTCTCGAACTAGCTCATCTAAGGTATAAGCATAATCGGAATTAGAACGTAAAAACTCTATAAGCAAAAGGCCTGGGTCGAGTTCACCGCTTTCAAATTCCCTTCGGCTGATAGGCATTGGCAGAACTTCCCCCTAACTGACCCCTAGCAAAAGGGCAGCTAACCCTCCGGCTTCCCCTCCAGCTCGCGGGCCAGGCTGCGGCTGCGCTCCATGACCTGACGGCGTGCTGCCTCCACCGCTTCGGGTTTATGCTGTGCCCGGTAGCGTGAATATTCCACTTGCTCGATTAATAGCCCGGTGCCCAGGTCTACCTTCATGCCCTGGTTGATCATGGCCTTTATCTTCCTGATGGAGGGCTGGGAGGCAGCCACGATCGTCTGGGCCATCTCCAGGGCCACCTCTTCCAGCCTATCGGCGGGAACCACCCTGTTGACCAGGCCGATTCT